>Ga0181597_10003718_pt1 | contig 15682 bp, 15 predicted proteins | sample 041ome_5_FD_148647 | JGI IMG/M metagenome (GOLD analysis project Ga0181597, IMG submission 148647) | Coastal salt marsh microbial communities from the Groves Creek Marsh, Skidaway Island, Georgia - 041403US metaG (spades assembly) | ecosystem: Environmental > Aquatic > Marine > Intertidal zone... | reverse complement strand
AGTATAACAGCAACAGACGCAGAAGGACAGACAGCAGTAAGAGCTTTTAGTATGAGCTTTGTATTTGAAATGTCAGGTTCAGGAGGATTTAATTAATGGCTAGTACATATTTAACAAGAACACCAGCAAGTTCAGGAACACAAACAAAAGCCACAATTAGTGTATGGTTAAAAAGGTCAAATTTAACTTCAAATCAATGTTTTTTTTCAACAGGAAATAACAATGTTGTTTTTAAATTTGTATCAAATGATAAATTAGCAGTTTACGATTATAATGGAAGTTCTATGGATTTGGAATTAACTACAACACAATTATTTAGAGATGTGTCGGCTTGGTATCATATAGTAGTTACTTTAGATAGCACACAAGCAACAGCTTCTGATAGAGCAAAACTATATGTTAATGGTTCTTTAATTTCAAATTTTGATTCCACAACTTATCCATCTTTAAATTATAATTTTAAAGTAAATGGAACATTAGAACATTTTATAGGTAGATTAAGTGGTTTATCACAATATTTTGATGGTTCATTAACACACTTTCATTGTATAGATGGCACAGCTTATGATGCTTCAGCTTTCGGTGAAACAGATGCAACAACAGGTGAATGGATAGGAAAGACAAGTCCTTCAGTTACTTATGGAACTAATGGATTTTTTATTCTTAAAGATGGTAATGGTATTACTGACCAATCAGGTGAAGGTAATGACTTTACATTAGGTGGTGGTACTCTTACAGATTTAAAAGATAGTCCTGATAATACTTTTGCTACAATAAATCTATTACAACATAGTGATAGTGGACAAACTTTAAGTAATGGAAATTTAACAGCAACTAATTCTGGTTCATTTTCTATAAGCAATTCTTCAACTATATGTAATAACATAGGCAAATATTATGCTGAATGTAAAATACAAAGTATAGGAGATTCTAATACTGGAATAATAATAGGTTTTATAAATGTAGATAAAGAGCCTTTTCAAAACATTGCAACTACTGACTATTATCCTGGTGATAAACCATATGGAGCAGGTTGGTATAGTGCTAATGGTTCTGTTTATATAAATCAAAGTGGTGTTTTGTCTTTAAATAGTTTTACTACAGGAGATGTTTTACAATTTGCTATGGATTTAGATAATGGATATTTTTATTTTGGTAAAAATGGAACATGGCAAAACTCTGCTAATCCAACAAGTGGTTCTACAGGAACAGGTGGTTTAGCTTTATCTAGTATGGGTTCTTCTGGAGATACATTTACTTTTGGTTCTAGTACAAAAAATAATGCTATAACAAATTATAACTTCGGCAATGGTTACTTTGGAACTACAGCAGTAGCTAGTGCAGGTACAAATGCTAGTGACAATGGAATATTTGAGTATGATGTGCCTACAGGTTACACAGCTCTTAGTACGAAAGGATTAAACTTATAATGGCATACACAACAATTAATAAACCTTCGGATTATTTTAATACTAAACTTTATACAGGTAATGGTTCAACAAATGCAATTACAGGTGTAGGATTTCAACCAGATTGGGTATGGTTAAAAGATAGAGATAATGCAAATTCTCATAAATTATATGATGGAGTAAGAGGTACAACTAAATTTCTTTCTTCAGAAGATAATTCGGCAGAAGGAACTCAATCAAATGGTTTAACAAGTTTTGATAGTGATGGTTTTACTTTAGGTAGTTATGGTGGAACTAATGGTTCTGGTGGTGGAAGTGGACCAAATTTCGTATCATGGAACTGGTTAGGTGCTAATGGCACAGCTAGTAATACTGATGGAAGTATAACCTCAACAGTTTCAGCAAACACTACAAGTGGATTTAGTATTGTGTCTTATACAGGTACTGGCGTTGCAGCTACAGTTGGTCATGGGCTTAATAGTCCACCTGAGCTAATTATAACAAAAGGAAGAGGCTCAACAGAAGGTTGGTTTACTACAGGTTCTGGTGGGTTAGATGGTAAATTTATTTACTTAAACACCACAGATGCTGCTATTGCACATAATTTGGGTAAGACTTCAGGTGAGATTACAAATACAACTATGGTGGTTGCAGGTAATGGTGAGAATCAGTCAAGCATTGATATGATAGCCTACTGTTTTCATTCTGTACAAGGCTACTCAAAATTTGGAAGCTACACAGGAAATGGTAATTCTGATGGAACATTTGTTTATACAGGATTTAAACCTGCGTTTGTTATGATTAAAGCATCTAGTCAAGCTGAAACTAATTGGGTTATAGTTGATAATAAAAGAGAAGGTTATAATCCAGATAATAATAGATTGTTTCCAGATACAACTCAAGTAGAAAGTACAACAGATGTAGTAGATTTACTTTCAAATGGTTTTAAACTTAGAAGTGGAGCTGGTTCAAGCAATGGTCCAAGTTATACTCATATCTACATGGCATTTGCCGAAGCACCCCTAGTAGGTTCAAATGGTGTTACAGCTAAGGCAAGATAATGGCTAAGAAATTTAAAGATTTTGTTTCTCATGAAAGAACTATTAAAGGAAGTTCACAAGGTAAAAGACCAAATACAAGTACTATGAATAAACATAAACGAAGACAAACTGGTGTAAAGATTTATAAAGGACAAGGAAGATAATGGCAAGAAAATCAGCAACAGAAGTAAAGATAGATTTTTTAGTAAGAGAAGTTAAAGAATTAAAATCTGAAACTAAATCTCTTCGTGCTGATATTAATAAAGGTAAAGGTGCTATTTGGATATTATTAATTATAGCAAGTATAATAGGTAGTGCTTATAACTACTTTATTAAATAGGAATTAAATATGTTGACAAAAGTAAAAAGAATGAGATTAAATAAGATGAGACAGAAGTTTGCTGTTGGTGATGAAGCTAGAAAATTTGAAAACATTCCTGAAGCTTCTCAACCTCAACAACAAAAATTAGGAACAAGAGAAGAGTTTGCTGATAAATATGTTACTCAACAAATTAAATCTCCTGAGTTAGCTTCTTCTGCTACTCAACAATATACTACTCAAGCTGTACAAGCTGATGAATTATTAACTGGTACAACTATGGCTGCACCTACAGATGTAGGTACACAAACTATTACAGGTTCAACTATTGCTACTCCTACGACTGGAGTATCTCAACAAGTTGCAACACCTTCAGCTTTAACTGCAGCTCAAATGACAGCTCAAACAGGAACAGCTCAAGCTGGTACTGCACAAGCTGGAACATTAAGTACTGGCTCTCAAGTAGGTACAGTTACTGGAACTTTATCTGGTACTGCTACAGGTGCTACAGCAGCTCCAACTACTTCAGCTATAGCTCAAGCAGCTCAAGGACAATTATCTTCTGGTGCATTAGCACAAGTTGTAAGTGGTACTGCTGCTACTGTTAATGGACAAACTGCTACATTACCTGCAGATATTCAAGCTGCTGTTGCAAGTAATCCTGCACAAGTTACAGCAACTATTATGCAACAACCTACTGCAGTACAAGCACAGGTTGCTTCATTACCTACAGATGCATTAGTATCTACACAGATTAATACTTTATTAGATGGTATTGATACAGGACAAATTCCTACATGGGCAAGAGGTGCTGTTGAAAATGTTGAAAAGAATTTAGCTGCTAGAGGTTTAAGTAAATCTACTATTGGTAGAGATGCATTAGTAAATGCTATTATACAAAATGCTTTACCTATTGCACAATCAAATGCTACTGCGTTACAACAAAGAGCATCACAAAATTTAACTAACGAACAACAAGCTGCTGTACTAACTGCTCAACAAAGTTTCCAAGCACAATTAGTTAATGCTGAAAATGATATGAAAGCAAACATGATGAATGGTCAGTTTGCACAAGAGTTAACAAAATTAAATGCTATGAATGAACAACAAGCAATTGTTGCTTCAGCTAATCAACAACAACAAGTAAGACTAGCAAACTTAGCAAACTTACAACAAGCTGGATTAACTCAAGCACAGTTAACACAGCAAATGTCTTTAGCAAACTTAAATGCTAATCAACAAACATCATTAGCAAATGCACAAACAATTGCAGGTATGGATGTTTTAAATTTAAACAATGCACAACAAACTGCAATATCAAATTCTAATTTATTTAGAACATTTGAATTAAGTAATTTATCTAATACTCAACAAGCTACTATGCAAAATGCTGTACAGTTAGCTACAATGGATATGGCTAATTTATCTAATGCACAACAAAAAGCTGTAGCTAATGCTCAAGCTTTCTTGCAAATGGACATGGCTAACTTAACTAATGCTCAACAAACAGAAGTATTAAATACACAGAATAGACAACAAGCTATGTTATCTGACCAAGCTGCTGCAAATGCTGCTCAACAGTTTAATGCATCAAGTGATAATCAAACACAACAATTTGTTTCATCATTAGCAACAACAATACAATCACAAAATGCTGCAAGAAATGATGCTATGACACAATACAATATTAGTGAAGGAACTAGAATTGAAGCATTAAATCAAGGTAATTCTTTAGAAGCAGAAAGATTACAAGCTACATTAAATAGTCAGATAGAACAATTTAATGAACAACTTGATTATAACAGAAATCAATTTAATACACAAAACTCTTTAGCAATTGAACAATCAAATGTTGCATGGAGAAGAAATTTAAATACTGCAAATACTGCAGGAATTAATGCTGTTAATCAAGCTAATGCTATGAATGCATTTAATTTAAGTAATCAAGGTTTATCTTTTATATGGCAAGAAATGAGAGATGCTGCTAAGTGGGAATACGAATCAGCACAGAATGCACAAGAAAGACAAACTAATTTAGCTATTGCTGCATTAGGAAATGAAGCTGCTGCTGACCAAGGTAGAGCAGACATACTTAAAACTCTTGGTGGTTTTGCTATAGATATTTGGAATAAAATAGATTAATAATTAAGTATTGACAATGGTCAATTCTGTTGATATAATAGACATAATAAGATTATATAGGGAATTTCCTAAATATAATTATCTTTCTGATAGAGATATTGCAAGAGCAATAATTCCTTCTTTGTCATTAAATCAGTTTAAAATATTTAGGTATCCAACTACTGATGTTGCTTATGCTTTTACTAACTGGGCATATTTAAATAAAACTGCTGAAGAAAGATTTTTAAAAACAGGAGTACTTGAAAATTTAGATTGGGATAGTGGAGATATTTGTTGGCATATAGAAACAATCAATACTAATAATACTAAATTAAAAGAAATATATAAATGGACAGCAGAAAAATTAAGTAAAGAAATAGGTAATGATAGTACTATACATTGGTTAAGAATAAATAAATCAGGAAAAGGAATAAAAAGATTAAATAAAATGAAAGTATCAACAGCAAAAAGAAAATTTAACTAAGGAAACAATATGGGAAGTATAAGTAGAGTATTTAAAAAAGTAACAAGAGCAGTAAAGAAACCTATTAGCAAAGCTTTTAAAGGTGTAGCTAAAGGTATTATGAAAGTTGGTAAAGCAACTATGCGTGGTGTTGCTAAATTAAATAAAAAACTTGGACCACTAGGTTCTATTGCTTTATCAATTGCCATGCCTTATGCACTTTCAGGATTAAGTACTGCAATAGGAACTGCAGGAGTTCCACAACTTGGAATAAAAGCTACAGGTATGATGGGTTCTGAAAATTTATTTATTAGAAGTATTGGTAATATAGGTAATGCTATTAGAACTGGATATAGTCAAGCAACTATGAAAGTTGGTAAAGCTTTTAATTCAATTACAAATTCAATTAAAAAAGGATTTTCTGATTTAGGTACAGGTAATAATATTTTTTCTAGAATATCAAATGGAGCAAAAAGATTATTTAATCAATCTAAAGAAACTCTTAAAAAATATTCTCCTAAACCTTTTAAAGGACCACAAGGTACAGTTCAAGTTTCTGATATGGGATATGGGTTTGGAGAAACAACATCTATGACTTCTGCTCAAGCATCTAAAGCACTTGAGTTAGGTCAAATTAGTGGTGAACAATTATCAGGACAAACATTAGGTAAGTCAGGTTGGTTTACTCAAGGAAGTGGTAAGGCAGATGAAATTATTACAAATAATATTAATGATGCATTTAAATCTAAATTAGATACTTATAGTCCAGATATGAAAAGATATTTTACTGATAAAGTAAACTATGAAAAAAAATTAGGAACTTATGTTAATGATGCAATAACAGGTATGGATGCAGAAAAAGCATTAGGTGTTACAAAAAATTATGCAACAGATTTTTCAACAACACCATATAATATTGATATTGATTTATTGAAAACTGGTGATTATAGTTTAGGTAGTGCAAGAGATAGAGTTTCAGGTTCATTAAATTTTACTGGTAATTCAAGTTATAATAGTCCAGTTGTAAAAGATGCTGTTAAAGAATCTAATAAATTATTAAGTGCTGTTAAAAAATCAGCTTTTAGTAAAGCAAAAAGTTTATTAACATCAGATGCTAAAACTGAAAATATATCACCATACTATATGGGTAATCAAGATATGACTATGAATACTACATTAGGTGGTTATACTGGTACAGATATTCAAGGTGCTGGTGGTGGTAGTTTATTAGAAGGAGTTTTTAGTGATGCAGAAAGACAAAGAATAATGACTTATTACAAAAATATGAATATAATAGGAAGCAGTTAAAATGGCAGTAAACAAAGCAGGTAATTATACAAAACCTACAATGAGAAAAAAAATATTTCAAAGAATAAAATCACAAGCTTCTCATGGAACTAAAGCTGGACAATGGAGTGCAAGAAAAGCACAGGCTCTAGCTAAAGCTTACAAGAAAGCAGGTGGAGGATACAAAGCATAATGGCACTAGCTAAGTCTCAGCAAAGCTTAAAAAATTGGAGTAAGCAAAAATGGAGAACTAAGTCTGGTAAACCTTCTAGTAAAACAGGAGAAAGATATTTACCTAGTGCTGCTATAAAAGCTTTATCATCTTCTGAGTATGCAAGAACAAGTGCAGCTAAAAGAAAAGGTAAAGCAGCAGGTAAACAATTTGTTAAACAACCAAAGAGTATAGCAAACAAAGTAAGAAAGTATAGAACATAATGGCTGAAAAAATAAAAGAAAACCAATTTGATGAAGTAGGTGTTAATCCTTTTAATGCTCCTATTCCTGGAGAATCATTAACAGCATCACCTGAAACTCCTAGAGCATGGGAAAGACCACCTGAATATACAGACCAAGATGAAGCTATGATGGCTGTTTACATGGTGTTAACTGAACAAGATACATTAAGACAATTAGTAGGTATTATTTCTGAAGGTGTTCCTTTAGATGAAATAGCACAAGTAATTTTATATAAAGGATATACTGAAGGAAAGTATACACCTGATATGATGTTGATGTTAGCAGAGCCTACAATTTATTTATTAATAGCTATTGCTGATTATGCAGAAATAAAAGATTATGTTTTATATAATGAAGAAGAGGATGACCCTGATACTATGATACCTGAAGATGATGTTACTCCAGTTGATATGGATAGTGATGGTGAACCTGATACAGAAACTAGTACTAAACCAATCATTAAACCAGATTCATTAAGTAAAAGTTTATTAGCAAGAGTAGATAATGAATTAGAATCTAAAGTAAAAGAAGCAACGACAGAAGAAGTAGAGGAATAATATGGGATTATTAACAGATTTAGGAAATTTTGCAACAGGTGCTATTGAAAGAGATAGAGAATTAACTAATGAAAAATTAGCTATTAGAGCAGAAGAATTAAAAGCTAATAGAGATTTAATGATTGCAATGAAGAAAGATAAATATGCTGCTGACATTGCTGAATACAAAAAAGAAAAAGCTAAGTCTAATGAGATTAAACAATTAAATTCTGCTGCTGCTTCAGGTAATATGGATAATGAATCATATGCTAAACAATTCTTATTACACAGTTTAGGTACTGAAAAATTTAATGCATTACAAAAAGCAGACCCACAAGGATTTTTAGATATGGTTTCTAATGTTGCTAATCAAGCTAAATCTAATGGAGGTTTAGATTATAAATTTACTTTAGATAGAAATAGTATTGATAATCAATTTGGTACTGATACTAAAATTATTAATAAAGGTTTTGCTCAAGCAATTGAAGATGCTAAAGGTGATAGTTTTTTAATTAATAAAATTCTTAATAAAAAATCTACTATTGATAAAGATGTTAATGCAGATGTAGAATCACAATTAAAAGCTGCTAAAGTAGTAAATGAAGAAACTATAGAAACTGGTAAAAAAGATATAACATTTACTGATACAGTTAAGAAAAAAAGAAAACCACCTGAAGCTTATGAAACAGAATTTAGTAAATTAATAACAAATGCTAAATTTGATTCAGTAAATAATAAAGATAATTTAATTAATTTTATTAATGCAAGTAATAATTTAGGATTTACTTCTGAAATGAATTTTAAGTTTGATGAAAAAGATGAAACAATTAAAGGTACTAATCCTGCATCACAAGCATTTTTAAATTCTTATAAATTAATTTACTCTGAAATATTAAATGCAAATAATGCTACAGATTTATATAATAGTGTAACTAAAAATAAATCAGATTTAGTAAATTTAATTGATGCTGATGCTGTAAATAGAAAAGTACAAAATGTTATACTAACTAGACAAAATAAAATAGATACAGGCAAAGGTTCATGGGAAGATAATAGAGAACTAATTACTATGTTACCTTTAAATGTTGTTGATATTAATAATCAAACTAGAATAGGTGATAAGATGGTTAATATTGATATGGCTAAATCTTCAGAAATATATAATAATTTCTTAAAGAAAAAAGCAGATACATTATATGCAGGTTCTAAATTAGATGAGTTTCAAAAACTATCTAATATTCAACAGCTTATTGAAAATGGAAATGCAACTTTAATTAATCAATTAAAAGCTGAACTTGTTTCAAGTCAACCTGAAAGTACTGAAGTAGAAACAACATCAACTAATAATACAGTTGCACCTGACAAAGTTGCAAATGAAATAGAAAATAATAAACCTAAATCTAAAGTTATATTACTACCTGATGGTTCAGGATTTGTTAGAGGAAATAAAAAATATACATGGGAAAATATTCAAAATTCAAATCAAGAAAACAAATTAACTGCTGATGAAAAAATTGAATATAATAAATGGAAAAAAACTAAAAACAAAACAAATAAAAAACCAATTAAAGGAACAACTTTCGAAGATATACAAGCTAGTACAGATGCTAATACTCAAAAAATAACTGAAGCATTTACTGATAGCGAAGGTAACTTTGAAAATATGAAAACTAACAAAAGTAATATTAGACCATTTCGTAAAGGATAGGAGAAACAATGTCTTCAGAGACTTTAACAGGTGGGATTACTCTAACAAATAATGAACAAGAAAGTTTAACAGGTGGTTTTCCACTTTCAACTACTGAAACAGAACAATTAAGTTCTACTTTAGAAACTCCTACAACTACAACACTTGATACAGAATCTTCTGACCTTCTTGGTGGAGAAGAAATAAAAGTATCTAATTTAGAAAAATTAGAATATGCTTTTGATAAAAATACACAAATACTTGGTAACATATATCGTATAGGTAAAGCTAAAGTTCAAGATATATTTGATGAAGATAAATCTTTTAAAGATTATATTTTAGAAAATGAAGCATTAAGACAAAAAGATGTTGAAAAAGAACATTGGAAATTTGCTTCAGGTAAATATGATGATGATGGTATTGTTAAAGCAGGAGAGATAGCAACTCTTATTCTTGACCCTGGTTATATATTAGCATATGCTACTCCTTGGGGAAGAGCTGCTATGAAGAGTTATAAAATGGCATCTTTAATGGGTGGTTTAACTATTGGTGCTGATGTAGCTTTAAGAGATTTAGCTACTAAAGGTGAAATTGATTATGGTAAAGTAGGATTAGCAAGTACATTTGGTGCAGCCCTAGGTCCGATAACTCCTGTTGTTTCTAAAATATTTAAAAAATATGCACCACAAGCTACACAAAAACAAGTAGATGAAGTTGTAGAATATATAGATAATAAAATTGCTAAGAAAGAAAATATTACTGTACCTCAATTAAAAAATTTAAGAGCAGTAACAAATGATAAAGAAGTTGTATCAGCTAGTAAAAATTTAATTGAATGGTCTAATGCAAATTTTGTAGCACCTATATCAAAAGAAGTTTCTAAATTTAAAACATTAGAAAAAAATTTATTAGATAAAAGAAATTTATTAATTAAAATTAGAAGTTTAAAAGGTAGAAAAAAACCTAAGCCAAATGTTCCTGGTATGTTAAAACAGGAATCACTTGGTAAACAAATAATAAATATTAGAACTCAACTAAATGATGCTACTAAAGCATTAGAAAAAACTAAAGCAGAATTATATAAAGCACAACAACCTAAAATTAAAAAGTATGCTGAGTTAGTTGCTAAGAGAGATGGTTTAATATTAGAAAAATTAAAAGCAACAGAAAGTTCAGTAGACTGGGCTGTTAGAAGTTTAACATCAGTAGCAGTCAAACCTTTAGTAGGTGGAGCAACAGGATTAACTGCTGGTGTTTTATTTGGTGATGAAGATACTAAATTATTAAATTGGTTTACTGCTGGTGCTGTAATGGGTGCTACACAAAAATACATACAAGCTAGTAAAAAATTTACATTAGGTGATAAAAATAAAATATTAGGTATTATAGATAGTGAAGCTACTAAATATACTTTACAACAAATTAGAGCATTAACAGCATCTACATCTTCTACTAAATTAGAAGCTTATGGTGGAGCAACAGAACAAGTAGGTAAATTATTATTAGAAACAATTGATTCATCTGTTTCTCAAAAATCTGTTGTATCAAATGCTGATAGATTAACTAGAGAATGGACTAGTAAAGCATATGATTTAATTAATAAAGGTAATTATACTGAAGCTGAACAAGCTGCTGCAGTTTCTATTGTTAGAGGAAAACAGTTAACAAAAGATACACCTGCAAGAGTAGAAGAATTAGCTACAGGAATAAAAGATTACTTAGATGGATTTAAAAAAGTTTATAATGATGCAGGGTTCTTTTCTAAAACAGAAATACAAGATTATTTTCCTAGAGTATTTAACTGGGAAAAAATAAATAGAGACCCTGAAGCTTTCCAAAAAGTATTAGAAGGTATATTTAAAAGTTTAAAATATAAAGACCCTAAGAAAGCTGCTGAAACTTATTTTGCAGGACATAGAAATAATACTGACTCGGTATTTAATAGAGAAATATTATCAGAAATATTTACTGGTAATAGAAAAATATCAGGTGCTACTAAAACTAAATATGGTAAAGAGTTTGTTTACACTCCTATTAGTGAACATATCTCACAAGAAAGAAGTTTAAATGGTCCTTATAAATTAGTAGAAGAAGTATTAGAAAAAAATAATTATTTAGTAAATGATGCTGCTAATATATTAACTAACATAGTTAATAAATCTATGAGGTCTATAGCTTTTACTAGACAGTTTGGAGAGAATGGACAATTATTAAAACCTTTCTTTGAACAAATAAAACAAAAATATATTAACTCAGGTTTAAGTGTAGAAAAAGCAAATCAAGCTGCAGCTAAAGAAGGTAGTCTTGTTGCTGATACTATTGATGCATACTTTGATAGATATGGTCAACAAGTGGATGGTCTATGGAGGTCTAGTGCTGCAATTCTTTCTACTTTATCTAACTTAAATATGTTAGGTAGAGTAACAATATCATCATTAGGTGATATAGTTCAACCTTTTCAAAACTCAGCACAGTTTAGTTCATGGTTTAAAGCATTACCTGTTGTAGGACAAAGAGGAATTAACACAGCATTTACTGTTAAAGGTGAAACAGGAATAGCAAAAGAATTAAACTTAGCTATAACAAATGAAATTAGACAAGGATTAATTAAACCATTAGGTATTGATGGTAGTAATGTTGTTACCAATGCTAATTGGATGGGTGAAACTGTTACACAAAAAGTTAACAATTATGCATTTAAAGGATTAGGATTAGAATGGTTAACTGGATTTGCTAGAAGATTTGCTTATAATGTAGGTGCTGGTGATGCTTATGGGTTATCTAAAACTTTATCTAAAATGGTAAGCAATGGAGTATCATTAGATAAAGGTAAAGGTTTAAAAGTTGTACAAGATTTATCTAGATATAATATTAAACCTCAAACAGCTTTAGATATGGCTAAAACAAATTCTATTGAAGAAGCTATAAAAAATGCTAGATTTAAAAAAGCATTAAATAGTGCAGGTATTACAACATCAAACAGAGATGCATTAGTTCCTCAAATATCAAACAGATTATTATTTACACAAAGTCAAAATCCTTGGTCAAGATTAATGGGTCAGTTTATGTCATGGGCTATGGCAAAATCGGCACAAACAAATAAAATTTTACAACGAATCGAAAATGGTAATACAAAAACTTTAATAAAAGTACTAGCAGCAATACCAGTTTATGGTGGTATCCAAGGACTAAGAGAGTTTGCTAAGTATGGAGAAGTAGTAACAGACTTTGGTCCTAATACTGAAAGATGGTTTGCTGAAGCATTTAGATTATCAGGACAACAAGGTTATTTATCTGATTTATTTATTAATAAAACTGTTGGACCAAGTTCAAGAGAACCTTGGTATCAGTTTGCTCCTGCTTTTCAAATTGCTAGAGGTGCAGGTGAAATTGTACAAGCAACTTTATTAGGTGATTTTGATAAAGCATTAAAAAAGTTTAGTAAAGACATAGCACCTTTTCCTGAATGGAGAAATTGGATTAGTAAATTATGGGGAGCAGAAACTGTTAGAGGTGATATGCCTATCAAAGGTCGTAAATTAACTCCACTTAAATTATCTACTGGTGATATTGCAACAGTAGGTATGTCTGGTTTAAATACTGAATTAAAACAAAATGAAGAACAAGAAATTGATTTAGTTTCTGAGAAGAGTGAAAAACAAGCACCAGTTAAAGAAATAATATTACCTAAGAAAAAACCTGAAGCTGCCGATTATATGCCTATTATAAAAGGTTATGAAAGTTTAGGTGAAAAAATTATTGTTGATGGTGAAGAAAGATATAAAAATTATAAAGGTAAAGGAGAAGAAAAAGTTACAAGTGGGTATGGTAGTTATAGAGATGAAAATAAATTAGAAGATTCAGTTACTGAAGCTGAGGCTAATGCTCAATTAGTAGAAGATATTAATGAAAGACTTCCTCAAGTAAAAAAAAATATAAAAAACTTTGATAAATTTCCATTAGATGTTAGACAAAATTTAGTATCTTCATGGTTTAGAGGTTCTTTATCAGGAAGTCCTTTAACTTTAGATTTAATTAATGCAGGTGAATATGAAAAAGCTGCAAAAGAATTTTTAAGAAATGAAGAATATGATAATGCTGTTGCATTAGATAGAAGAGGTATTATAGAAAGAATGAATAATACAGCTAACGCAATTAAAAGTTTATCAAAACAAAAATTTAATATAGGTGGATTAGCTGCAAAATTAGCAACAAAAGCAATTAGTAAATATGGAGTTAAAAGAGGTGATACAGCAATATCAACTACAGTAGGTACATATAAAAAAGTTAATAAAATATTTGATGATGCTAATGTTAAAACTGTACATGATTTTGGTTCTGGCTTAGGCTTAGGTTCAAAAGAATTTACAAATAAAATAGTAACTAATCATGAACCTTTTGTTCCAGTAGAAAAAATTATAAAAGTAAAAGGTAAAGTACCTGATTATAAAACAGCAGATGATGTTATATTTAAAGAAGGATTTGCTTCTAAAGATGGTGTTGTTAATGCTAATGTATTGAATGTAATTGAAGACCCTATGGAAAGAAGTAATGTTGTTAGACAAATATCACAATTAATAAGCGATAAAGGAATAGCTGTTATTACAACAAGAGGTAATGAAGTTACTAAAGCAGCCCAAGCTTCTAAGAATGCTACCCCATTTAATGATGGGTGGATATTTGGTAAGGGAGATAAGAAGACTTTTCAAAAAGGATATAGTCAAAAAGAATTAGAAGAATATATTAAAAGTATTTTAGGTGATAAATTTAAAGTAGAAAAAATTCCTAGTAAATATAAGATAGGAACATCAGGAGTAATTATTAAAAAAATAAAAGGAGATAAATAAAATGCCATTTGAAATGATAACAATGTTAGGTTCAACTGTACTCGGAGGAGTAATGAGTATATGGTCGCAAAGCATTAAAGCAAAACAAGCAGAACAAAAGATGCTTATACAAAGAGCAGAAGTACAACAACAAGGTTTTAAGGAAGCTAGAGAATATGAAAATGTAGGATTCCAATGGACTAGAAGAATCATAGCATTGACTGCTGTATTTGCTATAGTACTATTACCTAAACTAATGCCTGTACTATCACCAGATACAAGTGTAATTGTAGGTTATTTAGAATTTAAACCTTCATTCTTATTCTTACCAGAAAAAGAAATAATGAAATGGATAACACTATCATCTAATAGTCTAGTAATAACACCATTAGATACTAACTTAGTGTCAGCTATTATTGGTTTATACTTTGGAGGTTCTTTAGTAAAGAAATAATATGATAGATAAATTTTTTTATAAACTATTTTCTTCAATTGATAATTTATTTTCATGGTTAGAAACTTATTCAATTAAATTTACTACTTGGTTGTGGCATTCAAGAGTAGAATTATTAAGAAAGAAAAGAAAGAAGAAATGAGAGACACAAAACTTCTAGAAGAATTTAAAAAAAAGGTTGAAAGAAAACTTAAAGAGATGAACATATTTAAGAACCTTAGAAAAGAAGTAGAGACTGGTGCTAATGGTACTCAGTCTTATATAATAAAAGAAGGTGTTAACAAAGGTAAGAAAGCAACTAAATAATATGGACTCTAGTTATGAATTATTATTTTACAGGTTTATTAATTGTAGCTTTTGTATTGTTAGCATTTTTTGGAGGACCTAATTTATGAAAATATCACAAGACACATCAGTAAGTATGCCAGTTAAAAATATGATTGGAATTGTAGTAGCTGTAGCTATGGGTGTATTTGCTTATACAGAAGTTACTGCTAGACTTACCAGTTTAGAAACATCAAGAGAATTATTTCAAGCAGACTTATTAAAAAAGTCAGAGCAGAAACCTACAGACCAAGAACAATTTATGTTGATAGAATCGTTGTTTGAAGATGTAGAAAAACTAATTGAGAATCAAGAACAAAATATGACTAACAAAGTTAATATAGAATTTCTTAAATCTCAATTAGAGAAATCTTTAAATGATGTAGAAGAATTAAAAGATAAGGTAAGAGCAAATGGAAACAGTCATTAGTACAGTCGTAGCATTATGTATGTTTATAGCAGGGGAATTAACTGAACATAGGATACAACCTGCAATGAGTGATTGTTTAAAAGGAAAAAGAGTAGCTGAGAGAACAGCTAATGATAATATAGAGTACAAATGTGGAAGAGTAAAAGCTGAATTAGAATCAAACATTGATGGTAGTAAAGCAATTAAAAAAATAATTGGAGAATAGAAATGAAAAAAAATTGTAATAAATGTAAAAAAGAATATGAAGCTAAAGAAGAATTAGATATGTTTTGTAGCCAACAATGTAAGGAAGAAGCTTTAGCTGATTTAGATAGTGATAGTGATGAGTGT
>Ga0181597_10003700_pt1 | contig 15723 bp, 20 predicted proteins | sample 041ome_5_FD_148647 | JGI IMG/M metagenome (GOLD analysis project Ga0181597, IMG submission 148647) | Coastal salt marsh microbial communities from the Groves Creek Marsh, Skidaway Island, Georgia - 041403US metaG (spades assembly) | ecosystem: Environmental > Aquatic > Marine > Intertidal zone... | reverse complement strand
TAAGCATAAGTAACTTTCTCTTTATTTCCATGATTTCTCCTATAATAAAAGTTCCTAATTAATTTGTATGATATTTTATCATAAAAAAAATAATTTTAATTAAGGGAATGAATGACTTATACTGGCTTCAACAATCATTAACGAATGAAAGATTATATTATAGCTCCATCAATCTTATCTGCAGATTTTGCAAATCTAGGAAAAGATGTATCTGACGTTATTAAAGCAGGAGCTGATTTTGTTCACTTTGATGTAATGGATAATCATTATGTTCCTAATTTAACCATTGGTCCATTAGTTTGTGAAGCTCTGCGTGCATATGGAATAAAGTCAACTATAGATGTTCACTTGATGATAACTCCTGTAGATGAGATTATCCCTCAGTTTGCAAAAGCAGGAGCAAACTATATTACTTTCCATCCTGAGGCAACAAAACATGTGGACAGAACAATTAAGCTCATTAAAGATCAGGGATGTATGCCTGGAATTGTTCTAAATCCTGCAACAAGTGTATCGGTACTTGAATATTGTCTTGAGCAAGTTGATATGGTTTTATTAATGTCTGTGAACCCAGGTTTTGCAGGCCAGAAATTTATAGATTCAACTTATGAAAAAATTACTGAAGTCAGAGAATTGATAGACGCAGTAAATCCTGACATTCGATTAGAAGTTGATGGAGGTATAAATCTAAAAAATATAGCAAAAGTTTCTGAGTGTGGAGCGGACACATTCGTAGCTGGTTCTGCAATATTCAACTCACAAGATTACAAAAAAACTATTTCTCAAATGAGAGAACTTATTTCACAATCTTAATAAAGATAGATGGAATTTACAGATTTTTTAAAAAAGGTTGAAGACGGCTTCAGTCTAATACCTATCATTAAAGAAATAGATTCTAATGATTACAATGCAATTGATATTTATAGTCAATATTTTGATGAGAGAAAATCATTTTTCTTTGAATCACTTGAAGGTGATAAAAATTGGAGCCGATATACAATCATAGGATGCTCATCCGGAGACTACATCAATGTTTTTGGAGACAATATAAAGCAATACAGCAATTTTTTGTTAGATAGAGAGACTACGAATTCAAATCCTTTTGGATGGATAGAGAAGCATTTCTCATCATATAAAGTTTTCATTCCTCATAATCTTCCATCTTTTTGTGGAGGACTTGTAGGACATTTTTCTTTTGAATCAATTTGCTATTTTGAAGATAGTGTTCTGCAGAGTAAACAAGAAAGTGATATTAATGCTCCAGATATTTCTTTGATAATATGTAAAGATTTTATCGTATTTGATAAAGCTAATAATAAAGTTTTCATTGTAGTTTTTTCAAATAATACAAAAGAATCTTATCAAGCGAGCGTCAAAAAAATAGACGAGTACTTCTCTAAGTTAAATAAAAAGTTATGTAACAAGGCTTCAGATACAAATAATTATAAAATCAATTTACAGTATGACTTTGAGAAAAAAGACTTTATTTCTGCTGTGGAGAAAATTAAAGAATATATTAGTAAGGGCGATGTAATGCAGGTCGTCCTTTCACAAAGAATGAGTATAGATTTTAAAGAAAAACCGATTGATTTTTACAAGGAACTTAGAAATATGAATCCATCACCTTATATGTATTATCTAAATATGGGAGATTATACTGTGGTTGGATCTTCTCCTGAAATACTCGCAAGACTAGAAAATGATAATGTTACTGTTAGACCTATTGCAGGAACACGACCAAGAGGGAACAATACTCAACAAGATGATGATTATGAAATTGATTTATTAAATGATAAAAAAGAGCTCGCAGAGCATTTGATGTTAATTGATTTAGGCAGAAATGATATAGGCAGGATATGTAAAGCTGGATCAATAAGAATTACCGATAAGATGATTATCGAGCGATATTCCCATGTCATGCATATGGTTTCTAATGTAGAAGGGAAAATTAATCCGAATCTAACAATGTTTGATGTACTGAGAGCAACCTTCCCCGCAGGAACTGTCTCTGGTGCTCCAAAAATTCGAGCACTTCAGATTATCTTTGAGCTTGAGAATATAAAAAGAGGAATATATGCTGGAGCAATTGGATACTTAGGCTGGAATGGTAATATGGACACCGCTATAGCAATACGAACATGCGTAATTAAATCTGATAAACTTCATATTCAGTGCGGGGCGGGTATAGTTTATGATTCTATTCCTGAATTAGAGTGGGAAGAAACTATTAATAAAGGCAAAGCTATAATTAAAGCATTAGAAAAACTTAGAGAAAAAGCATGATTTTAATGATAGATAATTACGATTCATTTACATTCAACATAGTTCAATATTTAGGAGAATTAGGTGCAAATGTATCAGTAAAAAGAAATGACAAAATAACTTTAGACGAAATAGATAAATTAAACCCAGAAAAAATTGTGATATCACCTGGACCTTGTACTCCAAATGAAGCAGGTATATCTATCGAAGTGGTTAAAAAATATTATAAAATAAAACCTATCTTAGGTGTATGTTTAGGTCACCAAACAATAGGTCAAGCTTTTGGTGGGAAAATTGTTTCAGCGAAAAGCATTATGCATGGAAAAACATCAAAAATAACTCATGAAGCAGATTATTTATTCAATGGCATACCCCAACAGTTTACAGCCACAAGATATCATTCTTTGGTGATTCAAGAAGAGTCATTTCCTGACTCACTTATAATAACAGCAAGAACAAATGATAGTGATCAGGATACTGAAATTATGGGACTGAGACATAAGAAACATAATTTATTTGGAGTACAATTTCATCCTGAATCAATTTTGACAGAATTTGGGCATAGGCTTCTAGAGAATTTTTTAAATGTATAATTTTGAATACATACAGGCAAACTTAAACAATGGAATAGATCTATCTATTGAGGAAGCATGTTTTGTTTCTGAAAAAATGTTTGAAGGTTCTCTAGATGATAATCAAATAAAAGAAATACTAATTCTCTTAAATAAGAAAAACATTTGTTCAGAGGAATTGATTGGTTTTGCCACAGCTATGAGGAAAATTTCAACCAAAGTTGAAGTTAATGAGAAAGTTATTGACAGTTGTGGAACTGGAGGCGATGGAATAGGCACGTTCAATATATCAACTTGTGCATCATTTATTGCAGCTGCATGTGATGTTAAAGTTGCAAAACATGGGAACAAAGCAATTACAAGTTCATCGGGAAGTGCCGACCTACTTCATGATGCAGGAGCTAAAATTAATTTAGAACCAGATCATGTAAGTAAATGCATTAGACATGTTAATTTCGGTTTTATGTTTGCTCCACTTCACCATATGGCGATGAAGAATGTTGCTAATTCTAGAAAAAGTCTTGCTCCAGAAAAGACAATATTTAATATGTTGGGACCTATTACTAATCCAGCAAATGCAAAAATTCAATTGATTGGTACTTATAGTAAAGAAGCAATGAATCTGATTGCGAACGCATTATTACAGTTAGGAACAAAAAGTGCATTAATTTTAAATTCTAGAGATGGAATGGATGAAGCTAGTATTTATGATGTAACAGATGTCCTTGAGATTAAAAATAATAATATAACTAGCTTTACAATTGATCCAATAAAATATGAGTTAGTAGGAGATGATTTAGAAAATATCAAAACTAACACTGAAAGAAGCAGTTTAGATATTATTTATTCTGTTATAAATAATTTAGATTCAGATGCCAGAAAAATATCAGTTCTTAATGCAGCACTTCTTGTCATGTTATACAAAGAAATAGATTTGAAAGATGCTATAGCACAATGTAAAGACTCTTTAGATAGTTATCTAGTCAGGGACAAATTTAATCAATATATTGATTTCACCAATCAGGTATCAAAAAATGCTAAATGAAATAGTTAAAAATAAACTCAATGAAGTTGAAAAACTAAAAACTGAGCTTGATATTTCAAATTTAAAATTTGATCAGAGAAAAAGTAACTTTTATAAAAACTTACTCAATAATCAACATAATAAAAAAAATTCTATAATTGCTGAAGTGAAGAGAAAGTCACCAAGCAAAGGAATATTAGATGATAATTTAGACGTTGCTGATATTGTTAGAAAGTATCAAGAGGGTGGCGCTTCTTGCATATCAGTATTAACAGAAAAAAACTACTTTAATGGTTCAAATGATGATTTATTAGAAGCAAAGAGTTCAGTCAATTTACCAATACTTAGAAAAGATTTTATATTGGACCCTATACAGCTCTATGAAAGCAGGATGTTGGGAGCAGACTGTATTTTATTAATTGTTTCAGCTTTATCAGCTGATATGTATCTACAGCTGTCGGACTTAGCTCATCAACTTGGCTTAGATGTTCTCACAGAAGTTCATGATAAAGATGAGCTTGAATTTGCTTTAATGCATAAAGCTAAACTAATTGGTATTAATAATAGAAATCTAAAAACTTTTGATGTGGATATAAATACAAGCAAAAATTTGTCTAAAATCGTAAATGAAGACAACGTTGTTCTCATAAGTGAGAGCGGTATTCACAGTAGAGAAGACATTATGAATCTTAATAATGAGGGAATATTCACATTTTTAATTGGTGAACATTTGGTAAAATCTAAAAATATAATAGATGAATTAGAGGTACTAATAAATGGAAAATAACTTAGGTATGCGACATCTAGCTCTAAAAGTTAAAAACTTTGAAAAATGTTTTAATTTTTATACACAAGTACTTGGTATGAAAATTGATTGGAGACCAGACGATAATAATGCTTATCTAACAAATGGAACTGATAATCTAGCGCTGCATTATGATAGCACTGTATCTGATGACATAAATGATTCTCGATTAGACCATTTTGGGATATTTGTAAAAAATAAAAATGATATTGATGTTTATTTGAAACATATGAAGGATAATAATGTAAAAATTCATAAAGAGAAAAAAACACATAGAGACAATTCTATTAGCTTTTATGTAGAAGACCCAGATGGTAATATTTTGCAAATATTATGGCATCCTACGCTAAGCAATGAATCCTAATATAACAAATACAAGTCAATCGCTCATTATAAACTCTTATTATGGCTATTCGTGCAATGACAAGAATAGGCTACAAAAAAATAGAGAGATAGAACAAAAATATGCTGCTAATAAACTCATGTCCACTACAAAGAGTATTTCAAAAATATTAAATACAAAAATTCTGCATACTTCACAACACTCTTTTGAACCTTCCGGTACAAGCTTGAGTTCCATAATAGAGTCTGATGATGTTATTTTTGGATCATCCGGCATTGCTCATTTAAACGAAAGTCACATCAGCTTTCATTCATATTTTGAAAATTCCATTAACAATCTTATTATTCTGAGACTAGAACTTCATGTATCCTCATGTAGTAGAAAATGTGTTTATACGGTTTTAAATGATTTAATAGAAAACTCTCTCTTTAATAATTATGACGCAATAACATTAGATTTTTTTCATAGAGGAATAAATCTAGAGAAGATAGAAGCTGATAAAAAGATTCTAAGTTTATTTCTTCAAAAGCACCAGATAGAATTTAATACGATAGCTAATGATTCTTTTGAATCATTTAAGCATTATAAATTGATAAAGAAAGAAGAAAAAATAAAAATCCCAGAATTGAATGACTATCTTTGTGATTACTTACTTTAGATATAGTAACTTATTTTTTTCATTATCTTTGAAGTCACAGACATAAGATTTTTAGTAGATTTACTCAATTCAATCGACCCTTGATCTTTAGCAGTATTTTTATGTTTTGTCTCATCTATTTTAATCTCTTCAAGAATTTTTTTACTCTTTACATCAGTGGCAGGAAGTTTTTGTGAATACTCATCCAAGTGATCTTCAACTTGAGTTTCTGTTTCATAAATAAAACCATAGGATTTATTTTTATCTAATGTACCTACGTAAGCCCCAAGCATAAAGGATGATAGATACCACAAAGAGTTTAATCTGCTTGTTCTCCCTGATAGTTCAGACAATCTTTCACTCAATATGTTTAAATGATTTTTTTCTTCAATGCACATATTTTTGATTATTTTAGTTATTGAACTATCCTTAGTTGTCAAAGCTTGACCTCTATACAAAGCCTGAGCACAAACCTCACCCATATGATTCACCCTCATCACCCTTTGTGACTTTGTCTTCTCTCTATCATTTAACTGGTTATCTTCGTTATTTGAATTTTTTGATTCAAAAATTACATTAATCGCATAATCAATTTCTTTTAGTATATTGTCTAAATTAGGCATATATGCACTCCATTTAATATATTCTTAAATAATTACTTGTATAGATTTCGTTAAATGAGTAAAATCTCTATCCGTGAGTATAAATGATAGCAATAAAGATTGGTACGTAATTGATGCGACAGATGTCGTTCTTGGGAGATTAGCATCAAAAGTAGCCCACATGCTCAAAGGTAAACATAAGCCACAATATCAACCGCACACTGATGAAGGCGATTACATAATCGTAATCAATGCAAAAAAGATCAGAGTTACTGGTAATAAGCTCTCTGATAAAATCTATTACAAGCATACTGGTTATATTGGTAATATGAAGGAAACACCACTTGGTAAAATGTTAGACAAGAAACCAGATTTTGTAATTAAAAATGCGGTGAAAGGCATGCTTCCAAAAAATCCCTTGGGTAGATCAATGATTAGGAAACTTAAAATCTATGATAATGAAAATCATGGTCATAATGCTCAAAAACCAGTGACATTAGAGGTATAAAAGGTATGCATAAAACATATGGAACAGGAAGAAGAAAAACATCAAGTGCTAGAGTATATCTTTATAGCGGTACAGGTGAAATCAAAATTAACTCACAAGATGTTGATGAGTTCACTAAATCTGCAACTTTGACAGCAAATCTTTTAGCGCCATTAACTAAGACTCAAATGCATGATAAAGTTAATCTGACAATATCTGTGAATGGCGGCGGTAAAAGTGGTCAAGTGGGAGCTATTGTTCATGGCCTTACAAGAGCACTCGTAAAATATCAAAATGATTTACTACCTACGCTTAAAAGAGAAGGGTTTGTCACTAGAGATGATCGTAAAGTAGAACGAAAAAAAGTTGGTTTGAGAAAAGCTAGAAAAGCTACCCAATTCTCTAAACGATAGGTTCAGATAAATTCACCCCGTTATCACTTGCACTTAGTAGAAGATTTGCGTGGTTTAGCGCAAATATTCCATTAGTAACGACTCCAGGAATGTTATTAATTTTTTTTTCTAACTTTAAGGGTTCTGGAATTATAAAATTATGAACATCTAAAATAATATTACCATTATCAGTGATAAAATTTTCTCTCAAAACTGGTCTACCCCCCATTTTTATTACCTCTAATGCTACGGCACTCTGTGCTATTGGAATTACTTCAATAGGTAAAGGGAAAGTTCCTAATACACTAACTTTTTTTGAGTCATCTACTATACATATAAATCTATTTGAATTGTGAGCTAGAATTTTTTCTCTAGTTAGTGCACCACCTCCACCTTTAATCATTTGTAAATATTTATTAACCTCATCAGCTCCATCAACATATTTGGATAACTTTCCAACACTTTTAAGGTCAACAACTTCAAAACCATGAGCTTTTAAAAGTTCGGTTGATCTTAATGAACTGGACACTACTCTACTAATTTTATTCTTTACTTTTGGTAAGTGTTCAATAAGTATATTTACTGTAGACCCAGACCCTATCCCAAGAATTTCATCATTATCGATTAAGTCTAGAACAGATTCTGCAACTTTATGTTTCTTGGTAATTTGATCCATTTTGAAAAAATATTATTTTTATAGTATACACTATAAGACACATACATATGAAAGATAACTATAGGAAGAATTGTTATAAAAAAATACTTAAAGCAACCGCTGTTTATGATCTTGCTATCAAAAGTCCAACGCAATTTGCACCAAAATTATCAGTAAGGTTAAAAAATAAAATATTCATTAAAAGAGAGGATTTACAGCCTGTTTTCTCATTTAAGTTAAGAGGTGCATATAATAAGATATCTAAAATATCTAAGCCGAAGCATATTGTTGCCGCTTCAGCTGGTAATCATGCTCAAGGCGTAGCAATGACATGTAAAAAACTTAAAATAAATTCATCTATCGTAATGCCATCTACTACACCGTCTATTAAAGTCAATGCTGTGAAAAAACTTGGGGCTAAAGTCATACTTTTTGGCGATACCTATGATGAAGCATATCAATATGCAATAAAATATTCTCAAAAAAACAATTACAACTTTGTTCATCCTTATGATGATCTAGATGTTATAGCCGGGCAAGGTACGATTGGTATAGAATTACTTGATCAATTAAAGGAACATCCAGATTATGTTTTTATTCCTGTTGGCGGGGGCGGTCTTTTAGCAGGTATTAGTGTTTATCTAAAAGAAGTAAATCCAAAAATTAAAATAATTGCTGTTGAGGCTTCAGATTCTGCATGTTTCAATTTAGCTTATAAAAAAGGTAAGCCAACGTCCTTGAATCATGTTGGTATATTTGCTGATGGTGTGGCTGTTAAAAAAATTGGATCCAAAACATTTAAACTTACGAAAGATATAGTTGACTATAGTCTTACTGTTAGTACTGATGAAATCTGTTCTGCTATCAAAGACCTCTATGACGAAACACGAGTGATAGCCGAGCCAGCAGGAGCACTGTCTCTTGCAGGTGTGAAAAAGTTCTTAATGAATCATAATATTAAAGGAAAAAAGATAGCAACGATATTATGTGGAGCTAACATGAATTTTGATCGGTTAAGGCATGTTGCTGAGAGAGCTGATATCGGTGAAAGTAGTGAAATTATATTAGGCGTTACTATTGATGAAAAGCCAGGTAGCTTCAAGAAGTTCTGTTCAATCATTGGTAAGCGTTCTATTACTGAATTTAATTATCGATATGCAAGTGATAATAATGCACAGGTATTTGTTGGAATAAAAACCACAAAAGGGGAACAAGAAAGAAAAGATATTATTTTAAGGTTGAAAAAATCTAAGTATAAATGTCATGACTTAACAAACAACGAAATGGCAAAAACACATATAAGATATATGGTGGGCGGAACAAGCAATGATACTAAAGATGAACGTATTTATAGATTTATGTTTCCAGAAAAACCAGGAGAGCTTTTGAACTTTTTAAATGCTATCGGATCTACATGGAATATCAGTTTATTTCACTATAGAAACCATGGTGCTGACTTTGGACGAGTATTAATAGGATTACAAGCTAAGGATAGCGAATTAGGCAGCCTAGAAAGGCATTTTAACACTCTTAAATATGAATTCCATAACGAGACGTCCAATATTGCTTATCGACAGTTTTTGAAATAAAAAAGGCCCTTTTTCAGGGCCTTTTCCATAACTATCTACAAATTAACGTTTAGTCTTACGTCTTGCAGTTTTCTTTTTAGCTACTTTACGCTTAGCAGTTTTCTTTTTAGCTACTTTCTTTTTAGCTACTTTTTTCTTAGCTACTTTACGCTTAGCAGTTTTCTTTTTAGCTACTTTACGCTTAGCAGTTTTCTTTTTAGCTACTTTCTTTTTAGCTACTTTCTTTTTAGCAACTTTTTTCTTAGCAACTTTTTTCTTAGCTACTTTACGCTTAGCAGTTTTCTTTTTAGCTACTTTCTTTTTAGCTACTTTTTTCTTAGCTACTTTACGCTTAGCAGTTTTCTTTTTAGCTACTTTCTTTTTAGCTACTTTCTTTTTAGCAACTTTTTTCTTAGCAACTTTTTTCTTAGCTACTTTACGCTTAGCAACTTTTTTACGCGTTGTTGTGACTTTTTTCTTAGCAACTTTTTTCTTAGCTACTTTAGTTTTTCTTTTTGCTTTCGCTTTCTTTTTAACCATACATTCCTCCGCGGTATTGGTGGTTAATTTTTAGTTTAGTAAAAAAAAATACAAAAACAAGTGTTTATTATTAATTTATTAAAATAAAAATATTTTATTTTGTTAACTTAATTATAAAATCCCATTCTTTTTTTTCTAGTTTTGTAATAGATAACCTATTACCACGTTGAACAACTCTCATTTGTGATAATTCTTTGAAGGATTTTAACTCTTTCAAACTTACAATCTTATTGAATTTTTTTTTGAACTTAACATCTACCATCAACCATCTTGGCGTATCTTTTTTACTTTTTGGATCGTAATATTTTGCATTTTTATCAAATGCTGTGTGGTCTACATAGGCCTCTTTACATATTGTCATCTGTCCATAAATACCAGGAATATCGCAGTTTGAGTGATAAAAAAAAGCATTGTCGCCAAGACGCATTTCGTCTCTAATCATATTTCTTACCTGATAGTTCCTTATACCATCCCAAGGTTCAGTTTTGTCTTTAGCTAGATCGTCTATGCTATAATCTTCTGGCTCGTTTTTCATCAACCAATAATTCATTTTATAGATTCAATTATTCTTTGATTTATATTCTCTATTTCACTTTCTACAGTTTCCAGTTCATCCAGTTTAATTTTATTTTTTATTTCTGAACCAGCTATATTAAGCAACAATAATATTAAAAAATAATCATGCCCAACATTCTTTGTCTGAGATCTTACCTTTTCTGCTTCATCTATAATTCTATCTCTAGACTTGAGTAGTATGCTCTTTTCTTCCTCAGTACACATGACTGAGATATCCTGGCCAAGAATATTTATATCTACTTTAGTCTTTTCCATAACCTTTTATGTTGTCAATTCTTTCAAGCAGAGCCTTAAGATGTGATTTTGCAGTTTCATTTTTCATTGTCAGTTCTGATTTCTCTGAAACTAACTGACTTTGTTGGTTTTTCAAAAGTTTATTCTCAAGATTTGTGGAATCAATTTTTTCATTGAGCTTTATTACATTTTCCTTTAATGAGTTCAGTTTATCTAATATATCTGACATACTGTATAATATAGTTTTAGTGATTACATTAATCAATAAAATTATTAATTTACATTACTTTTCTATGAATAAATCTACGTTACAAGCTATAAATCAAATTATTGATACTGATGATTGTCCATTTACACAATTTGAAGTGCATGGATTTTTCACTGGCCTATTAGTATCATCTCATAGCAAAGAATCAAGAAAAGAAAAAATAATCAAATTTTTAGACTTATCTTCAAATATCAATACAAATAAATTAATTGATGAATTGTCAAATACAATAAAACAGGAGCTAATAAATCAAACACTCTCAGTTTTCTCTTTTATGAATGATGATTCAGAAAAAGGCGGCGAGTTGGAGAGTGCAGCTAATTCTCTATCTGAATGGACATACTATTTCTTAATAGGTTACCAAGGTGAATCTTCTATATCTGATAATCCTGATATACAAGAGATACTTGATATTTTTGACGAGATAAGTCAGGTGAACCAGAAATATAAATTTGATGGAACTAAAAGCTCTTCTCAAGAGAGTTTAGATGAAATAAATAGTTTCATTGTAAAATCAACATTATACTTATATGAAAGGCGAATAAATGATTAATGAATTTGTTAAAAGAAGAAAAAAACTGTTTAATCAATTACGTGATAACTCAATATCAGTCATTTTTTCAGAGAATGATAAATACAGGAATAATGATGTTACTTTTAAATTTAGACAGTCTAGCAACTTTTTTTATCTAACCGGAATAAACGACCAATCGATTGTCCTAATACTAATCAAAGAAAATAATAAGTGTTGCTCAGTGTTAATTTGTAACCGCCCTAATGATAAGGATCGGATATGGACCGGGCAAATACCCTCAAAAACTTCTTATAAATCTAAATATAAACTAGATAAAGTAATATATTTCGATCAGCTGAATAAGCTTGATATTAAGTGCATAAATAATTTATATTTTGAATTTAAGGACAAGGAGCGCACAGAAGAACTGCTTTCAAGTATTCATCATACATCAAGCAATAGATATTTTGTTAATACCAATTATCTATCCTCAAGGTTTAATTTATCAAACTTAATATTCAAACTTAGACTCATTAAGTCTAAACATGAGATTCAAGAGATTAGTAAAGCTGCTTTAATATCAGCCCAAGCACATATTAATCTTATGAAAACATGTAAAGCCGGTTTGAAAGAGTATGAGATTGAATCGGATTTCATTAGATTTTGTATGAAAAATAGGTGCGAGCAAGCATATCCTGCTATAGTTGCAGCAGGAAAAAATGGCACTATATTACACTACACAAAAAATAATTCATTACTTAAAAATAATAATTTACTCCTTGTCGATGCCGCAGCTGAATACAATAATTATGCATCTGATATCACAAGAACAATACCTATATCAGGAAAATTTAATGACTATCAGAAGACAATTTACAATATCGTATTGAGAGCTCAGGAGACTGCTATCAAATCATGCAGAGTTGGTAAGACACTTCTAAAAATTCATGATATAGCTGTAAGGGTTATCGTTAAAGGTCTTTTAGAAGCGAAGTTACTATCAGGTACAATAGCAAATAATATAAAAAATCAAAATTATAAAAAATTTTACATGCATAATACAGGCCACTGGCTTGGTCTTGATGTCCATGACCCATGTCCTTACGTATTGAAAAATCAACCTGTAAGGTTCAAAGCGGGCATGATTTTTACTGTAGAGCCTGGGATTTATATATCTAACGATCAAAGTATCAATAAAAATTACCATAACATAGCAGTTAGAATAGAAGATGATGTTCTAATAACGAACGATGAACCTGTTGTCTTGTCAAGAAATGTTCCAAAATCAATAAAAGATATAGAATCTTTGATGGCACATGGCGGCAGATAAAGATACCGCAATCATTGGAGGCGGTCTTGTTGGCTGTCTGATTGGTCTATCAATTGCTGATAAAGTTAATAAAGTTGTTTTAATTGAAAAGAAAAAATTCAATAAAATTCTTTCAGAAAATTTCTCACCTTTATCTTTGACAGCTAATACAGTCGACTATCTTAAAACAAAAAAAATTTGGAATCCTGAAAATCTCAAAAACACACCAATACATAATCTAGATATTAAACTCTTCAATAGTTTTAATACGATTAAAATATCTTCAGACGAATTAGAAATTGCTGAATTGGGACAAGTTGTTGATAAAGCTGCACTATTATCTCATCTAAGAGCTTTATGCATAAATAATAAAAATATAGAAATTATTGATAATATAGATGTTGAAATAGATAGTGATAATTCTAAGATTATATTAAAAGACAAATCATCAATTAAATATAAACAACTATTTATTACTGATGGTGCAAATTCTAAATTTGTTAAACAATTTAATATTCTTGCTAAGAAGATATCCTACAATCAAACATCATTTATTTTTAACTGTAATTATGCTGCGAGTGAAAACTCAGCAGTGCAGATATTTTCTAAAAAAGGAGTATTTGCTGTTTTGCCAGGACATAAAAAAGTTAAATCCATTGTAGCTACAATACATAATAAATATATTAACAGTTATAATTTTGAGTCCACTAATTTTAATAAGTCACTTCTTCAAAAAGACTTATTGCCATATGCTAAAGATTTACATAACCTTAAACTCATCTACAATCACCCGCTTGATACGTCAAGGCTAGATAAGTGGCATATTAAAAATATTATTTTTTTAGGTAACTCTTCTCAACTTCTTCATCCTTTTGGAGCGCAGGGTTTCAATTTTTCAGTTGATTGTATAAAAAGAATTGACTCTGTTATAACTGAACTACTCGTAGAGGGTGAATTCAATAAGCATGTGAAGACTGAAATTATGAACAAAAGACATAACTTATTCTTAGGCATTGATATTACGTCATCGTTATTAATGAAAGATTCGCTTCTTGGAAATATCTCTTCAATATTTTTAGGAGGCTTTATTAATAACTCCTCAAGAATTAAAAAAAGATTTATAAAAAGAATACTAAATATTTAAAAACATAAAATGATCATAAATATAATAAGCAGTAGCCTTCTATCTAATATTGCCGCTCTCAGCCTAAATAAATACTCAGATTGTAATATTAATATGCAAAACAATAAGCTTAAAACCTATAGTAGATACTATTCACTTAATTATTTCAGTAAGATTTTTCTAGAAAATATCAATGTTTGGGAAAAATTGTCCCCCCTTAAAATAACACCTTATAAAAAGATTGAAATTTATCGAAATGAACAGCAAACAATTTCATTTAATGCTAATGATATCGATATTGATAGTCTCGGGTATATCGTAAGTGAGGATGAATTATCAAAAGCAGTTAGCGAGACTTTGCTAGAGAGTAAAAGCATAAATTATATTAAAGATCAACGAATGCATAGCACCTTAAGCAATATTAATATTATTTCAGACTATTCCGATGTTGATTCAGAAGTTAAATCAAAGCACTTTGTGTCCGAGAGTTATAATCAAACGGCGATTAATATCAACATTACTCATAGCAATGATAATGAAAATGTCCCGCGCCAAATTTTTTATAAAGATGAGATCTTGGGTTTCCTGCCTACTAGTAACAAAACGTATAACTTAATTTGGACTATGCCAAACAAATTTTTTGATCAATTATCATCGACTAATCCAAATGAATATCTGAAGCTTATACAAAAAAGAGCACAGTTGATTTTGGGTGAAATAGAAGATCTTTCTATAGGTCAATCCTTTCCATTGTCATCAAGGCACTCCGATTGTTATTACTATCAAAATAATATCCTTGTAGGAGAGTCTGCACATAAATTTCATCCTCTTGCAGGCCTTGGTTTAAATATGGGCATAGAAGACATTCATGTACTTTCTACACTGGTATCTAAATACTCAGAAATTAATGTCATTAGTCGTGAATATGTGATTAAGCGTATTTTTAGAAACTCTAGCTTAAATCATATACTTAATACAATTATCAAATTTCATTCATTTAATTTAATTCCAGATTTTTTTAGAAGAATATTCTTAAATATTTTTGATAAATCTATAATTCTTAAAGCAGCTGCTATTAGAAATGCAACTGGATTTGATAATTTAATCAAATAGCAAATACGCTGCGACGACTAATAATAAAGTAGAAAAAATATTTTTTACTTTCTCGGGATTTAAGATTCTCAAAAGATAAACACCAGCATAAGAACCTAAAATCCCGGAAGGTATGAGTATTAACAAAGCAACATGATTAATTTTTTCACTATATATAGATGGATTTAAAACAAACATGTAAAACAAGGATGATACGGCAATAATTAAACCAATAGCGGAAGCAGATGCAATTGACCTTTTAATATCAGCAATCAAAAATGATAAATATGGAACTGATAAAGTACCACCCCCAATACCCATTAGCGAACTTATTAATCCATTAGCAAAAAAATAAAGATTACCAGCTTTGTTAAGATAATTAATATTATTTCTAATTATCTTTGCATCACTTATAAGAAGTAGAGCCAGAATAATCAGTATTACACTATAAACAAGCTCCAATGATTCTGATGAAACATGTTCAAGGATATAAATACCAAAAAAAGAACCTAAAATGACGTATATGGAGTAATTCTTTACAACATTCAAATCTATCAGTCTATTTTTATAATGGAGTATAGAGCTTGTTGACCCCGCAAAAATTATACTTATCAACGAAGTATATACTGCAACTTGAAGTTCATAACCACTAAACAGTTCATAATATTTATGAATAATCATTAAGCCAGGAACAAATATAATCCCACCTCCTAAGCCAAG
>Ga0181597_10003696_pt1 | contig 15725 bp, 15 predicted proteins | sample 041ome_5_FD_148647 | JGI IMG/M metagenome (GOLD analysis project Ga0181597, IMG submission 148647) | Coastal salt marsh microbial communities from the Groves Creek Marsh, Skidaway Island, Georgia - 041403US metaG (spades assembly) | ecosystem: Environmental > Aquatic > Marine > Intertidal zone... | reverse complement strand
TTATTCTCATGTGAACCGAACGACCCCGTTGACCCAAATGAAGAAGAATTAATTACCACTTTTAATGTTGATTTAGAGGCTAATGGGTTTACCTACACACTTAACTATACAGATTTGGACGGTGATGGCGGTAACGCCCCTATTTTAACGATAGATTCTCTATCTGCGAATACAACCTATTCCGGTTCTATCACATTGTTTAATGAAAGTGAAACTCCAACGGAAGAAATTACTCCTGAAGTTTTTGATGAAGCCAACGATCATCAATTCTTTTTTAGTTCGAGCGGTTCATCTACGTTTGTCTACAGTGATCAAGATGATAACGGTAACCCATTAGGTTTATCCTTTGAAGTAACTACTGGTAATACTGCTAATGAAACCTTTACCTTTGTGCTAAGGCATGAGCCAGATAAATCTGCAGCAGGGGTAAGTTCAGGCGATATCACAAATGCTGGAGGTGAAACAGACATTGAGGTTTCATTTGATGTAATTATTGAATAAGCTACTCTACATACTAACTTTCACTTTTGGGTGGTCGCTTTCAGTGACCGCCCAAATTTGTTCTATCCAACTAAAAGGAATTGTAAACGATTCTCACGATGCAACTCCAGTATCCGATGCGAGCATATACCTATCCGAAGTTGGGACAGAGCAATGGACAGATGCAAAAGGAAAATTTTCTTTTGCCAATCTTTGTCCAGGCACCTATCACCTAATCATTCAGCATATAGGCTGCCCAACCAAGCGAATGGCATTTGAGCTATATGCAGACACGATCATGGAAATCAACATCGAGCATCATGTAAATATGTTGCATGAGGTGGATGTGCATGAGCACCATGACAACGCTATGAATGAGCATGTATTGGGCATAAACTCAATAGACAACAATTCCCAAAAATCACTTGCTGCCTCTTTAACACAGGTTCCAGGAGTAAATATGATTTCGAATGGTTCAGATATAGGTGTTCCCATGATACATGGTCTTACGGGAAATAGAATGACCGTAATCAATAATGGTGTTTTGCATTCAGGTCAACAATGGGGAACAGATCATAGCCCAGAAATTGATTTAAATAGTGCGGGAAATGTCACAGTTGTAAACGGTGCGGCTGCAATTCGTTATCCTGGGACCCATATGGGAGGGATAGTAGTACTCTCACCACTTGACATACCTTATGACCCGCATCTTCATGGAAAAGCGCGCTCAACCATTGAATCCAATGGTCGTGGAGGAACGCTCAACGCACAGCTATTTAAAGGATTAAAAAGTCTTCAATGGAGGATTGGCACCACTCTCAAACATTACGGCGATAGACATTCACCTGAGTATTATCTTAAAAACACAGGAACAAAACAAGCACATGCAAATGCCGAATTAAGAAAACAATGGAAAAATAAACTTGAGTGGGAAGGCTATTACAATTTTTTCAGTGCGAATTACGGAATTCTTCGAGGCAGTCATATAGGAAATTTAACAGATTTAGAATCCGCATTTGAGCGTCAAATACCCTTCTACACCGATTCGTTTTTTTCCAATGCTCTTCAAGCCCCAAAGCAATGGGTTCAGCATCACCAAATCAAGTCGACCTTGAGAAAACAATGGAATTCAAAAATGCTTGAATGGAATTTTTCTGGCCAGCGAAATCAAAGACGAGAATTTGACGTAAGGCGCAGTGGAAGAAGTGATATCCCTGCGTTAAGCCTCTTACAGCACAGTCTACAAAGCGATTTAATAGTTACAAATAATAAGTCATTTGAAATTGGATATCAGCTACTTGGAAAAAACAACACGAACATTCCTGAAACAGGCATATTGCCATTAATTCCCAATTATGTGGCTTTTACAAACGGGATATACGCCAGTTATTCTAAGCGCTTTTCAATAATCAAACTAGACCTAGGAGGACGCTATGACTTTACGTTTAGAAATATCGCCATGCTGACCAATTCTATTCCACGGGAAATAGCCTATTTCACTAATAAATTCCACCACATTGGGTTTATAGGTCGCGGCACTATCAATGTATCGCCAAAATGGAAAATGCTAGGTGAGCTTTCTCTGAAACAGCGTCCACCGGAAATCAATGAACTCTATGCATTCGGTTTACATCAAGGTGTTAGTGGTATAGAAGAAGGAAATGCAGATTTAAATCGAGAAAGAGGAATTAAGTCTACCCTACAATTGCGTGGCCGAATAGGTAAAAAAATACATGTAGATCTTAGAGGATACATGCACCTTTTCAATGGGTATATATTTCTACAACCCCAATCCGAATTTAGACTGACTATAAGAGGCGCCTTCCCAGTTTACACCTATGAACAATGCGATGCACGACTTACCGGAGGTGATTTTATTTTGAAATATAAACTGGGGGAAGATTGGCATTTTGAAACCACTTGGAGTTATGTTCACGGCACTAATCGTAGCAATCAACTCCCATTGACCTTTATACCACCATTGCAAGGACAACATAAATTTTCATATGAAATACCTGAATGGAACAGTTGGCGCAATCTAAAAATTGAATTAGAACATGAGTATGTAGCTCAACAATGGCATTGGGACTCCACTTTAGATTTTATAGCGCCACCAAAAAGCTATAATCTGTTTAACTTGCACATGAGCACCACATTGAATAAATGGAAGTTTAAACCGCAGCTTCGCGTTGGTGTGAAAAATATTTCAAATACGATTTATCGTGATTATTTGAATCGTCAACGTTATTTTGCAGATGCTTTAGGGCGAAATATCACCCTAAGTTGGATACAAAACTTCTAATTATGGATGCAGCTAACATCTTAAGAAATCGAGGGCTTAGAGTTACGAAAATTCGAGTTGCAATTTTAGAAGCTCTAGGAGAAGGCCTACAAGCACTACCCTACGGTGATTTGCAAAAAAAACTATCCCAATTTGACAGAACAACTATTTACAGGACACTTTTAGCACTAATAGACAAAGGTCTTATTCACAAGGCTTTAGAAGAAAATAACGAGAGTTATTATGCACTTTGTTCAGATTGTACATCGAATGTACACAACCACAATCATGTACACTTTAAGTGTAACGAATGTAGTTCAGTGCAATGCCTTCATATTTCCAAGGAAGTAGGACTATCAATTCCAGAAATCGTCATTGATAGTATTGAAATTACTGCAAAAGGAACCTGTTCGACCTGTCTGCTAACCCATTGACCTAAACTGCGTTTTTCTACGACCGTATAATAGTAAGATCGATTGATGCAGTTGCTTCAAGAACGGCAAAAGCGCTGCAATATTTGGTCTTAGTCAATTCCACAGCACGATCCATAGCATCATCTGTAGCATCCGTATCAATGGTTATAATCAAATCTATCTTCTCAAACGTTTTTGGCATTTCTTCACGACGTACCGCCCGAACTTCTGAAGAATAGTTTCGAATGGAAAAACGACCTTTTTCTAAGATAGTAATGATATCAATGGCACTACAACCTGCCAAAGAGATTAGCATGAGTTGCATGGGTCGAAACCCAATATCTTGCCCACCGAAATCCTCTGAATTATCTAAATAAACCTGATGATTACCGGCCTTGGCTAGCATACCAAACCCACTGTCAATTCGATCCAAATTAATTTTCACTTTCCCTATTTGGATTTAAAAAGTTGCGCGACTTTGCTTGTCTTAATTCTTGGCTTTTGAAGTACTTTCTCCTCAAAATCTTCCACAGGTGTTTCACTAACGGTTGCCTCAAATCCAATGAGCTCTACAGTGATATCTTTCGTTTGAGCATTGATTTGAAATTCTTCAATAATTTCATGTACATCAGGATGCATTCGTAACGTCTGTGAAGCGTCTAAAAGCACTTTTGAATTTGGAGGTATCGTATTCAAGGTTTGCTGAATACTAGCTTTATTCAGGAAACTAACCACTTCTGAAAACTCAATCCTTATAGGCTCTCCAGACTTATAGTTACGAATATCAAACTTATAAGGCACCTTGAAATTGTCCCATAAAATGGACACAATGGCTACCACCAGCCCAAAGGCAATTCCCATCAATAAATCAGTTAATACGATTCCTATCACAGTGACGGCAAATGGAATAAATTCACCTCTTCCTTTCTTCCACATACCGATTATCATGCTTGGTTTGGCAAGCTTATAACCTACGACTAATAAAATGGCTGCTAGTGCTGCTAGCGGTATAAGGTTCAATACTGCTGGAATTGCAAAAGCTGAGATAAGGAGGAGGCCACCGTGTATGGTTGCTGAAGCCTTGGTTCTTCCGCCACTTTGAATATTCGCTGAAGACCGCACAATAACTTGCGTAATGGGAAGACCACCAATCAACCCACTAACCACATTTCCAGTTCCTTGCGCAAGTAATTCTCTGTTTGTAGGAGTGACTCTCTTGTAGGGATCTAATTTATCAGTAGCCTCAACACATAACAATGTTTCTAAAGAAGCAACAACTGCCATTGTAATACCAATTGTGTATATAGCGGGATTAAGAAAAGCACTGAAATCCGGTGTGGTAAATTGACCTAAGAAACCATTGAGGCCTTCAGTTACTGGGATGGATACAAGGTGATCTCCGGTGAGCTCCCACCCTGCCTTACCATCAAAATATATCTTCAATAAAATTCCTGTCACCACTGCTACTAATGGACCTTGAATAATAGTTGTGAATGACATTTTCTTCATCCAAGGACGTTCCCATAGAATAAGAATTAACAAGCCCAAAGCTGAAATTAAAGTTGCTGAAGGACTAACGGCTTCCAACATGTATTTAAGTTCTGAAAACGTATTATGTCCATCTTGTTGAATAAATGCTAAATCTCCTTCTGGATCCGAATCATATCCAAAAGCATGAGGAATTTGCTTTAAGAAAATAATAATCCCAATACCACTAAGCATTCCCTTGATTACCGATGATGGAAAATAATATCCAATGACACCTGCTTTAAGCATACCAAGAAGAACTTGAACAATCCCAGCAACGATTACTGCTGCTAAAAAGGTTGGATACGCACCCAATTCCTCAATAGCACCATATACAATTACTGCGAGTCCTGCTGCAGGGCCACTAACGCCCAAGGGGCTTCCACTAAGTGGAGCAACAATCAACCCCCCTACAATTCCTGCTATTAGACCAGAAAACAGCGGAGCGCCTGAGGCGAGTGCAATTCCTAAACACAGCGGTAATGCAACTAAAAATACAACTAAGGCGCTCGGTGCGTCCTGCTTTAAATTTGAGAAAGGGTTTTGATTAATCATATAAATTTTCAGCTATAAATTAAGAAGTGAACTTAATAAAACTCCCTCACATGAACACCATTCCACTTTAAAGTGTTTCATTTGCATCATGCTAAATTTTAGTACGCATATTAAATCCTCGGAACTGCCATGGGTGACCTTTGTTCACGGAGCGGGTGGTTCGAGCACCATATGGTACAAACAACTCAAAGCATTTTCTTCCAACTTTAACGTTTTGCTCATTGACCTCAGAGGTCACGGCAGAAGTAAAGCACCCATTTATAATAGAATCAAGAATTACAACTTTTCGACTATTGGAGATGAAGTGTTGGAAGTGTTAGATCATCTCAAAATTCAAAGCACACACTGGATTGGCATTTCCCTAGGAACCATTATCATTAGAGAAATTACAGAAAGATTTCCTGAGCGCACATTAAGTATGATTATGGGCGGAGCTGTTATGAAGCTCAATAAACGTGGTCAAGTATTAATGAGAACTGGTGCTCTACTTAAGAGTGTATTGCCCTATATGATTCTCTACCGATTCTTTGCGTGGGTTATTATGCCTAAGAAAAAGCATGTTGAGGCGCGTAATTTATTTGTGCGCGAGGCAAGGAAACTCTACCAAAAAGAATTTAAACGATGGTTTACCCTAGTAGCAGAGGTAAATCCTTTGTTAAAATACTTCAGATTCAAAGATTCAAACGTGCCAACCTTATATATCATGGGTAGTGAAGATCACATGTTCCTGCCTTCTATCAAAAAGATTGTTTCTACACACCAAAGTGCGCTGCTTCGAGTTATAGAAAATTGCGGGCATGTTGTGAACGTTGAACAACCGGAAGTCTTTAATCAAGAAGCAATAAAATTTCTAAAGCAAATTGGAAGCAAATGAAAAAATGAGAAGTTCGCTTGTACGATTCAAGTGGATCGCCCTTTTGGAAGGAAGCTCTTTTATTATGCTGCTATTTATTAGCATGCCTTTAAAATATGGATGGGATATTCTTTGGCCCAATCAAATTGTGGGCATGTCACACGGCATTTTAACCGTTTTATACATGTTCAGTCTTATCGATTTCAGTATTCAATACAAAATCAAATTCACGAGAATATTGGGGTTCTTTGTTGCGTCTTTTGTTCCATTCGGAACGTTCTATGCGGAAAAGAACTGGTTGCGACCAATCAGCATTAAAGAGAATCAATCTGTTTAAGTAGATCCGCAGCTTCTGCGGCAACTTTATCGCTATCTGCCCTATTAGAATGACTTAAATCGTAGCTTTTTTTAATAAGCTCATAGTAACGAGCCTCCATTTTCTCTTTTTCTGTTTTTTTTCTAAATAATCCGAACATAAGACCTTATTTAAAAGGTTAACAAGAAATGTGCTCATTAAGTTTGAAGTATCAGCATATTCCTTTACAAGCAGAATATCTAGATTTCGTATTCTTTGAGCATAAAGAGCAATTATGGAACTTTTATATTTTTAAACCTAGCTTAAAACAGTAAAGCATTATGAGGATTAAAGCTTCATCCGTATCAAATTATATAGATCAGGTGCCTGAAAATCGTAAATCGGCATTCAAAGAATTATATGAGACCATAAAGACGAATCTTCCCGACGGCTATGAATCATTTTTAAGCTACGGTATGCCTTCTTTTTGCGTTCCTCATGAAATCTACCCGAATGGCTACCATGTAAAACCTGAAGAGCCCTTACCCTTTATTTCATTGGGTAATCAAAAAAACTTCATTGGTCTTTACCACATGGGTATATATGCAATTCCAGAATTGGAGCAGTGGTTCAAAAAGGAATACTCAGAGCACGCCAAGTACAAATTAGACATGGGGAAAAGCTGCATCCGTTTGAAGAAAATGGATGACATTCCTTTTGCATTAATTGCTCGCTTAGCACAAAAGATATCGGTACACCAGTGGATAACGGTTTATGAAGCCAACATTAAGAAATAGATTATATTAGCCCACCACAAACCACCATAAATGCAAGATTCTCCGTCTAAATTTGTTGACGTTAATGGCTTAATCAAGGAAAAGAATCCGACTGTTCATAAACTCATTCCAAATTGGGTGATTCGATATCTAAGTGAAAAAGTGATTTATGAGTCTTTACTCAATGAAATCATGTCCAATCATCAAGAGTCTCTAAATTTTGATTTCTGTCGCCTTCTTTGTGAAAAATTCGGAATTCGAGTGAAAATTGAAGGTGAAGAAAATATTCCAAAAAATGGAGGAGTAATTTTTGCTGCAAATCATCCACTGGGCGGTATGGACGCTATTGCCGTGATGTCTGCAATTGACAATCATAGAAAAGATGTGAAGTTTTTAGTCAATGATCTCCTCTTAAACATCCCACAATTACGTGGAATATTTGTTGGCGTAAATAAATTTGGAAATACTGCAAGAGAGGGGATTAAAGCGGTTGATCAAGCCTTTGCGGGAGAATCGGCGCTTTTTATTTTTCCAGCAGGAATGGTGAGTAGAATGACCAGATATAAGGTCATTAGAGATTTAGATTGGAAGAAGACATTCATTACCAAATCAAAAAAATACAATAAACCCGTAGTACCTGTTCATATTTCCGGCCGGTTATCCAGACGATTTTATTTTGTTTCACGTCTTAGAAAATTCTTCAGAATCAAAATGAATATTGAAATGCTTCTCCTCGCCCAAGAAACCATAAAGCAGGAGGGCAATACGATAGTCATAAAATATGGTAAACCCATTGATTCAAAAACATTTGACCGGACAAAAAAAGATCAAGACTGGGCGTACGATATCAAATCCAAGGTTTACCAACTAAAAGAGTAAATCTATCGTGAAGATGTGTGGTATATTTGCACCATGACAGATTTAAGTTACATCGCCCCGCCTGTTGATGTTGCTCTGATTAAAAAAGAGCTCACTAAAAACGTATTCATTCGGAGCACAGGTAAGCTTAATAATGAAATTTACATAGTCAACGTTCACAATGCTCCAAACACTGTACGGGAAGTAGGGAGATTGCGGGAACTAACGTTTGCTTCTGCCGATGGTGGAACGGGTAAAGAAGTTGATTTAGATGATTTAGACTTGAACGAACACTGTTACCAACAGTTGATCGTATGGAATCCTGAAGAACAAGAGATTGTTGGAGGATATAGATTCATCGACGGAGCTGAAATAACCGCAAATGGTGATTGGAAACACGACCTAAGTATGAGTCACTACTTCCAATTCAGTGAGAAATTCATCACTGAATACCTGCCATTTAGTATTGAATTAGGAAGAAGTTGGGTGCAACCCAAGTACCAACCAGCCAATGATCCTAGGAAGGGAATGTTTGCGCTAGATAATATTTGGGATGGACTTGGGGCCATTTGTCTCAAATACCATCACATTAAGTATTTCTATGGAAAGGTCACCATGTACCCATCCTACAATCGGACTGCACGTAATCACGTGCTCAACTTTCTCAATCACTATTTTCCCGATGAGGAAAACTTAATGACCCCAATAGTGAGAGCTGAAGTTCCCGAATTAAAAATGAATGCTGAGTTATTCCCAATAGATTCTGCCGATTTTGCAAAATCTTTCAAAACGGGACAGCGAAATTTGAATAAGGTCTGTAATAAGTTTGGCGAAAGTGTTCCGCCATTAATCAAGCAATATATGGGGCTTAGCCAAAAGATGATGACATTTGGAACGTTTACCAATAAAGACTTTGGTAATGTTGAAGAAACGGGTATCCTTATTCCCATTGACTCCATATATGAGGACAAAAAAGAGCGTTATATAAGGTTGTAAAACCTTCTATGCAGAAGGTTGTTTTAAATAAAACTTTAGAGAATTATGAATAATTTCAACCTTCATATCCCCACACAATTATATTTCGGGAAAGACCAGCACAAGGAGCTTTCAAGATTAATCCCAGCTAATTCAAAGATTCTACTGCTGTACGGCGGCGGGTCAATTAAGCACAACGGCATCTATGAACAAGTAATTGGCGAATTAAGCAGTTTTGATGTTATTGAATTTGGAGGAATTGAAGCTAATCCTCAATACACTACTCTTACTAAAGCCCTTGAAGTAATCAAATTAAATGAAATCAATTTCTTGCTCGCTGTAGGTGGTGGTAGCGTTATAGATGGCACCAAATTCTTAGCCTCCGCGGCGCTTTACGAAGGTGAGCATCCATGGGATATCTTAGAAAAAGGATTGAGGACTGAAATAGGATTGCCTTTTGGCACGGTACTCACACTCCCCGCGACAGGATCAGAAATGAACAGCGGCGCAGTAATTTCCAGGAAAGAAACTGGGCAGAAACTTGCCATGGGTGGTCCAGGTCTTTTTCCAGTTTTTAGCATAGCTGACCCAACAGTGGTTGCATCTCTTCCAAAAAGACAGGTGGCAAACGGAATCGTAGATGCCTTTACGCATGTGATGGAACAATACATGACGTATCCAACGCCCGCCACGTTACAAGACAGAATTTCTGAGGGAATATTGAGCACGCTCATTGAGATTGCTCCTAGGGTAATGAAAACCCCTGAAAATTTTGAACTGGCTGCGAATTTCATGTGGTGCTGCAATATGGCCTTAAACGGAATTATCCAAAAAGGGGTACCAACAGATTGGTCCATACATGCTATAGGACACGAAATCACCGCCGCTTATGGTATTGACCACGCGCGAACTTTAGCCATTGTGTTGCCTAGTATGTACAGGTATAAACTGAAGAAGAAAGAATTGAAGTTAGCTCAATACGGTCGGCGTGTTTTAGGGCTTACCGGAGATGACCGGAAAGTAGCAGAGCAGGCTATTGATCAAACAGAAGATTTCTTTAGAAGTCTAGGTATTGGCACAAAATTGAGTGATTATGACGTGGACAACGCAAGCGCGTTCCCACAATCATGTGTGACGTCAATGGAAAAACAACGAACCATTATTTTAGGTGAACATAAAGACATTCGCTCAAAAGACGTGAAGTCAATTTTAGAAGCTGCCATCTAATGAACATAGATCAACTTTTTAATCAAAATCCAAGTCAAGAAAGAAGGCTTATTTTAGAGGCTATGGCCCAATCCTTTTCACAGGAAAATAACTTGAAAGTCAATTTTATCTGCACCCACAATAGCCGGCGAAGCCATTTTAGCGAAGTGCTCTTCCGAACGGCTGCTCACTACTACGGTCTTAAGAATGTTCAGACATTTAGCGGGGGTACAGAAAGTACAGCCTTATTTCCTGAGGTAGCCGAAAGTTTCTCTAGACATGGTTTCAAGGTCCTGCCCATACAAGCATATAATCAACAAGCATATAAAATATTCATAGAAAATTTAGAAAAAGAGGATACTACGCCTGTTTTGTTTTCTAAAAAATATGATAACGAATACAATGCACAAGAAAATTATCATGCCGTCATGGTTTGTGATAGCGCAAATGAATCTTGTCCCGTCGTGCATGGTTCCAAACAGCGTCATTCTTTGATGTTTGTGGACCCAAAGAAGAGCGACGGAGAGCCAAATCAATCTTATGTATATGACAAAACGCTAGCCCTTATTGCAACGGAACTTGCTTTTATAGCGAGGAGGGTTCGTGAGTTAATATAAAGGTGGGCGTGGCGCCGAAGGTGGGTCTTCTATATTCACCCCTGTTTTGTACCAATATTCAGCAACGATTATGAACGCCGGAACGGCATAGCAAATTATAGACATGGGAACCTGCGTCATGGTTTCGTTTACATAACTAGACAGTATAAGGCCACAATACCCCGCATAAAAACCAAGTAAAATTTGTCTTATCCTACCCTCTGGAAGGCTCCATAAACGATAGCCCATGCGTATCACAAGAAATATTAATAATGCGATAAAGAGAACTAATCCAACTATACCTGTCTCCATCCAAATTCTCGAAAATAACCCATCTGTTGGTGTATCTGCCAAAAAGGTCCCGGGAGCAAATCGTTCTCCCCAGTTTCCTGCCGAACCTACTCCACCACCGAACGGTTTATCCGCCATGTATCTTGTTAAGATTTCTTCTTTAGCCTTTCTCACCATGAGTGAAGCGTCATTTGGGTCAAATGCGGTGCGTAGACGGTAGATATTGTAATTACTGTTTAGCAGTGTTGTAAACTTCAAAAAAACAAACGCAAACAATCCTACAATAGACCCGACAAACGTTAGACGAGACCTTCTAGCCATCATTAGAAATACAATACCCCCTATCCCAATAATGGCAACTGGTCCGCGCGATCCGCTTAACATTAGTCCATAAAAATTAAATAGCGCTATAACAAAATAAAAGAAACGTCCTGGCAGTCTGTTGGGCAGACAACCATAGGTTGCAGCTGCTACACACATGAAGGCGCAATAACCGCCGTAATTGGATGCATCAGTAAAAATGCTGAATTCACGAAGACGGCCATTTACAAAGTGCGTTGACATAGCACCTCTATTCAACCAATCCATCTCATAATCATACAATCCAATAAATTCTTGACGAAGAGCAATTAATGTGCAATAGATTGATAATACAATGAGAATGTTGAAAAGCGTCTTAATGTCCTTAGTTGAAGTTATAAATCCACAAACCACTATGGGTACTAAAATCAAATACAGACAATACGATCGCATCGCATAAAACCAAGCTATGGGGCCAGGAGCGTTTGGATTCAATATTAAAAGACAGACGTATAGAATCCATATATATAGTGCTATAAATTCAGGTTTCTTGATATACTTAAAAGAGATTTGCGCACGACCAGACAACAGTACAACAAAACCAATAGCCAATAAAAAATCAATTGTAAGACCATAGGTTGGACCGGGATAAACTCGTCCAAAATAGGCCATAAAATGGCCAACAAGTAATGCCGACAGGTATAATAACTTAGGATAATTAAGAAAGAGAATCGTTATTGCAAGTAGGAAAACAATTAACACAGGAAGTGATGCCTTAAACAATGATCCTTGAATCATCATCTCAGAAACATAGAATCCTAAAAGAACCAAAATCCCTACAATCCAAGCCTTTTTGATATACGGTTGAAATGATGAAAGAATATTCTTTAACATATTAATCCTTTTTTTGGATCAGCGCCTCCACTGCCAGACGATAAGAGTCTAAACCAAAACCACTAATACTTCCAATACATTTGCCGGCAATCAAACTTTTATGCCTGAATTCCTCCCTGGCAGCTGGTTGACTAATGTGTACCTCTATGACAGGAACAGAAATGGCAGCTATACAGTCGGCTAGTGCAACGGAAGTATGCGTATATCCTCCTGCATTAAAAATTATGGCTTGATAATCTGTCTGACTTGATTGGAGAATATTAATTAATTCGCCTTCAACATTACTTTGTAGATAATTGAAGGAAGCAACATCATCATAAACCACGCTAAGCTCTTCATAGAATTCCTGAAAATTAGAATTCCCATAGATATCTGGTTCTCGCTTTCCAAGCAAGTTTAAATTTGGACCGTTGAGAATTAATATACGCATAGTGCGAAGTTACCTTTTGAAGAACGAAATTTAAGGAGTGAAAGACAACGATTTTACATCTGACTATTTTGAATACCTACAATTTGAGCGTGGACTGAGTAAAAACACAATCGTTGCGTATCAACGTGACCTGCAAAAATTTCATGATATCTGTAAGAAAAGTCCAATAGAATCAGGCCCTGAAGAAATTTCTGCCCTGCTTTCGAATATGCACAAGACCGGTCAATCGGCAAGGTCTCAAAGTAGAATGTTAAGCTCTTTACGCGGGTTTTACAATTGGGCACAAGAGGAAAAACATATTACACAAAACCCAATACTACTATTTGAAAACCCAAGGCAAAATCGTACAATTCCTGTAGTGCTCAGTGAAAAAGAAGTACAAAGAATCCTTGACGTCATTCCCATGAATGAACAATTCAGCACAAGGGATAAAGCAATCATTGAATTACTTTATGCATGTGGGCTGAGAGTCAGTGAGGCTTGTGAATTAAAACTTTCTCTATTGCGTATCAAAGATGGATACATCATTGTTACAGGTAAAGGAAATAAACAAAGGCTTGTGCCCATACATAAGGAAGCAATTAAGTATTTGGAACTTTATCTCGAACATGAACGACCTAACACCAAACCCAAAACTAATGATAGCGATACTGTATTCTTGAGCAACAGAGGGGGAAGTTTAACACGTCAAAGTATTTTTATGAAGCTAAAACGATTTGCTGCTTTGGCTGGAATTAAAAAGAATATATCTCCGCATACTATGCGTCATAGCTTTGCTACTCATTTGATTGAACGTGGCGCAGATTTGAGGGTGGTTCAACAATTGCTTGGGCACGAAAGCATCACTACAACAGAAATTTACACACACATCAGCGCCAAACATCTAGGAGATAAAATAGCGGAATTTCACCCGCTGAACAATCAGAAATAGTGTAATGATAAATTAGTATTTATTGCTCTTTACATCTATAATCACATCCTAAATGACTCAAACCTTTGTCATTAGAACACTTGATCGAATATGACGTTAAACTTTTGAGTCTATTCAATTCCATAAATGATGAACAACCTTATTGAGATTATCGAAAAGCAGCGGGATTTTTCAAAAATTCTTGCAAAAAAGCCGCTAGATTATAGACTCCAAAAGTTGCAAAAATTGCGTGAAGCGCTCAAAGGAGAATGGCAACAAAAATTGACTCAGGCAATGAAAGCCGATTTCAACAAAGGAGAAGTTGAAGTTCGTCTCACAGAAATACTTCCAACATTAGATAACATTAAGATTCTAAGGAAAAACTTAAAGCAATGGACACGACAAAAAAAGGTGAAGACCCCCCTGATGTTATTTGGATCCACATCCTACACAGAGGTTCAGCCAAAAGGGAATGTGCTCATCATTAGTCCTTGGAATTATCCAATATTTTTGACCTTACAGCCCCTCACAAATGCAATTGCAGCGGGAAATACAGTGATAATGAAGCCTTCTGAGCATACGCCAGAGACATCAAGAGTCATGGCAGAATTAATAGGAAGTATTTTTCCGGAAGAAGAAGCCTTTGTAGCCTTAGGGGGAGTTGAAACAGCAAAGCAGCTTTTAGATTTGCGATTTGAACATATTTTTTTCACCGGATCTACAGCTGTAGGAAAAATTGTGATGCAAGCAGCAAGCAAACATTTAACTTCTATAACACTAGAACTAGGAGGTAAAAGCCCAACCATTGTGGATAACAGCGCAAATGCCTATGCCGCCGGCCAACGCATTGCTTGGGCCAAGTTTACCAACGCAGGTCAAATCTGTATCGCACCAGACCATGTTTATGTTCATAAAGGAAAGCTCGAAGATTTTAAAAAAGGGGTTGTAGAAACTATTGAACAATACTATGGCGAAAGCCCAATGAAGAGTGAAGATTTTGTTCAAATCGTAAATATCAATCATTGGGAACGACTGTACTCCATGCTTAGCGATGCCTCAAAGGAACAGGGGGAATTAATCATAGGAGGCAATGGTTCAAGAGAAATGCGTAAAATTGAACCCACCGTTATTATAGACCCACCAAAACAAGGTGCTTTAATGAGAGAAGAAATTTTTGGCCCTTTACTTCCTGTATTTACCTACGACAATTTAGAGGAACCGCTAAAAGAAATTTCAAGCAGAGAGCACCCTCTTGTAGTTTACATATACAGCCGAAACAAAAAAAATATTAGACGTATTCAAAATACTACTCGTGCTGGCGCAACAGCGGTAAATATGTCTTTAATTCAAGTCGCAAATAATTACCTCCCTTTCGGTGGTGTTGGACACAGTGGAATGGGTAGAACAAATGGTGAATCCGGTTTTCTTGAGTTTAGTAATACAAGAGCTGTATTCTATCAATGGGGAATGCCCGTGAACAAGGTTCTTAGCGCCCCATACACAAAGGGGAAAGTGAGGCTAGTCCAGAAACTTATTGATACATTATTCTAGTAAAAAAAGTCCCCCATTAACCATGGAGGACTTTATTTAGTTTTTTGCCTTAGCCTACTTTGACCAATTGAACTTTAAAAATCAGAGTAGCATTTGGAGGAATTACTCCTCCTGCTCCTGATGGTCCATATCCTAAGTCAGATGGTACTACCAAAGTAGCTTTTGAGCCTTCCTTTAATAACATGATTCCTTCATCCCAACCAGGAATGACCTGACCAACTCCAATATTTATAGAAATAGGTTGACCACGCTGAAATGAACTATCTACTACCACTCCACTTGTAAGTTTTAGTTCGTAGTGAACCTGCACACTATCACCCTTGTTTGGTTTGGTGCCTTGTCCCTCTTCTTCTATCAAATACATAAGGCCACTATCGGTTTTTTGTGCCCCTTCAGTGTACTCTTTTAAGGCATCCGCCTCTGCAGCTTTTGCCGCTTCTAATGCTGCCTTTGCTGCTTCTTCAGCCTTGCTTCTGGATGTCGTGAAAATTTGGGATGCATCCCAAGATTCTGCATCTTGTCCTACTCGCACAA
>Ga0181597_10003687_pt1 | contig 15762 bp, 20 predicted proteins | sample 041ome_5_FD_148647 | JGI IMG/M metagenome (GOLD analysis project Ga0181597, IMG submission 148647) | Coastal salt marsh microbial communities from the Groves Creek Marsh, Skidaway Island, Georgia - 041403US metaG (spades assembly) | ecosystem: Environmental > Aquatic > Marine > Intertidal zone... | reverse complement strand
AATTGAGCTATTTTCAACTTTTCTTGAATTATACTCAATTAAAGTTTCTAAAGCCTACGGAGTGGGTTATGCTCGATAAGAGTGCGAATGCGCCCTTGCTGCGACCTTCAACCAAACAGCAACCAGAGGAAACCACTGTGGCTAGACAACATAGACTCTACGAACCCAGCCGACACTCTGCGCAAAGCTATGAGGATATTCTGGCGTCTGATCTGGTTCCCTCTCCTGACTTTTATCGCGAGGGTGAGAATCCGCCTGCGGCATTGGAGTCCTATGCAACATCTCGTTATTACGACCCGGCATTTTTTCAAAAAGAAGTGGAGCACCTTTGGCCAAAAGTGTGGATATGGGCCTGCAGAGAAGAGGAAATACCCAATGTTGGCGACCACATGGTGTTTGATGTTGCCGGCTATTCTTTATTGATCGTTCGCTCCTCAGATGACGAGATTAAAGCGCTCCATAACTCTTGCTTGCACCGGGGAAGGCAAATCATGGAGTGTGATGGCAAAGCTGCCAAAGCACTCCGCTGCCCTTTCCACGGCATGGCCTGGAATCTTGATGGCTCACTGAAGTTCAATCCATTTGCATGGGATTCCCCGCAGTGGAACGACCAGGAGACACGATTACCTGAGGCCCTTGTCGCTACCTGGGGTGGATTTGTATTTATCAATATGGACCTCGCTGCCGCACCTCTCGAGGATACTCTCGGCCCGATCCCCGACCACTTTGCTCGATATGAGCTGGAAAAACGTTACAAAGCCGTTCACGTCAGCAAGAAAATTCGAGCCAATTGGAAGGCATCCACAGAAGCCTTTATGGAAACCCATCACGTCGTAGGCACTCACCCACAAGGGCTGCCGATGACAGCAGACTCGAATACACAATACGACCATCCCAGTGAATATGTTGGTCGGCAAATTTGCGCGCACGCCGTGCAAAGCCCACATATTTCTGAGGAGCTAAACCAGCAAGATATCTTTGACGCTTTCTTTGGATCTGGGCAGCACGACGTGGACGACGAGTCGAGACTGATAGTGCCGGAGGGCATGAGTGCCCGAGCATACGCCGCGCACGTGATGCGGACGCAGTTATCGTCGATCACCGGCGAGGACTACAGTCACGCCGGCGACGCTGAATTTACCGACTCACTAATGTACAACGTAGCCCCTGCTATGAGCTTCTGGGGCGGCTTCTACCAAAATATCATCTACCGATTTCGCCCCAACGGAACCGATCCAGAAAGCTCCATTATGGATATCGTGATTCTGAGACCCGTTCCAAAAGATGGGCCCCGGCCAGATCCCGTTCCCATCATGCATCTAGACTTCGACGAGCCCGTGACCTTAGCGGGAGAAACCATGGGCGAAGGCCTCGCCGTTGTATTCGAGCAAGACGCGGTGAATCTGCCCTGGGTCCAAAAAGGACTGCGGGCCAGCCGAACAGGCACCGTTGAGTTCACTAACTATCAGGAAATGCGCTTGCGTCTGCATCACCGGCTGATCGATCGCTTAATAGAACAAGGCGAGGCAACAAAATGAAGCAAACAATCAGAATCTTCGCGGTTTGTCTCTCCGTCATGTTGATGACCGGATATCAGGCGGCAGCTGAGGTGGCTGAGTCCTACAAGTGCAAAATGAAGGCAGGAGTGAGCAGAGAGCAAATCGCAGAAATGGGAGAGACCTACATTGGCGTAGGCGAGTCCAAAAACTTCACTGACTTTAAGCTCAGCATCCTGTTCCCCATGTATAGCGATGACATTTCAATAGGCACCTTCTTCTGGAACGGCACCTCACCCACGCTGACAGCGCTCGAACAGGCCATTGCGATCTGGGAGGGCGCCGATAACAGTGCGGCCCAAACACTTTGGGTGAAATACGTAGAGGACTGCGAAAGCGCCAGTCTCTATAGCTCGATTCCAATTAATTAAGGCACATCGTCGCAGCCTCGGGCGGCCGCGACACTGGAGAAGGCCAATGCTCAGCGCAGAACACTATCGGTCTATGGCGGTAGAACGCCGGGATAATGGGGTGGCTGTCGTCACACTCAATCGGCCCGATAAGCTCAATGCAGTCGACAACACCATGCACACTGAGTTAACCCGCTTCAGTGTGGACTTTGCAAATGACGATGATTTACGCGCCCTGGTGATTACGGGCGCTGGCAGAGCATTCTGTGCCGGCGGAGATTTTAGTCCAGAAGACCAAGTCTCGGGCGGCTCTGACGGCAAAAAACTCTGGCGAGAGTCCCGTCAAATCGTAGACAACATGCTTGCTTGCGAGAAACCTATTGTTGCGGCGGTGAATGGCTATGCGCTGGGATTAGGTGCCACCGTGGCACTGCTCGCTGATGTTTCCGTCGTATCTCCATCTACAAAAATTGCTGACACACACGTGAATATGGGTATTGGTGCCGGCGACGGTGGACAGGTGATATGGCCGTTCCTCATCGGCGTTAATCGCGCCAAATACTACCTGATGAGCGGCAATAAAATCGGCGGCAAAGAAGCCGTTGAAATGGGTCTTGCAAGTTTCATGGTCGCGGAAGACGAGCTGTTGCTGCCTCGCGCGATTGAGATTGCAGAAAAACTGGCTGCGGGTGCTCCGCTGGCAGTCGCCGCATCAAAACTGGCCATCAACGCATATCTAAGATCAATAAGCGCCACGCTATTTCCGTTGGCGGCGCAGGCTCAAGAGAACACGATGGCCAGCGCAGATCATCAGGAAGCTATCCTCGCTTTCCAGGAAAAGCGCCCTCCTCACTTTAAGGGCAGCTGACATCACCCATTGCGAATCTACCCTCCGAATTTACAGAAGCCGATCGACCAGTCAAAAAGGAAAGTAGTTGATGCCCGAGACCTATAGAAAAATTGTTGCACACAAGTATTCGAAGAATTTTAGAGAAGCAAGCGAGATCGTTACCGCAGACATCTCAGAACCGGGTGCAGGTCAGCTGCTGGTCAAGAATGGTTTCGGCGGGGTCAATGCATCAGACGTCAATATCAGTGGTGGCGTTTATTTTTCAGATGGGAACTTCCCTTTCGATCTCGGCTGCGAATCCGTGGGTGAGGTCGTCGCGGTTGGTCCCGGTGTAACAGAATTCAAAGTGGGAGACGCGGTTGCATCACCTCAAATGGGCAGTGCTTACAGCGAGATGCTGTGCAGGGATACAGACCAGTTTATTAAGGTGCCCGATTGTTCTCCCGAGTATCTATCGGTATCGGTAGCCGGACTCACCGCGTCAATTGGACTCCACGAGGCGGGAAATATGGGCTCGGGGGAGACTGTGCTCATCACGGCGGCCGCCGGGGGTGTTGGCAATTGGTGTGTCCAGCTCGCCAAGCTTGCCGGTAATCACGTGATCGGAACCTGCAGCACACAGGAAAAAGCAAAAGAACTGAAAATCATCGGCTGCGACAGAGTGATCGTGTATTCAGAGGAAGATCTGGGCGAAGTTTTAACTGCCGAATATCCTGAAGGAATAAACCTCATTTTTGAGCAGGTTGGCGGACCGACTTTTGACACCTGTGTCGACCATCTCGCTCAGCGAGGCCGAATATTAGTCTGTGGGTTCATCTCGGAATATATGGGAGATCCTCAAGAGGTCACAGCCCCCCGCATCTATCACAAGCTGCTCTGGAAGTCGGCTCGGCTACAAGCATTCCTTTATAAGGATTGGCCCGACAAAATCACCAGTCACCTCGAGGCACTCATAGAGCAAGTCTCAGGAGGTCACATTCAACCGCTCCTCGACCCCAAGGAATTTCACGGTGTGGAAAGCGCTGCAGACGCACTCGAATATCTTCATTCAGGCAAAAATACAGGGAAAGTAGTGGTCAGATACTGACAAGACCTAGGCTCGAACCTAAGAAAACTATTTGTGTTTTCTGGTGCCAGCCCCGAGGAGAGAACGATGAAAAAAATGACTTTGACGTCGGCATTATTGATCGCAATAGCGCTTTCTTCCATCGGGGCCATGGGCTCAGACCCAGCAGCATCTAAAGATCACGATACGACTGGAGGCAATGCGGGTCCGGTAGCCGACCGTCTCGCCATTCGTGAGCTTATTGAGTCTTATATGGCCGCAGTCATAGAGCAAGACGCAGAAAAATGGATTGCAAACTGGGCCGAGGATGGCGTGTGGAATCTCGGAGGCGGCGACATCTCTGGCAAAGACCACATTTTAGAAACGTGGCTCACCATCATGTCGCCTTACGAGCACACTGCCATGTTTGGCCATCCTGTATTTATTCAGGTGAAAGGTGACGAAGGTCAGGCTCATTGGCATACCAATGAACGACTGAGGTTATTCAGCGGCGATGAAATGCGAGCAGTGGGGCGTTACAAAGACCGCTACACCCGGGTCAATGGAACCTGGAAGATCAAGCGCCGCGATTACAGTGTGGTCTTCACCAGCGCTAGTGGCGCTGAGTCGATTGAATAACAACGTTGATGACCGCAGGACACGGCGGCTCGCCAACTCAGTGACTAACCATGAAGTATCCGGGGGCATAGAGATAAGACACCCCCCGGTCGTTTCGCCGCCCATCTTGGGGGCTAAAAAGGGGATCGTATGTCAATTAACCGACGTCAGTTACTGGCAAGCAGCGCGGCAATCAGTGCGATAAGCGCCTCAGCCTCTAGCGCAGCGCAACATCAAGACATCTCGAGACAGGGGCCTGCCCTCTCCTTCGATAATTCTAGAACGGCCCATCCCGGTGCCACCGGCTTTGACATCGAAGACAGATTGGCAATCATCAATCTCTGCAACTCTTACAGTAGCGGCTACGATGCTGACGACTTTGATCGCTGGTTGGCACTGTTTACCAGCGATCCCGTATGCACCATTCATAGAGCGGGCGGGGAACCTACGAGACTCGAGGGTGATGAATTTCGTCACGCCTTTAATGAGTTTCGCGCAGACGCCACCAAGCGAAACGTACAGCCGCTTCATTACAGCTCGAATCTAATGATTAAAGAGCAGACAAAAGATACCGCCATTGCAGAGATGTACATGTTCTACATCCCGTTCGATATCAACGCACAAGACGAACAAGGCATTCACGTTGGCGCGCTCGACCTCACCGGCACTGCCAGATATCGATTCAAGCTGGTTAAAGCAGAAGACGTCTGGCGTATTGCTGAATACAGCATCTCCTTTGACCAGAAAGTCGTCTGACGGCCCGGGATATTGGTGGCCATAAGCGTGGCTAAGAGAGGCGCAGAGGTGGACCACATTCACGTCACAGCCCGGCCTAAATCATCGGTCTCTAGCGAATGAGCCAGACCGATTCTAGAGCGCTGTGCTACCCGTAAATAGCACTGCTGGCTGAATGCGCCAACTCTTAATTGCAACACGACCCATTGAGAAAATTCGAAAATGAAATTAGTTAGACACGGAGAATCTGGAAAAGAAAAACCGGGCCTCATAGACAGCCGCGGTGAAATCAGAGACCTATCGGCGATATTAGATGACGTTAACGGCTCTACTTTGTCAGATGACGTGCTCCAGTCGCTTCACGGTCACGACGCCTCATCACTTCCGGTGATCGGGCCAGAGACACGCCTCGGGCCTTGTGTCGGCAATGTAGGAAACCTAATTTGTATTGGCTTGAACTTCGAGGACCATGCCAGAGAGGCAAATTTACCCATTCCTCAAGAGCCGGTCGTATTTATGAAGTCTACCAGCGCAATCAGTGGCCCTTTTGACAATGTGATCCGCCCAAGAGGTTCCCAGAAAATGGACTGGGAGGTTGAGCTGGCCATTGTCGTTGGCAAACGCGCGGCGTATGTCACGGAGGCAGACGCCGGGAGCCACATCGCGGGCTACTGTGTTGCAAACGACTTGTCTGAGCGCGACTTCCAGTTTGAGCGAGGGGGCCTGTGGGACAAGGGGAAAAGCTGCGAAACCTTTGCCCCGATTGGACCCTGGCTGGTAACACGAGACGAAGCTGCCGACATGACGAATCGCGCGATGTGGCTAGAAGTGAACGGCCATCGCTATCAAGACGGATCCACAGTACACATGATCTTTCAGCCAGGTTTCCTCGTGCATTATCTTTCTCAATTTATGACGCTGATGCCTGGTGACGTGGTGCTTACCGGTACCCCACCGGGAGTCGGTTTTGGACTGACGCCACCCGTGTTTTTACAGCCGGGTGATTTCATCACCCTGGGTATTGAAGGGCTTGGCGAGCAACGAACGCGTGTTGTCGAAGCGCATGAGGCAGTGGCATGACGGACATTATTAATGCATTAGTGGAATGCCTTGGTGACCAACAAGTGATACGTGGCTCTGATCTCACAAACAGAGCCACGAGTTACTGGCGACCGGAGCCAACGCAAACTCTGGCTTTACTTAAACCTCGAAGTACAGATGAAGTGAGTCAAATTTTGAAATTGTGCCATGCCCATAGCCAACCGGTTGTGGTGCAGGGTGGACTTACCGGCTGCGTAGACGGCGCAATATCAACAGAGAAAGAACTGATCATTTCCCTCGAACGAATGAACAGGATCGAATCAATCGACCCCGTTGGCGGCACCGTGACGGTTGAGGCGGGTGTCATCCTGGAAGTGCTCCATTCAACGCTAGCCAACGAGGGGTTGATGTTCCCCCTCGACCTTGGTGCGCGCGGGAGCTGCACCATTGGCGGCAATATCTCGACTAACGCTGGGGGCATCAACGTATTGCGATACGGCATGATGAGAGATTTGGTGCTCGGCCTCGAGGCTGTGCTGGCTGACGGCACTGTCATTTCTTCCATGAATCAAATGATCAAAAACAATGCCGGCTATGACATCAAACAACTTTTCATCGGCTCCGAAGGTACGCTTGGTGTGGTAACACGCGCGGTGGTCAAGATTCACCCTCGCCCAACGAGCAGGAACTCGGCAATGGTGGCGGTGCAGGATTTCGATGCCGTGACGGGCTTTTTGCAGTACTTACGCGGTGCACTGGGCGGCACGTTGAGCGCCTTCGAAGTGATGTGGGACGAGTACTTCTATGCGGTGACCGAACCCGGCTGGCATCGCCCACCGATGCAACGCGACCACCCTTTTTACATCATGGTTGAGACAGAGGGATCAGACCCCGAGACTGATACAACGCGTTTCAACGACACGCTCGAGCATGCCTTTGAGGCTGAGCTTATTAGCGACGCAGTAGTTCCCAAATCAGAAGCCGAGCGCAAATCGCTCTGGGATATCAGGGAAAATTTTGAAGCTATTCTCGAAAAGCAACCCTACTACCTTTACGACGTTAGCCTGCCTATTAAAGATATGCCGGAGTACATTTCGAGAGTGAAAGCCGCGTTGCAAGATCAGTTTGCCGGTGCTTCATGCTATGTACTGGGTCACGTAGCTGACGGGAATCTGCACTTATTTCTCTGCCCCGGGAAAGCAGGTGACTGGCATGAAAGCTGCGATAGAGCAGTCTACGGCCCTCTCAAAAATTTCAATGGATCTATCTCAGCTGAGCACGGAATAGGCACCGAGAAGATCAGCTGGCTAAGTACAAGCCGAAGCGAAGCCGAGATCGCTTTAATGCGGCAGCTTAAAGGAGCAATGGACCCCAACAAAATATTGGGGGCGGAGAGGGTCGTACCTAAAACAAATTCTTGAAGCTAACGCCTGCAACCATTTTTAAACCACTTGCCTGCGCAGGTCCACGCGTATCTTGGTGCGGCCGATCGGCCTAGACATGGTAGAGGTCGGCGGTTCGATCAAATGCGACTGCACGCGCATTTAATACTAGCCGCCACAAGCGCGAAGCCCGCAGAGACAAAACAGGCTGACGCCTGTTTTGAATAATCCGTCTGGCCCTGCCAAATTTTTAAGCCTGTGTTTTTATAAAACTTTATTTTTTTAAAATCGCGCGTTTTGGCGTGTTTCTGTATGTAAACGCTACCGCGAAAAAGAAGTGATTGCTGACTGAGAAAGCTCGGGAGTGATTGCTGGTGCCACAGGCAAGCACTAACCATCCATCTTTCAGCGCTTCTTACGTTCTTCAGACTCTTTGAGCACCGCTTCCTTGGCAGTCTCTATTCTACACTGGAAGAACGGCTTACCCTCGAAGACAAGGCAATACCGAAGCGCCTCGTATATTGACGCTTGAGCACCATAAACGTCGTCGAAATAGTGCTTAAACTTAACCTTGAACGCATCTGGTATTTCGAATTTGGACTGAGTGTCAGGCAATTGAGGATAAAGCATCTCCCTCGACCCTTCGACTTTGACGCAGGTACTCTCGCTGTCAGTACCTTTAATAAAAATATGGCCGTCTCTTTTCACTGCTCTCATCCGCAAAAGTGGTGATCTGTGAACTTAGGTGCTAGGTAGCAACCTTCCATTAATAGGTATCGACGGAACTGCTGGTGTATTTAGCAGTAAAACTGATTTTTTCAGGGGAGCGCGGGAATTCAGGCATGAGTCGAACCAAAACTCCAGCAAGAAACTGGTTGAGCAGGTTTTTTGTGAAATCGCGCGAACAGATCTTTTGCTAAGACATTGCCGTGCTCTGCTACATGAGCATCAAACTGCCAAAGCTTGCTCTGGAGATTCGGCTTCGCGGAATAGGCTTTGTCGTCTGGGACGTCTCAGCGGTAGTGCATGGCGGGCCGAAGGAGACCGTCGGTACCGATTACATCAAACAGAGCGCTAATCAGCTTGCTGGCGCGCACCTGGGGACTGACAGGGCCGTCCGCTCGCCGCCTCAAAGTGCTCAATGATGGCAGCCCCATCTCGAGTCCTAAGGGATTGGAACGGGTGCGACTCTTCAGGCCTTGCCCAAAAGGTAGAAAACCTCATCAGGATTCAGTCCGAGTCCCTTATAGAGTTGGCCGGTAATATGATCGCTAGCGTCATCGGAGATTTCGACATCCACCACGCCGTTACCATCGAAGTCCATGCTTCTGTCGACTTCCTCTTGAATCAGCGATGCACCCGTAAGATGCTCATCATCATTCTCACCAGTAGCAAGAACGCGCTCTATTACTTTCGTAAATGACTTCCACAGAAGTGCCGCGCAGTGCTAATGTCTTGATCAATTAAGAAAAGTGCTCCGCGCTGAACCCAAGGAAATTAACGGAAAGTGATATGAGCAAAGTGATCATTGCGATAGCCGTATCTTGGCTGACAATGCTTCTGGCTAGCGGCGCCTCCGCAAGCTATTACAGCGGTAAAGGCGTCATCGCCAACTGTGGCAGTGAGGCCTCTTACGATAACGGGTGGTGCGCAGGCTATCTGGGTAGTTGGGCCGATGGCGATATCGATATGGTGCGGCGAAAGGCCTGCATTCCCGCCGATACGAGCATTGGCACGCTAAAAAAAGTATTGATGGATTACGCAGAGGCAAACCCGCAGGATGTGGAAACGATGAGCGGCGGAGAATTGTTGCAGAGAGCATTCAGCAGAAAGTGGCCCACCGACTCGACCGACGACACCGTATCCGAAATTTATCGCAAGACCTGCTGAGACCCGATTGTCCTTGCGGGTGCTTTGGGGGCAGATGAAGCACCCTGATCAATCGATGGGCGGAGCTTGAGCAGTTCGCCTACTGCGCACCCACACTTCGCAACATACGATCGGCATGGCGCTCAAGGCGATCTAACTGGCGACGTGCCTCGTTGAGCTGGCATATCAACTTAGATGAGGCGTTGAGGTAGATCAGATTCCCCTCATGCACCACCTCTGGTCGCCCGCAAGCGGTGGTGAGACGCTGACCAACTGTGCCTTTGTCGGTGTGTTGTTTCACAAGCCTTATCCCAATTCGCCATCTTCCTTACATCCTAGTTATCGGACAAATACAAGCTGGCTTGATAGGGCAGTTTCCCACGCTCTGATCAAGACCTGGCGCCGGTGCAGTAGGCACCTAGCGTTTGCAGCCAAGCCGAGTGAACGGCATCAGGCGACGTGAAACGATGCTGTCAGGGGGTTTTTAAGACAGAGCACCTGTACTTGCGCAGTTTGATCCAAACGGTTTTTCAGGCAGCTCCCATCAGCGGGTAAAAACACCTTCACCTCGTCGCCTTCAGTCACCGCGTAGCGGAGCCCGGGATCGATCTTGGCACCCGACACGCAGGGGCCCAGGCTGTGGGCGAGCATCACCTCAATCTTGGTCGGCAATCGAGCGCCAAGAGCGGCACAATATTCACTGGCCTCGGCCACACGCAAGGTCGTCGAGACGCCCTCTTTTGGACCGCCAAGCCAAGCCGATGTGGCAAAGGGATTCGTCACACCTTGAGAGCCCGGGAGATGGAAAGCGTCAAACATTTTTGCGGCCAGTTTTTTTATGGCTTTAAGCGGTTCGCCTGCCGACACGAAAGTCCGCGATTCCCCATCACTAAGCCGCACCAGTTTAAGCATGATCGAAATCGACTCAGAATTAATGTATGCGTAGGTACCGTAGGCGGCAAAGCCAATCGCGTCTCGTCCATCTGAACCGCTGTGCGTCGCGAAGTAAATCCTGCGGCCGAGGGTATTGGTTTGGAAGTAGAGGGCATCAATCTCCCCCATCAGCCGCTCTGAAATCAACCGGCCGATGTTCTCTGAGGCCGCCTCCAACATGTAACCGTAGTATTTGTTCAGAAACGCGAGGTAATCCTCAACCTCCTTAAGCGAAGGTTAAGAGCCCTTGGCAACTTCCGGTGTCATAGCAAACAGTTGCTCGATGGGTAACTAGCCGCTCTAGGTCATTGGTTTTCAGGAAGTCCTGCAGATTGACTGCCATCGTCACAGGTATATTGGCGAAAATGCGCGCCGGTACCCCATCTTGCGAGCAAAAATCGTCCTGAGCGGACACTGACCCCGAGATCAATACTGCTTTAATGACCCTCAGCGGGCAGAACTCTCGCGCCAGACGTGTACACCAGTTCATCATTAGTTCCTGTGATCGATCATTTGGAAGCAACTATGAGTCCGAAGTGCGTCTCATCTGTAAACACTTGTCACCGCGCTGCTGTGGGCCCGCCAGCGCAGGCGCAGGCCTCACGGTGTCATAGCCACGCGCAAAACCAGCGTTGCATTGACTGGCATTCAAAAAAGTTGTGGCACTATCGGCGAGCGTTTTGTGATAAATTGCATTTTGCGGTTTATATTGCATATTGCTATAATTCACTGATATTGGAGGACATGTCATGGATAGACTCTCACCTCACCCACTTCTCTCCATCGAAGAGAGGATCGCACTATCTCAAGCCATTCACGATCTGGGTGGCTGCCATACTCGGCGCGCAGCGCACAAAAAGGAGCGGTCTTTACCCCCTACTGGCAAGCACACCATGATTATCTTCAGCTTGTCTGTCATATCCTTGCTAACCACCCACGCTCTGTGGACCAACACGGGGTATTGACCATGCTCCTGAGCAAATTCACGGCAAACAACCTAGGCGACCGAACCCAAAAGTGGTGATATTTGCACTTACATCAACCGCCAATTCAGGCGAGCATCGCCATAAATACAACATGTTGTGCAATTTAATTCATCAAACACTACATGAGGAAGGATCGTATGCTCGCTCAAGTCACTGAAGTTGCAGAATCGCGACAATCCCTCAAGAACATGCAAGCCGACCTGGACCGCATCGAACAAGAACTGCAGCTGACGAACCGCCGCTTCATCCAGAGCCGGCCCAGCGCGTGGGCGCGTGCTCGCGCAACAACCGCGATCTACTTAGCAAACATTCGGATTCAAAGCCGCTTCAAGTTCTGGCTGCTGCCCGACCAAGACTGAAAACCCTCAAAACATCGGTCGTGCGCAGCGCTTCGTTTCGAAGGCGGCGGCGCTATAGACTCGCTGTTCGGGTGATATGTACAGCGCTACTCAGCCACAAAATATTAAAGCCCTCAGCCGCTTCAGCCGATGATTGTTTTGGTGCGAGATGCAACAGAGGGTAAACAGATCATGTCTGAGCAGGTGGTTGATTTTGCTGAGTTCCGAGCCAGTAGAAAGCAGACAACAAGCGATCAGGAAGTGCTCCGCATCAGCGAAGAGGTGGGTGCAGCCGCTGTCACGTTAGTAAGGCAATTCTCGGAAAAATACCCTGAACTGCCCGATACCTTCTTCGCTTTTTTAATCAACCAGCAGCTGCTATCCACCGCCTGCAGTGGCGCCGAGACCGGGCATGAAGGCTCTAAACGACTACTTAACCATGCATTGAATCTGCTGGAGATATACGAGCACTACCTTAACCGAAAAGGACAAAGTTTTAGGATGCCCCATGAGCCGGAAGCTCGCGAGCCAGGAACACAGCTACACTAATTAAGCTGCCATCCAAGGCATGAGTCTCTAGAGAATTTGACCAACACCCTTGCGTGCCCGCTGGATTGCTCCTGCTACATCGCCCATTGAAAACTCAATCCAACCCTTATTTCTCTGGGAGTTCATCCGGATCGGTGCCAGCCTTTTTCTTTTTGAAACCTTTGAACACACTTGCAAAAATGAAGACGATGGTGGCCATGAAGGCTGCGAATACGCCATTGAACCAACCAGTCGCCATGCAGCCTAAGTAGACCCCGACACCCAATACAACGGCAAGAGACGTTTTCACGGCATCACCCCAATAGACTTTCCACGCACTATAAATGGCCCGTTACGCATTAGCCATGCCAAGAGTTTTTAGCATGCCTCGTCATTTTAGGCAGCCGCCCGACAAGTATCAGCCCCACTTGCTCGCTTTCCCCTAGCGCCCTTTTGCACCGGGATCGCGCAGGTATGAGCGAGGCACTCCCGCCAAATTTTTAACGCGATTTTCTCGTTGACTCGAGTTAAGCTCTCACGAGATATCAGTTGATAAGATCCAGACTCCGATGGCAGCTTCATCGATAACAAAGAGGGTTTAGCAATGTCTGACAGCACAGGCGCACCCCACTCTCAAGACGGGGGCATTTTCGCAACTTTCCATGCGTTGACACTTAAAGGTCTGGAGCAATCGCTCCTCGACGCGCAAGCTCGCTACGAGCGCGGTGAAGCTCAAGCGGATCCAGCACCGAGCCTGAATTGGGCGGTCACGAATCAAGCGTTGACTGATGACAATGGAGCGCCGCCCTCTATTGAGAAGCTGATGCAGGAAGAAGTGATATTGTGGCTGAGCGTTGGCAGCGAAAAGTTAGAAATCGTGCCCGGCAGTGATCATGCCACGATTCAGGCATCCTCGCTGGTTAACGCTCTAAAAGAAATGGAAAACATGGTGCAGGGCCTTGCAGTTGACCGATCCTCAGAGCTGGCCACCCAGTTCCACCAGATCGCTATTGCCCAGGCCACCCCCACCAGCCCACCCGAGGAAGAGGGGAAGACGGCTTGGGAATATGACTCCGAGTCTGATCGATATATCGCGATCTAACATCCAAAGTCTTGAGAGAAGCGGCTCTATGAGTAGCTTTCTCAGCAAATCATAGCCAAGCATCGGCACCCCGGGAGAATTGATATGGACTCTGGACATTTATTGGACCTAGCGAGCCTCACTTTTGTGCTAGGCGGCCTGCTTTCCATTGCAGCGGTCGTCAGGTTTAGACCCGACCAATTCAGGTTGGTAGCGGACGCCGCACTACCGGTTGGTTTAATCGGATTTCTGATCGGCGCGGTGAGTATGCTTGCCGCTGTATCCGATCCTCACCGTGTCGCTCCGGCCTTGGCCGTTGCGATTCTCACTGTGTTGTATTCGGGTGCGGTCCGGTTGGTACTGTCAGACACCTTGAGTCAGGCAGTAGAAACAGAACACTCGATGACTGGCAAAGTCTTGGGCACGCTGGGCTTTTTAGCCACGACAATTTGGGCGATGGTGGCGGTATCACCTGCCGGTGCCATCGTGTTTTGGGAGCCGCAGGTCGCCCTGACGTTAATCAGTCTCGCTGCGTTCATATTAGGTGTCGGTCGAGCACTCAACTTGCAGTATTTAACTGGCTGGGCAAGCAAGCTGGTCGGTCTGGCTTGGCTGGGGTTTACCGCAGGCATTGTCGGCGCGCTCCCAAATCTGGACACACCCGCATCACTGGGGCCTGCGTTGGCGTTCTCGATTCTCAGTCTACTGTACGCGCTGATCGCGCTCATCCTCGGTTTGATATGGATGCCGCGGGCCATGGTAGCGAGTGATGGATCGTTGCCTACAGGCCTGAGCTTGGCCGCGCCCTTCGTGGTGCTCGTATTGCTCACGTTCGCCGGGCTAGCCATGACCGTTTTCTGAGTATCGCTACCCAACTCCGATAGACTCTAGCCCGACAGTCAACGATGACGCGGCGCATGATCGTTCTATGACGAATTGATGACCAAATAATTTCGGTGGCCCAACCATAGCCCCCTAGAGGATCGATCCGCTGCTAGGATGCCTCAAGCCCTCCCTTGTCCAAGCGTGTCTTGGTGCGGCCAACCGGCCTTGACATGGCAGAGGTCGGGGGTTCGATCAAATGCGACTACGAGAGCATTTGGCACCGAGCGCCCTCGGCGCGAAGCCCAATGGGGCAAAACAGGCTGAAGCCTGTTTTGAATAATCCGCCTGGCCCGACCACATTTTTAAGCCTCCGTTTTACTAGCTTTCTTATACTTTGAGACAGCAATTTTTGGCGGGTTGTCTCGCATTGTGCGATATTGCACGTAACAAGGCCCCCGGCCATTGTGGCTGTGCTGATTCAAGTCCAAAACCAGACCCGGTACCTGACACCGAGGAGACAGTTATCGAGACGTCAACCACAGCTGATCAAAAAACGGACCCATCTCAACCCAGCCTGAAGCAACGCTACCTGCAACTCCTTCTCCTGATTATTGGCAGCGGAACCATCTACCCCGTGGTCTACATGCGCCAGAATTTCGAGGGGTCGATGCTGGAAACCTTCGACATCACCCGCGCCCAGCTGGGTGAATGCCACTCGATCCTGGGCATCGTCTTCTTTTTGACCTATCTCCCGAGTGGGTGGCTGTCAGACAAACTCCCTACCCGCTGGCTCATGAGCCTGTCGATGGCCGGCACGGGATTCCTCGCACTGTGGCTGAGCACGGCCCCCGAGTTTGCGCAGATCAAACTGATTTTTATCGGCTGGGGAATCACCAGTGGACTGACTCTCTGGGGCGCGCTGATCAAAGGCACCTCTCTGCTTGCGCCGCACGACCAGCAGGGCCGGTTTTTCGGATTATTGGAGAGTGGTCGAGGCTTAGTTGAGGCCCTACTTGCGAGCATTGGGCTCGCTGTTTTTGCCTACTTCCTGAATAGTGTAGGAACGGGCACTAGCGGCTCCCTGACCGCAGTGATTTGGTTCTACGGTCTGGTCGCGATTGGATTTACGCCAATTCTATTCTTTGCCTTGAGAACCTCCCACATGGAGGCCCCACCTGACCCGAATAGTCGCGGGATCTCCGGCCTGTTCCGAGACCTCAAACAACTGCTGACAAATCAAAAAATTTGGCTGGCAGCAATCGTTATTCTCGTGGGCTACCAAATATTCTGGGTGACCTATTCATTGGCAGGGTTACTGCAATCTATCTTCCAGCTAAGTGCCGTGACCGTAGGGGCCATCACGGTAGGAAGACTCTGGATGCGCCCTCTCGGCGGCGTGCTGGCGGGCTTTATCGGAGATTACTTTCGCGTCATCCCTTTTCTCGGGGTACTCATGCTGATTGCCGGAGGGCTACTGGCATTACTCCCCTCTCTACCCGCCACCGCAGGGGTGATGGTGCTGTTCCCCATGGTCCTGCTGATCGGGGTTTTCACCTACGGCGTCCGCGGTATTTTCTGGGCAACGCTTGATGAGTGCGACGTGTCAGCCAGTACCCGAGGGCTTG
>Ga0181597_10003681_pt1 | contig 15773 bp, 7 predicted proteins | sample 041ome_5_FD_148647 | JGI IMG/M metagenome (GOLD analysis project Ga0181597, IMG submission 148647) | Coastal salt marsh microbial communities from the Groves Creek Marsh, Skidaway Island, Georgia - 041403US metaG (spades assembly) | ecosystem: Environmental > Aquatic > Marine > Intertidal zone >... | reverse complement strand
CCGATTGACACTAATCGTAGGTCCACGCTAGCGTGCTGCACGTCACCTACAAAGTATAGCAAAATGAGAACGATTCTGCCATCTGCGACGACGTGACGATAAATGGGAACGAACTCACCACGCGGCGCCGCTCGTGGCGAAAGTTACGGTTTTTTCGTCGTCAACAACCGTCGACTCGACGACGCCGAGCGCGCGAGGCGCGATCACCAGCGACGGGAATCTCGAGACTTGCCGACGCGGTCGGCGTCTCGCGACGCGACGTACGCCTGGTCGCGGCGATCCCAGCCGCCGCGAAAACCGCGCTGGCGGTCGCGGTCGCGATGTTGGTCGCCGCCGCCGGTTTTGTGTTCCTCGTACGGGACGTTCGGGAACGTCATCGATGACTCCGGCGCGTGCGCTGACTTCGTGCTCGTCGACCACGTTTCGAAGACGCGATCGCGAGAGAAGACGAGCTGACGGTCGTCGCCGCGCTGCGTTTGTAAAGCCATGAGCTTGCGCACGTCGACGCCTCGCTTTTCCATCAGCGCCGTCTTCAAGGATTGATCGCGACTGATGATGAACGCGGCGTGCATGTCCTTGAGTTCGTCTGCGAACCAATCCGCGACGTCGTCTTCGCACATGTACATCTTGTACACGTAGCTCGCCAGCGCGAAATCCACGGCGCCGCCGCACGTCTCGGCGACTTTACCGCTTCGCATGTCCCACTGAAAAAAACGCAACCCCAACGCCTCGGCGCTCGCGCGCCAGCTCTCTTCCAGATCTAAAGACACTAAATCTAACGTCACGCTCGGGAAATGCGCCTTGAAAAACTCTCGCACGGCGACCAACTCGAATCCCGGTCCGCCGCCGAGCGACGCCACTCGCCGCGTCTCCCCGTCTCCGCCCTTACCCACGTCCTCGAACACCCCTCGCGCGCGCGCGCGCTCGAGGCACGCCCACGTTTCCGTGAATCTCTGCACCGACTTGAATCGACAGTATTCGCGCTGTAATCCGAGATGCGCGTACTCCGTCTGCGACCACGTGACGTCCCGCTCGCGTATGCTCGGCTTCTTGGCGTAAATATCAACCCCCGAGCGCACGATCGCTTCCCGCGCCGCGTCATCGGGCGCCAAGGTGGCGATAGCGGCGTCGAGCGCCGCGATGACGCGTCGAGCGTCGTCGAAGAGCTGTCCCAGCAGCGCCGCGCCCTGGGCGTTGGTGTGAAATGGCCACTTTCTGTTTCTGTCTTGGTAGTACTTGTACCCGCACGCGGCGGTCGATGTCGACGCGGGGGGGATGAGAACGCCGTCGAAGACGTCGGTGCGTCGCTCGGGGGCGGACATGGCGCCGATCGCGACCTGGCGCGCGCGCGTGTGTGAGGGACGGAGATTTGCGTGGTGACTGAGTGAGTACTAAATACGCTGCTAGAAGTTGATCGTACTCTTCGCTCGCGACGCGCGTGACGTCGGAGAAAAGTGTATTGTACAAGGAAAATGTTCTCCCTACTAGATCTCCAAGGCTGCGGTGCCTTCGCGAATTTCCGAATCGAGCTGAGACGCTCGGCGCGCGGCGAGGGCGTTCACGGCTATGAGCCAGCAGATGGCGATGGCGCTGTGACAGCATACGAGCACGGGGAGGGCGCCGATGATGGAGCCATACGCGAATATTAAGCCTTGCTGCATGAAGGATCCACCGGTTTTACCGATTTGAGCGCCGAGGACGTCCACCGCGGCTTTACCTTTGGTTCGACTGTCTTCGTCGAGAGTGATGTACACCATCTCTTCAGCCGGTTTGAAGAGAGAAAACTTCGCCGCACGCTCGACGATGTAAATCACCGCGCCTCCTAAGACGAGCCAAGGCAAGATGGCGGACGACTGCGCGAGCTGTCCGTGACGAAGGGCGTAGATGGACGTTCCGAAGAACACCCACCCAAGAGCGATGACGGTTTTCGGCGTCACCGAGAGCGTCCCTTTCCATCCAAGATTCTTAAACAAGAACGGCGCGGCGACCATGAAGATGCCGGTAACCATTCCGCTGTACGTTTGTACGTCGCCCATGTACGCGGCGTAAGAGGTGGGATCTGGACGGTATATGCGCAACTGCGTCTTCCAAGCGACTTGGAAGATGATGGAGCTCAAACCTTGCGCGACAGCCATGACGGCCAGACACGCGACTTCGGGGGATTCGAAGACGTACATCAACGAAGACAACAAACCGGCTTTCTTCGTCTTCTTGTTCGCCGCCTTGTCCGCGTCAGATCGGGTTTTAGAGTCTCGCTGCTTTTCCATCATCGCCGAGTTTGGATCTTTTCTCGCTTCGTCGCAAATGTACTTGTGGCACGCCATGATGGAAGCTCCGCAGAACATGACGACGGTCATGAACAACTTTAACTTTGCCGCCCACATGTCTTCCGGTGCCACGCCCGCGGGATGCCACTGCGTGGTGACAAACTTCATGAAGAGCCCCGAGCACGCCTGCGCGACGTTGGCGCCGATGCCGAGCAAAGGATAAATGATACCAGCCTCACTCACGCGCGTGATTTCGTTCGCCAAACCCCAAAATAGCAGACTTAACACGACATCACCCCAAAGCTCGCCGGCGACGTAGAAGAGCGAATACGTCCAGTTCGTGAAGACGGCGATGCCGCCCGCGAGACCTCTCGGGAGCGTCGTCGCCAGCGTCGCCGCCAACTCGTACGGGTGTAAGACGTCTCGCATCGGATACAAAACCCCCGTGAACAGCGCGAAGAAGCACATGAAGAACGTCACCGCCATGTAAAACAACTTTTCCCGTCCAAACTTCGAGCTCAACCGCGCAAACAGCGACACGAACAGCAGACTCGTGGGCAAAACCGCGTACACCGTCAGGTACGGAATCTGTTCCGCCCCCCCGAACGCCGTCACGACGAGCGTGTCCTTCACGGCGTCCATGATCGAGTTCGCGAACGCCATAAAGTAAAACATCAACGACATCGGCACCAATCGTCCCCAGAGGCCGTCCATGGGCTTGAGAATCTTTCGCGCGTGCTTCGCGAAAAAGTTCTCTTCTCGCGCTTCGCCGCCGTCCCCAGCCGCCGCGCTCGCGGCGACGATCGCCCCTCGCATCACCACCCCCGCTCGTCGTCCATAACACACCTCATTCGCGCGCGCGCACGTCTCCATCGACCATCTCTCACGATCCCGCGCCGTCGCGCGTTCGACGCGCCGTTCCGCGCGTCCCGCGCGTCCCGCCCGCCGCGTCTCCCCGCGCCCCACACGCGCGTCCGCGCGCGCGCGCGCGCGCGCCGCGATCACCGGCGCGCTCGCGGCCGTCATCGCGCGCGCGTTTCGCGCGCACGATCGACGCGCGCGCGTCGGCGTCGACCGAACCGTCGCCGTTTATTTAAACCTCGCTTTAAACGTCGCGAAATTTAAAATGTCGTCGCGCGTCGCGCGCGTCGAGCGACGCCGGTTCGGCGGCGACGAGGGAACGCGTTCGTGCGCGTCGTCGCGAGCGCTCGCGACGCGGCGCGGCGTCGTCGCGACGCTGTGCCGCGGCGGCGCGCGCGCGCGGTCCGTTTGTCACGAGTATAATACAGGATGGGTTTTATTAGTGCCGTAATAAATCCTCGTATAGGAGTGTGTTTAGTGTCTAGTGTGTGTGACGCCGCCGACGGGACGCGCCGCGCGTCACATCCGCGCGCCATGCTCGCCGCGCGCGTCACCGCCGCGCGCGCGACGCTTCGCACGCGATCCGTCACGATGCGCGCGCACGTCCTGTGCGCCTCGCGTCGCGTCTCCGCGCGCGCCGACGTCAAAACGAGCGCGAACTCGAAGAGCCACAAGGTTCACCTTCGCGCCGGCGCGACGCCGCGCGCGACGACGACGACGCGCACCGCGCGCGCGGCGACGCGGACGCGCGCGAAAAATAAGTCCACGCAGGCGGAGGCGGAGAAATCGCGCGAGGGCGCGATCGCGAAGCGGAGCGAGGATTTTTCAAAGTGGTACCTGGATTGCATCCGCGAGTGCCAACTCGCCGACTACGGACCGGCGCGAGGGACGATGGTGATCCGGCCGTACGGGTACGCGATATGGGAGGGGATTCAAAAGTATATGGATGCGAAGTTTAAGGCGACGGGGGTGCAGAACGCGTACTTTCCGCAGTTGATACCGTATTCGTTCATAACGAAGGAGGCGTCGCACGTGGAGGGTTTCGCGCCGGAGTTGGCGTTGGTGACGCGAGGGGGAGGGAAGGAGTTGGAGGAGCCGCTGGTGGTGCGACCGACGAGTGAGACGATTGTGAATAATATGCTGTCGCAGTGGATTCAGAGTTATCGGGATTTGCCGATGCTGTTGAATCAGTGGTGCAACGTGCACCGGTGGGAGATGCGCACGCGGCCGTTCATTCGCACGTTGGAGTTTCTTTGGCAAGAGGGTCACACCGCGCACGCGACGGCGGAGGAAGCGGAGGAGAGAGCTATGCAGATGATTCGTGTTTACGCCGAATTCGCCCAGACGCAGGCGGCGATGCCGGTGATTCCTGGGAGAAAGTCGCGCGTCGAATCCTTCGCCGGGGCCAACGTGACGTACACCATCGAGGCGATGATGGGAGATAAAAAGGCGCTTCAAGCGGGAACATCGCACAATTTGGGCGATAACTTCGCCAAGGCGTTCGACACTACGTTTTTAGACGACAAGGGCGAGACGCAGTACGTGCATCAGAGCTCTTGGGGGGTCTCTACGCGCTTGATTGGCGGTATTCTCATGACGCACGGCGACGATTCCGGGTTAATTTTGCCCCCGCGTTTGGCGCCGATTCAAGTCGTCGTGGTGCCAATTTGGAAGAAGGACGAAGAGAAGCAAGCGGTCATGGCATCTGTCGATAGCATCATTTCTTCTCTCTCCAACGCGGGCGTTCGAACCCATCTTGACGCGGATCAAAGTAAGTCGCCGGGGTGGAAATTCAACCAGTACGAAATGAAGGGCGTGCCGATTCGCATTGAAGTCGGTCCGAAGGATGTCGCGAAGGGTGCGTGCGTCGTCGCTCGTCGCGATGTTCCGGGCAAGGAGGGTAAGGAGTTCGGCGTGAGTATCGAGCCAGCCGCGCTCGAGACCAAGGTCAACGACGTGCTGAATGACATTCAAAACTCGATGTTGCAAAAGGCGACCGAGTTTCGCGACGCCAACATCGTCGACGTTAAAACTATGGACGAATTAAAGGCGACGATTGAGGCGGGGAAGTGGGCGCGATGCGGCTGGGAAGGTACCGACGAAGAAGAAAAAGCCATCAAGGAGGAGACCGGGGCAACGATTCGGTGCTTCCCGTTCGATCAACCCGCGGGCGAGCACACGTGCTTGATGTCGGGTAAGCCGGCGAAGGAGGTGTGTATCTTTGCAAAATCGTACTAAAAGGAGCGCGCGCAGTAGAGCTTGTCATATCTATCAAGTGCATGTTTATCACATCTAGTCGTACTAGTTTACGCCGCTTGGGCGAGCATTTGCGTGTCCGTCTTCAAGCGAGCCTCGTGAGACGAAATCGCCGCGCTCAACGCGTCGCAAAGCTGTTGAAGAGAATCGTCGTTCGCACAACGATCGCGCGCGTCGAAGATCAAATCCATCGGGAACCAGCACGCAGCGTGCGCAGTGCGGTCGATGGCCGAGCGCTTGGCCCAGAACGAGAGTTCTTTGAGCGCCAACTGAGCGGCGTCCTCGGCGCGGTTGAACGCGAGGTAGATGCGCAAGAGCGCCGCGGGATCCGCCCCGCGTCTTGCCATACCACCGCCGCTGAAAAGCGCAGTAGGGTTGACAAAACGTTTGATGAGCCAGCTCGGGAGCGCTAGCTTGGCGTTGACAGCGAGAATCGACCGAGCGGTGGCTTCAGAGAGGGCAAAGTTGCGTTCCGGCGCGTCGAAGCGCTCGACAAAGGCGCGCAACTCGTTCCAGTACGTGTCGACGGACGTGACCGGCGCTTCGACCCCGATTAATCCCGCGATCGCTTGCAAGTCGCTTGCTCGAGCGTTCCAACGCTTCAACGCAGCGTCTTGTTCGGCTTGCAGGACGGACGCATCGCCAACTTGAGCCATGCTCGCGCGCGCCGCCATGGCACCAGCGATTAAAGCGAGCGAAGACGTGAGCTTTTCGCCATCCAACCACGCGGTGCAAAGCGTCTTGGCGGCCGCGAAGCAACCGTACGCAATCAAGCTTTGCACTAAGTCTTGAATGACTTTTCGAGGTTCACTATCGACGTGAAGCATAGCGGTTTCGCAGCCCACGTGCAAGAGTTCAAGGCGAGCGGCGGAGAGCACGTACTCACGGGTGACGGTGGCCAGAGGACTCTTCTTCGTATCCAGTCCACTCGAAACAACATTTACTGAAGAAACATCATCGTTTCCTTCCATGTGTTCATCCTCTACGACCGTTTCAAAGCTCACCGAACAGGGATCCGACACCATGGCCAAGGCGTTGGCGGAGGAGAGCGCCGCCGAGGCATGACGCGCGAGAGCGTCGACCAGCTCGTCGTACGTTACGTCGGGTTTACGAGCGATCTCGATCGTGTGCTCGCTCAAACGATTGGCGTACTCGTGCATGGATACTGCCGCTTTGGCTGGGTCCCCACGACTCAAGTAGAATCCGTACAAGATCTCGCTCGGCGACGGCTGCGAGTCCACTGGCGCTGTGGACGCCCTACCCTCGAGCGCGTTTATGATTGTGTCGTAATGCGTTCGCTCGCTTTCATCCAAGCAAAGCGTGCTCAGCACCGCGCCACCGTTCTTCGCACCCCTTTCACAAACACTGGCGACGAGTCGACGCATCGCCGCCGCCTGGCGATGCTCGCCCGCAGTGCTCGCAGCAGCGCAATACGCCGCGCGCCAATCCCCGGCGTCCGTGGCGTATTGCAACGCATTGGCCCACAATCGTGCACTTTGGTTTTCATCATCTCGAACCTCATGCAGCGCTGCGTATGCGGCCGCCTGAGCGCCTGGAGCGCATCCGAGACGCTCGAAGAACAGCATGACAATTTCGTAGTACTCAAAGCGCGAGACGACGTCGTTTGGAAACGCGGCGTCGTCGGTACCCATCAGAATGCTTTGAATCACTCGCAACAGCTGCACGAGGAGGGAGTCGACTGGACCAGCGACTTCTGGAACAAACGCAGCCGCTCTACTGAATAATGCGATCGCGCTGTCGATCGAGGCGTTGCGCTCGGCGTTTGCGTCGTCGGTTTGATTGAGACCGACCAAATCCGCGCACGTCCACAGCGCTTGCAGAAACAGCGGTGCCGGCGCGTCGAACGGCGCCTTGGCGACCGATTCGCTTCCGGGGACTTGCTGCCGAGCAAACGCAAGTAGCGTGCCGAGGGCGTCGACTTCGCCAGAGGCGTAGAGTGTGGTACCGATCTCTATCACTCGTCGCGTGTGAGACGAAGGTTCGTCGTCGCTGGCGTCGAGCGCTGAGGCGACTAAGGTACCGGCGCTTCGCAAGCGATCGCCCACGGAAGAAGAGCATTCGAGAATATCAGGATGTTCTAAATTCGCGAGGGTGACCGCCAAGCGAGGCGGATCTTCGCGGTTGATGCTCAAGCTCGATCTGCGCTCCGTCAGGAGCCAAGAGGAGAGAATCGCCGAGCGATACGCACTCATCGCAGCGGGCAAAGCATTGGTGATGGAGTCGGCGGCATCAGCGGCGAAGCCAATCTTTGGACCGAGTCGAATGCATCCCAAAAGAAGCACTAATCCGCGCGACACCTCCACGCGTGCCCGAGTTTGTTGCTTGGTGGCGTTCAAAACCAACGCGACAAACTGCGATTCGTCCATCTCACTCGCCTCGTCGTCGACGGCGCCGAGACTTCGTCCCTCCGATGGCAGAGTCCATTCATCAACGCGCTCACGAAGCGCTTGCGCTGGCTCTGCAAGCGTGCTCAGCGCATCTTGTAACAGACGGATGACGATTCTTTGCTTGGCGCGCCTCGAAGCCTTTCGGGATTTCGCTTGCGTCTCGGTTTCGTCGCTCTGCACCGCTGGAAAGACGTCACCGATCAACACTCCAGCGAAAGACTCAAGCCAATCTTTTGTGGTGTGGCTCGACGCTTCGATGTTTTCGTCGTAATTGTCGAACGCCGTCGCCTTGCTTGAGGTTGACGTGTCCACGCACAATCCACCGGCGATTAAATCCATCGCCGAGCACGCCGAGCTACCGAGAACGCTGTTCAAACGCGCAAACAGAGCGGTGAGCGCCGACACCACTTGTCGTTTACCACCACTAAAGTTCAACATCGGCGAATCCTCGTTCGTGATTTGTGCGCGAAGCAGAGACTCTTCAACGTCGTCGCCTGCCCGAATGGCGCCCAGCGCGTCGCCCGCGCGCAGTAGCACGAGGGACGACGACCACGACGCGTCCGTGTCCAAAAGGAAGGCCATCGGCGCGTGCGCGCGCGACCACTCACGAGCATACGTAGGCGCTACGCGACACCACGTCTCCACGACGCGCTGGATGCTGGCGTTCGCCCCAGCCGCGGCGACGAGCGCGTCGCTCGCGGTTTTCGCTTCGTCCAAACCGAGCTCATCGCAGGTATTTTGCAACGCCAGCTCCGAGCTCAAACCTCGTAGAGCGATTTCACTGGCTAAGCTGTTCGCCACAGAGGCCGCAGTGTACCCATTCAGCTTACCAAACCTTCGGAGGAGTTCAACCGCCGCGCCGTTGCCTCGACCGGCGTGCCCCCACTCGGCGAGCACGTTGGCTTCGACGTCGCCGCATCGAAGATCTCGCGCGCGATGGAGCGCGTCCAGCGGCCAGGACAGTAGAGTCGAAGTCGAAGTGGACGATGCGTCGTCGTCGTCGAAATTCTCGAGCGCAGCGACGACGCTATCGGGCGTCAGCGCGAGCGCACGAGCGACGCCCTTGGATCCCTCGATGGACGACCCGAAAGCCAACGCGCCGTGCTTGACCGTGTAGAACGCCAAGGTGGCGGCATCCGCAGCTGTTTCGATCGTTGTCGTTGCTGCGGCGGCTTCGTCGTCTGCCTCCACTGGCGCTAATCTAGAGGACACTACGACGTTCAACGTGAGACCTTTCGCCGACGGCGCGCACGCGAACGACGTCGCCACGCGATCCGGCGCGGGCGTCTTCGTCCCGGGTGCGGGAGGCAAGTGCGATCCGCACACGCGCGAGACCTTCGCGGTTGCCGGTTTTAGCGAACCATCGGTTGTTCTGGCTTGCGAGGCGTGAATGGCGTTTGTGACGTCCCAAACCTGCACGAAGCCGTCCGACGAGAGCGTGGCCACCAAGTCCTTCGCCCCGACGCGCACGCACCGAGGGGTCACGTCCACCACCGCCTGCCCGCTCGAACCCTTGATTGTGTTCCAAACTCGACTCAGCGTCGACGTCTGAAGCTCACACACCGTGGTCAACCTATCGGTTCGAACGATCGCGCATCCGCTCGCGTCGCACAAAATAGCCGCCGCAGCGCCGCACGCCCCGATTCTCTGTACCCCACTCATCGAGCTCGGCGCCCGACCGACGATCGCTTCGTAGGATCCATCGTCATCGAAATCACCATCCAACCGCACGCGCACGCGCACGACGAACGCCCCATCGGCGGTCGCCAACACGACGTCGACCCGTTCGCCGTCCGACGCGCACGCGCACGACGGCGCCAACGCGCTCGGCGTCACCACGCGCACCGCCCACCCGCGCGTGCTCTTAATCACGCACACGTCTCCACCGAACTCCCCGCCGACGTTCCACGCGATGACGTCTCCGGTCTTCGAGTCGACGACGCCGCCGCCGCGCGCCCCTCGGGCGCCGTCGCTCGGCGTCTCGCCGCCCTCGCCCCGATGTCGCTTCGACGCCCTCCAATCGTCCGCGGACGCCCGCACGCCCGCGTCGGCGTCGACGACGAACGTCCGCGCTCGCGTCGTCGACGTCGCGCGCGCCGTCGCGCGCGGGGTTTCGCACGCGACGGACATTGATGCGTTCGAATCGTTGAGCGATTTCGAGTCGTTTCGCGGCGGTTTCGTCGGCGCGACGGGGTCTTCGGCGCGAGCGACGCGCGCGAGACGGTCGTCCGCGCGCGTTCTTTCGTCGGCGCGGCGCGCGAGCGACGGAAGCGCGGTAGCGCGCGCGAAAGTGCGGCGATAGGCGATGGGTGTGGCATCTTTTCTCGGCGTCGGCGCGGCGACGCGCGCGAGGACGGCGGTGAATGAATGGTTTGATATTTTATTGCAACGCGTAAACGTACGTCTAGTTGCCCTTGGCGGCTTCTTTTTCCTTCTTCTTGAGCTCGCGCGCCGCCTTCGCGGCGGCGCCGGCGTCTTCTCCCAAATACTGTTGCGCGTACACGTTCGACTGTCAGTCTCGGTTCGCGATCGAGGGTCGCATCGCGCGCGTTCGTGCGGTCGTCGTGTCGCATCGCATCGTCAACCCACTTGGTCCAAGTCCCAATCCGAGTCTGTGGTTATGTCCTGGCCAGCGGCTAATTTAGCCGCTCTCGACTTTTGCATAGCCTTGATCTCCTTGCGAGACAACTTCTTCTTCGGTCCCTTGACCTTCACCTTGTTCCCGAGCGCGTCGACGACGTCCTCTTGGACTTCGAATTCAACCTTGGCACCCTTGGCGGACTTGCCTTGACCCCACTTGTTACCTTCAATTTCAACAAAACCATTACCCGGAACGTTCCACGTTTCTTCCTTCAACGCATCGGCGAATTCGCAGTTGTGCGTGATGAGAAGAACGCCACCGTCGTATTCCTTGACGGCGCACGCGAGCGCGCCGAGGGCGTCGCGATCCAAATAGTTGGTCGGTTCGTCCATGACGACGATGTGCGGTTGCTGCCACATGGCGGAACCGAGCACGAGCTTAACCTTTTGGCCACCGGAAAGACCCTTGATGCGGTTGTGGGTACCGAATTCGGCATCCAAACCAAAGTCGATCAAGTGCTTCTCGACGTTCGCTTGCGTGAGCGGGCGCGCGTACAAGCCCGCGCGAGCGGCTTCGCGCTCGTCAACGCGGTTGAGGTACTTGGTGAAACCATACTTTTCGAGCTTTTCGCGCTCCATCCAAGAGTTGGAGTCCATGGAGAGACCCTTCCATTGGCACTCGTACTCGTACTTGGACTTCTTTTGGCGGCGACCAAGAATCTTCTCGACGACGAGCTTGAGAACGGAACCATCCTCTTGCGGGACCGGAATCTTTTCCTTCATCATGCGCTCTTCCTCTTCGGTGTATTGCGCGGTGACCTTGGTCAAGTTTTCCTTGTCTTCGCCCGTGGAGAAACGCCAGCGGATGTATTCGTTCGGCGTTTTGTCCAAGTGCTGCTCGACGTGATGGAACGCGTGCTGCGCGACGTACGCGTAACGCATGTTCGGGTGACGCCAGACGGTACCCTGGTCCGGTTCGGCTTCACCGGTGAGAAGCTTGATGAAGGTAGACTTACCAGCACCGTTCGGGCCGAGGCACGCGACACGAGAGCTCAAAGAGAGCTGAATGGTCGCGTCTTGGATGATTTGACGCGTCGTGTTCGGGTACTTGAACCAGCACTTGGTCGCCTTGACGATGGCCTTGTCCTTGTTCTTCACGCCCTCGAGGAAACCCGGAACCGGGAAGATGAACTTGAGTTCGTCGTTGGAGAGCTCGGTGTACTTCTTCGCCGCCGGGCACTGCTTGACGAATTCGGTGAGATTACCTCTGTACGTCACCAACTTGCGGTTCTCGTAGTGAATGATGTGAGTACACACGCGATCCAAGAAACCGGAATCGTGAGACACAATCATGGAGGAAACTTGCGTTTGCGAGTTGAGGTACTCTTCCAACCACGCGACGTTCTTCACGTCCAAGTGGTTCGTCGGCTCATCGAGTAACAAAATGTCCGCCTTCATGAGGATGGCGCGCGCGAGCGCGAGCTTCATCTTCCAGCCACCGGAGAGGGCGACAACCGGGCCGTTGATCATCTCGTCGGTGAATTGGAAAGAGGAGAGCGTGGAAGCGACAGATTCCTTGGTCGTGCCGTGGCCTTGGATGACAGAGTCGGAGAGAACGAACTCAACGACGTTCATCGTGTGTTGATCACCCTGGATGTCGTGCTCGACGTACACCGTGCGGAGTTCCTCCGGCGGCGGGAAGTTTTCGACTTGGCCGTTGTTGATAGCCTTCATCAAAGTGGACTTACCGCAACCGTTCGGGCCGCACAAACCGTAACGCTTACCCTTCTTCATGTGAAGCGTGGCGTTGTTCAGCAAAATGAGCGCACCGTACGCCAAAGAGAAGTCGCACTTGCAAAGATCTTCGCCTTCTTCGTCCTCGACGACGAAGACCTTCTTGGAGGCTTCGTACACGGCGTGAGCGCGTTCGACGAGAGACTTGGTCATGGCATCGGCCTCGGAGAAGAAAAGCTTCAAGTAAGAGGTCGCGCAAGACTTGGACCAGGTGTCGAGATCGAAGTTCTTCGCCAACAACGCGTTGGCGGACAAGGAGCAAATGTAGTCAAAGTACACCTTGACGCCGTCGCCTTGGACAAACTTCGTGACGTCCTCCTTGGAAGAACCGGAGGATTCGGCCAAAAGCGCGATGAACTGCTCGCTGACGGTTTCTTCGTTGTAGACACCCTTGCCTTCTTGGCCATCTTCGGCACCGGTTTCGTTGCCCGCGGCTTGGAGCAAAGTCTTGTACGCGCGAGTACACACTTGGCGGCACTCCGGGTCGGCGACTTCGTCCATGGCGCGCTTCAAAAGCGGCAAAAGCTTGGGCAAGAACGGCGCGGCATCCATCGGATCTTCGACAAGTTTGCACATGTTGTCAATGATGACGGCAGACTTACGCTTGATCGGGGTGGTTTGCTGGAAGAACAAACCGCGCTGGAGAAGCGGACCCAAGATGGAGAGCGTCGGGGATTCAACTTGTTGAACAAAAGTCGTCGCCGCGAGCTTGTGCACGCATTCCGGAACTTCATCGACGTTGTTGATGCATTCAATCAAGGTCGGGATGAAAGGCTCGATGTCCAAGTTACCGACGCACGTCGCAACCTTGGCCATGGACGCGGTGGACGCCTCCTTGACTTCCGAGCGCATGTGCACCATGACTTGCGCGAGCTCCGGGATGATTTCCGGCAAGTTCGCCGCGACCGCCTTGCGGTTGCGATCGACGAAAGCATCGAGCACGCGCAAAGCAGCCATGGTGGACTGCCAGAACTGAGACTGAAAACCAACAAAGATCGCTCGCAACGCCGGGCGAACCGCGAACTCGCTCAACTTGGGCGCGATGGCCGCCACCGCCGCGTCGCCAGCCGCGCGCACATTGCTAGACTTGTTATCACCCGCGAGCGTGATCGCAACCTCGAGCAAATCAATCAAATACGGTTCCTCCGCGAACGAAGCCGCGTTCGCAATCTCCGTAATCTTTTCCGCCGCCGCCTTGCGCGCGTCCTCGTCCTTCTTCTTCGCCGCCTCCGTCTTGATCCCTTCGACGTCAGCCGGCGTCACCTTCGCCGCCGCGGGCACGTTGCACTTGCTCGGCGCCATTATTTACTTTTTGTCTGCGCAGGTCACGATCGCGCGCGTCCGCGGTTCACCGTCAGTCTTCCTTCTCCCGCGTCCCGTCCCCGCGCGCGCGAAGGGCTTTATGGATAGGCTTGCAGCCGCCACCGCCATCGGCGCGCTTTCGCGACCGTCTCTCCTCCCCCCATCGCCTCCATTCGCCGCGCGCGCGCGCGCGCGCCGTCGACCAATTTTACACCATCGATCGCGCGCGCCCGCGCGTCCCGATCGAACGCCCGCCGCGTCGCGCGCGTCGTTCGCGATCGCCCTCGCGCCGCCGCGCCGCGCGCCATCGCGCCTAATCATCCCTCGCGTCGCGCGTACCGTCTCCCGTGCGCGGGCGTGCGTGCGTTCGAGCGTCGAGTCGCTGGAACGTATTTATTTCGTCGTGTGTGTGCGCTGCGCGTCGTGCGTGACGGTCGCAGGCGAGGGAACGCGCGTGAGAGTGCCGCGCGGCGCGTCGCGCGCGACGGTCGCGGGCGCGGGCGCGCGCGCGTTTTCGCGATGCATCATGACGTGTGCGCATACAGTGAGACATCTATTACGATGCGAAGACGTCGAAAAACGCGCACATGGCGTTTCGAGCGCGCGCAATATGCGATCGCCGCGACGCGCGCGGAGGCGCGTCGCGTCGGCGTCGCGCGCGGCGACGACCAACGACCGCGTCACAGATCGACGACGATGATCGCGGCGTTCGCGCGACGCGCGCGTCGGGATGCGTGCGGCGCGATGCGGCGCGCGCTCGCGAACACCGCGATGAGGGCGTCGGCGAGCGCGAGCGCGTCCACGAGCGCGACGACGACGACGACGACGACGACGACGACGAACGTGCAACAGTTTAGGGTGTATCGCTGGGATCCCGATTCGGGGGACGAACCGAAGTATAAAACCTACGACGTCGACACGAACGATTGCGGACCGATGATGCTGGACGTGCTGTTTAAGATCAAGGACGAACAGGATCAGACGCTGAGCTTTCGACGATCGTGCAGAGAGGGGATCTGCGGGTCGTGCGCGATGAACATTAACGGGCAAAACGGATTGGCGTGCCTGACCAAGGTGGAGAAGACGGAGAAGGGGGCGCAGACGATCGCGCCTCTGCCGCACATGTTCGTGGTGAGAGATTTGGTGGTGGATATGGCGAACTTTTACGCGCAGTATAAGTCGATTGAACCGTTTTTGAAGACGAAGAGCGACGCGCCGGCGAACGGCGCCGAGCGCTTGCAAACCAAGGAAGATCGAGCCAAGCTCGACGGGTTGTACGAGTGCATCTTGTGCGCGTGCTGCTCGACGTCTTGTCCGTCGTATTGGTGGAACAGCGACAAGTATCTCGGACCCGCGGTGCTGCTTCAGGCGTACCGATGGATCATCGACTCGCGCGACGAGTTCACCGAGGAGCGGTTGGCCAACGTCAACGACGCGTTCAAGTTGTACCGATGTCACACGATCATGAACTGCAGCAAGGTGTGCCCGAAAGGCTTGAATCCAGCGCTTAAGATTGCGAAAATTAAGCAAATGGTGGCGTGAGGACGCATTAACGACGCGAGACGCCGCGAGCGCGCGCGGCGCTTTCATTTAAACTTTAGTACGTGTTTCAATTTTCAAGCGCTTCGACGCCGATCATCACAGCTTCTTCGACCGCCAGTTGACGAGCTCGTCGACATCATCGCCGCTATCATCGCTATCGCTATCGCTACGCGTCGCCGTCCCGACCGTCGGCCGCGCCGTCTTCGCCCCTCCCGCGGCTTCGCGCTTGCGTCGCTTCGCCTCCGCCGCGGCTTCCCTCAACCGATCCACCCGATCGAAGCACTCCACCTGCTCCGCGATTTCGCCTCGCGTCCGCGACACCGCCTCGGCCTCGGCCCGCTCCATCGCCGCCCGCTCCTCCGCGTCCTCGCGTTCGCGCTTCTCCCGCGCCGCCGCCGCCGCCGACGCCGCCGTCGACGCCGCCTCCCTCGACGCCTCGCTCCCTCGACCTCCTCCCGCGCCCCGCGCGGGCGCGCGCGTCGCCGACGCGACCGCCGTCGTCCCTCCCGTCGCGCGTCCCGTCGTCGCCGCGCGTCCCGTCGTCGCCGTCGCCTTCACCGCGCCGTCGAAGAAATCGCTCGGCAGCGCGTTCGACGTCCCCATCGCGCGCGCGTCGCTCGCGGCGCGCGCGGTCGCCGCGTCGCGACGCGCGCGCGCACGCGCGTCCCGAGGCGGTCGCGCGGCGTCGGCGCGCGCGGCGATGCGGCGCGCCGCGCGGCGACGCGCGCGCGACCGCGACCGCATCGCCGCGTGTACACACACA
>Ga0181597_10003678_pt1 | contig 15778 bp, 11 predicted proteins | sample 041ome_5_FD_148647 | JGI IMG/M metagenome (GOLD analysis project Ga0181597, IMG submission 148647) | Coastal salt marsh microbial communities from the Groves Creek Marsh, Skidaway Island, Georgia - 041403US metaG (spades assembly) | ecosystem: Environmental > Aquatic > Marine > Intertidal zone... | reverse complement strand
TATCAATTATTTTGAATCTTGGGTTCAAGGAGGAAATTCCATTTTAAGGGCTATACACTATCCCCCAATTACAATAGACCCAGGTAATAGCGTTCGTGCAGGTCAACATGAAGACATCAACCTCATCACGCTTTTGATGGGCGCAAGCGCTGAAGGGCTGCAAGTACTCAACAAGAATAATGAATGGATTGGCATAACCGCAATTCCAGGCTCACTTGTAGTTAATGTGGGCGATATGCTCCAGCGTTTGACCAACGGCGTTATGAAATCTACCACACACCGAGTAGTGAACCCGCCTCGTGAAAAATGGGGTACGTCAAGGTATTCAATTCCATTCTTTTTGCATCCGGTAGGTAAAATGCCTTTAAATGCTCTAAGCAATTGTATTTCAAATGATCGCCCTAAAGCATTTGAGGATATCACCGCCGGAGATTATTTAGAACAACGACTCATAGAAATAGGTTTGAAGAAGTAATGATGCGCATTGATATTATTACTGTACTTCCAGAACTGCTCGAAGGGCCATTTTCCCACAGCATACTAAAGCGTGCCACGGATAAAGGACTCGCAGAGGTGCACATACATCAATTGCGCAATTACGGTGCAGGTAAACACCAACAAGTTGATGATTACCAATACGGTGGTGGTGCGGGTATGGTCATGCAGTGCGGTCCTTTGGTGGACTGTATTGAAGATTTACAAAAGGACCGTGAATATGATGCTATTCTATACATGACACCAGACGGTAAGCATTACAATCAGGGCGATGCCAATCATTTGAGCATGTTTAAAGCTATTATGATTATTTGTGGTCATTATAAAGGTATAGACCAACGTGTGAGAGATCACTGGGTTACCCATGAATTTAGTATTGGCGATTTTGTTTTAAGTGGCGGCGAATTAGCTGCTGCGGCTATTAGCGACTCTATTATTAGATTAATTCCAGGCGTACTAAATGACGAAACCTCCGCATTAACAGATAGTTTTCAAGATAACCTACTAGCCCCACCGGTATACACACGACCAGAAGAGTTTAGAGGACATAAAGTGCCAGAAATACTCACAAGCGGCAATACAAAGGCGATAGAAATTTGGCGCGAGGAACAGGCCTTCGAAAGGACAAAAAGTAGACGTCCCGATTTATTGAAAGACTAAAAGATTTGGACATCTGTTATAGCATCGTGTCCAACATGTTCATTTATTGATGAAATAATCTTTCCCTTCATCATGAGCAATTCCTTTCGAACAACAGCACTATCCAATTGAATTACTAATATTCTATTTTCAACTTTCTTACGTGACGTTTGACGAGCTACCGAAGGTCCCATAATTTCATCCCAGGCTTGCAGAACTCTGCTATTGTCGGTTCCTTGTCTAAGTCTGTATCGATCAAGCCACTGACTTAAAGCTTCACCCATATTTTGCTCGTTAGAGCGTTTGAATTGAGCCATCGTCTGTAATTTCAAAGGTTGTGTGCTGCAGCCGTAACGCATCACTTAATTGTTGCATACGCTCAGAATGCGTGTCCGTGATAAAAATTTGGCCGAAATCTTCCGTATTCACCAATTGAAGGAGGTTAGCTACTCTGCCTTCATCTAATTTATCAAAAATATCATCTAATAAGAGCAGCGGAGCCATTCCTAAATGCTTGCGCCCTATTTCAAACTGAGCCAACTTTAGCGCTATTAAAAAACTCTTTTGTTGTCCCTGAGAACCCACTCTTTTTATGGGGTAACCTCCTAATTCAAAAACAAGATCATCCCGATGAGTACCTACTGAAGTGTATTGCAAGACTTTATCCTTGTCCAACCTAGAGGCAAGTAACTCTCGCATTCCCAAATCATGTAAAGTACTTTTATAGGTAATGGATACTTCTTCTTTACCTCCGCTGAGCACTTCATAATAGCGTTGAAGAATGGGTTGAAGCTCTTGAGCAAATTCCTTTCTCTTTGAATAGATTTCAGCGCCTTCCTTCACCAAGATATCGTCATACAATTCAAGAAGTGAAGCATCAAAAGTCCTATTGGAAGCAAAGTATTTTAGCGTTGTGTTGCGTTGTCCCAACGCCTTATTATAGTTGATTAAGGCACTTAAATACCTTCTGCTATTTTGACTAATAGTTGCATCTACTAACCTCCTTCTTGTCTCCGCAGCATCAAGTATAAGATCTCTATCCATTGGAGATATCATAACCACCGGTAAGTAGCCAATATGGTCTGCTAGTTTTTCAACTTCCTTACCATCTACCCTGATTTTCTTTTTTTGACCTTTCTTCAATCCTATGTCCAATGAATGAGAAGTGCCCTTTCGCTCCAAGTTGGCCTTGATCAATGCCATACTTTCTCCGTGGGTGATGTTCTGACCGTCCGTTGAACCTAAATAAGACTTTGTGAGGCTGAGGTAGTGCAAAGCATCTAAAACGTTGGTTTTGCCATTACCGTTATTTCCAGTGATAATATTTACCTTTTCATTGAAGTTCCATCGCGTAGAGTGATGGTTTTTAAAATGAGTTAATTCTAATGCGCCAATGAAGAGCTTATCCATAGGCACAAAAATAGGCTTCTCGGAGTCAAAATTTATACTATTTTTGGCGGACTCAATATTTATATAGCCATGGCTAAGAAAAATGCACCTGTAGAGCAGGATAACTTAGGATTTGATAGTGTAGAACAGACATTGACTAAAACGGAGCAATTCCTTGAAAGCAATGCTAAACAAGTTGGTATTGCTGTTGGAGTAGTAGTTGCTGTAGTGCTCAGTTTCTTTGCCTATACCAATTATGTAGTTGCCCCAAAAACAGCAGAGGCGGGACGTGAAATGGCTAAAGCTGTTAAATGGTTTGAATCTGATTCAATGGATTTAGCCTTGAACGGCAATGGAGCGAATTACGGTTTCTTAGATATCATTGACGAATACGGAAGTACTCCTGCAGGAAATAGTGCACACTATTATGCCGGTTTAGCCTACTACAGCAAAGGAGATTATGAAAATGCAATTGTAGAACTTGATGCATATTCTGCCTCCAACACGGCTACTTCTGCCATGGCCAAAGGTGTAATTGGAGATGCTTTCGCAGAGTTAGGTCAAATGGATGATGCAGCGGACTTCTATCAGAAAGCCGCCAAAGCAACCGATAATAACTTCACTACTCCACTATTTTTGTGGAAAGCAGGCTTAGCTTTCGAAGCAGATGGAAAATCAGAAAAAGCCGTAAAACTTTACGAAAAGATTGCCAACGACTACCCGGATTCCCGTCAAGCGGCTGGAATTGAAGGTGTGATTGCTGCTTTAAAATAAAATGGCAACGGCCAATCAGCATTTAGATAGCACCAATAACCAGAATGTTCCATCTGGAGAAGGAAAATTGGTAGCCATTGTTAGAGCTGAATGGAATCATGAGATAACCTCCAACCTAGCTGAAGGTGCAAAAAACACCCTAATAGAACACGGCGTAAAGCCTGAAGGCATTATTGAATTGGATGTACCGGGAGCAGTGGAACTTACTTTTGGTGCAAAATCTATGCATGAACAACATGAACCTGATGCCGTCATTGTTATAGGATGTGTTATTCAAGGAGAAACCAAACACTTCGATTACGTTTGCCAAAGTGTGACTTACGGCATTACCGAACTCAATCTAAGTTATGATGCCCCCACTATATTTTGTGTTTTAACTGACAACATATTAGAGCAGAGTATGGCAAGAAGTGGAGGCAAACATGGAAACAAGGGAGTTGAAGCTGCTGTCGCTGCATTAAAAATGATGGCGATCTAAGTGAACTTTTGACCCGATTTTTTACTTAAATTCACGTGAACCCAATAAAAATAAGAACATGAAAAAATTGCTTTTAGGTGCTTTTGCCCTATGTCTATCACTGAGTGTAGTTGCCCAAGAATTACCTCAACCTTCACCATCTGCATCCGTTAGCCAGAGAATTGGACTTACAGATTTCAATGTGGAATACAGCCGTCCTGCTGTTAGAGGGCGTAATGTTTTTGGAGATTTAGTACCATTTAATCAAGTTTGGAGAACAGGTGCCAACGCAGCCGTTCAATTCAATGCCTCAACAGATTTCACCTTTGGAGGAAAAGCGGTTCAAGCAGGTAATTATGCGCTATTCACCATTCCAAATGAAGATACTTGGACCATCATTCTCTCCAATCAAACAGAGCTTTGGGGAAGCGGAGGATATACGGAAGAAAGTGACGTAGCACGAACAGAAGCTGCCCCTGCCTCAAGTGACTTTACCGAAAGTTTCTCAATCAGTTTTGAAGACTTGAGCACCTCTGGTGGAAATTTGGTACTTGAATGGGCTGATGTTGCTGTAAGCGTTGCTATTGGTGTAGATGCTGATGCCGCAAGCAGTAAAAATATTGAAACTGCTGTAGGACAAGCAAAGCGTGCCTACCGTAATGCTGCTGATTTCTATAGTAAACAAGGAGAGCATGAAAAAGCCATTGCTACTATTGAAACAGCCTTAATGCTTGATCCTGATTACTGGTACACAAACTGGGTAAAGGCCAAAATTCTTTACGCGGCAGGCGAAACAAAAGCTGCCCTTAAGCAGGGTAAAAAAGCAATGGATATGGGAGCACCAGATTCCTACAGAGCCGGATACGAGAAAGAAATGAAAGGCTGGAAATAATCCGCTTTTTCATCTAACAAAGAAACCCCGCTTCGAGCGGGGTTTTTCATTATGCCTAGTTTGACTTATATGTCTCGATCCCTAAATGAGGATAAATAGAATACTCATAAGCCTTTTGCTTGTATGTGTACAACTCGCTATAATAAGACTTCGCCCACTCCTCCGTGCTCATACCAGATTCCAAGGCTTGCTGTAGTTGGTTTGAACCGGCCAATTTTTTGAAGAACGCATTGAAAAATTCTGGCGCCTCGGCTGGAGCGTTTTCTTTCCAATACGCATAGGCATTAAACAAATAGGTCCAATCGATTTCCTTAGGGGCCGTCGTTACATCCTGGGACAATTGGACCCCACCGCATTCCTTCCCTTGAAACTTCGGATACTTTGATCCATGATCTGGCGCAGGTGTGAATCGATGTTCGTACCCTTCCCCATCAAGCCACGGTGCACCAAAACGGGTAAATGGTGCATCGGTACCTCGTCCACAGGAAATGGGTGTGCCCTCAAAATAACACAAGCTTGGGTAATGCCAAATGGCCTCTATAGAGCGCAGATTGGGCGACGGTGGGACCTGGAATTCAGTGAAGACCTTATGGTGAGAATACCCTTTGCATCGGATAACTTCTATGCCGCCCTTCTTTTCAAAGGCCGTGCGCCACTCCTCATTATCAGTTGCAGGCATCCAATGCTCACCATAGACCATGGAAGCATACTCCCCCATGGTTAAGCCGTGCACTACCGGTATGGGGTGCAAACCTACCATACTCTCGAAGCCTGGTTTTAAGATAGGACCGTCTATGTAATGACCGTTTGGATTGCCCCGGTCCATAATCATGAGCGGGACACCGGCTTCTACACATGCGTCAATCACGTAGCTCAAAGTAGTGCTGTAGGTGTAGAATCGAACCCCCACATCTTGAATATCGTAGATCACCCAATCCAAGCCCTCCAACCAATCCGTCGGTGGACGCTTGGTTTTACCGTACAAACTCTTAATAGGTATGCCTGTTTTGGGATCGCGGCCGTCTTCCACATGCTCTCCTGCATCTGCTTCGCCTCTAAAGCCGTGCTCTGGTGCCCAAACCTGCCTAACATCCACACTCAGCGAAATCAAATGATCCACCGTATGGGTGCCGTTGGGTAATAAGGAGGTCGCATTGGCCACTACTGCCACCGATTTTTCGGTGAGCTTCATGTAGTACTCCCCAGGCTTAGCAATACCAGGAACATATGCCTCCTGAGCTTGAAGAGAAAAGGTTAAGTTCAGGACTAAAAACAAAGCAAGAGTTATTCTAACTTGCACCAATATGAAAGAGGCTTTTTCCATAGCACAAAAGATACGAAAGTCAGGCGGTCCATCTGTTATCAAACCGCTGCTTAGACTGAGTACTTATGCCACAGCCTTAGGTATGGCACTCGTTATTTTATCCATTACTTCGGGAAAAGGCCTTCAAAAAGCAATTAACGACCAATTCCGGTCATTAGAGGGGGACATCAACATAAGTGAATATTCTGTTAGACGCACCGGAGATAATGGCGCCATTCTTCTGAGCGACTCGTTAAAAACTGTTTTCAGTGAAGATGATTTAGTGGAAGATATTTATGGTGAAATCAGAAAAGCATCACTGGTGATTAACCCACATTTAGACGTCTTTGAAGGCATTGAAATCATTGGTTACGATAGTTTAAAATTGCATTCGTTCCTGAGCGATTTTTCAACTAATTCTACACTTGACTATTCCAGATACGGCATCTATGCATCTTCCACCCTTCTTTCTAAGTTGGCACTTTCTGTTGGAGATACCGCTGTTTTAGTTGCCATTAAAGACCAGCAAAGTGCACCGCGATTGAGGGATGCTGTTGTGCTTGGTGCTTTTGAAACAGGTTTAGACGAATTCAATACCAACCACCTAATAATGAATATTAGCGATGTGCGAAGATTAAACGGTTGGCGTAACGACAGTGTAACGCATTATAGCGTACTGCTTCAAGACAGCGAAAATAGAAGTACCATAGCTGCTTATTGGAACGCTGTAGTTCCGTACAATTTACATGTACAAAGTTTAGAGTTTAAGCACCCAGCCATTTTTGGTTGGCTAGAACTTTTTGACACCAATATTCTGCTTGTATTGAGTATTGTGCTCATTGTTGCTATTGCTAATCTATGTATTGCTCTTTTAGTCTTAATTATTGATAGGACCCGAATGATAGGCACATTGAAAGCCATGGGTGCCGCGGATTCATTGATTCTTCAAATATTTATGTGGCTTAGCATTCGTATTCTCATTCAAGGATTACTTTGGGGCAACCTCATAGGTCTGGGAGCGAGCTTTATTCAGAGGCACTTTGGTCTTATTAAACTTGATCCTGCTACCTATTACATTGCAACTGCTCCAATTTACTTCGACTATTTCTGGATCATCTCAGCAAATTTAGCGTTCCTTGTAGTTGCCTTTATAGTTTTGCGCTTCCCTGTTAGATGGATTTCACGATTAGATCCTATCAAGAGTATTCGTTTCTCTTAATTCCTCCGGGTTCATAAAGAGACTTGCGTATCTTAGGGGCAACCCAAAAACTAATTTATGCGTCCTATTTACGACAGCATCCTAGAGACTATTGGCGACACGCCAATGATTAAATTGAATAAAATCGCAGCTGACTTTCCCTGTCCAGTCTATGCCAAAGTAGAATATTTTAACCCCGGTCACAGTGTCAAAGATAGAATGGCGCTTAAAATGGTTGAAGATGCCGAAAAAAGAGGTGACCTAAAACCGGGCGGTACCATAATAGAATGTACCTCTGGTAATACAGGTATGGGATTGGCTTTAGCTGCAATCGTCAAAGGATACAAACTCATTTGTACCCTCAGTGATAAGCAGAGTAAAGAAAAGATGGATATACTCAGAGCCATGGGTGCTGAAGTCATTGTCTGTCCAACCAATGTAGCCCCTGAACATCCAGACAGTTATTATAGCGTAGCAGATAGGCTTAATAAGGAAATTCCAAATTCATTTTATCCCTATCAGTATGACAACTTAGGAAATCGTATGGCTCATTACGAAAGTACTGGACCAGAAATTTGGGAACAGACCAACGGAAAAGTCACCCACTTTGTTGTGGGCGTTGGAACAGGCGGTACCATATCCGGTGTGGGTAAATACCTCAAGGAGCAAAATCCAAATATTAAAATATGGGGAATTGATACTTACGGTTCGGTATTCAAAAAATACCATGAAACTGGTGAGTTTGATGAAAAAGAGATATACAGCTACATCACAGAAGGGATAGGTGAAGACATCTTACCTAAAAATGTTGACTTTGACGTGATTGATTACTTTGAAAAAGTCACTGACAAAGACGGTGCCTTGGCAACAAGAGAACTTGCCAAAAAGGAAGGTCTTTTCTTAGGTTACAGCTGCGGATCCGCATTCCACGGACTTCGCCAATTGAAGGAACAACTAACCCCTAATGATGTGGTGGTAGTTCTTTTCCATGACCATGGGTCACGATACGTGGGTAAAGTTTACAATGACGATTGGATGCGCGACAGAGGTTTTTTAGCGCCAACCAATAAATTGGCGAAAGATCTCATTGATGGTCACAGTCACCTCCCATTAGTTACCGTTGCTCCCACTGCACCGTTGAGTAACGCTGCTTCATTAATGAAGACTCATGATATTACTCAAATACCAGTTATTGAAGGAGGAAAGGTTGTTGGATCTATTGACGATCAGTGCATCTTAAATTGCATGCTAGATAATCCAAATTCAAATACGCTTATTGGTGAGGTGATGAGTGAAGCGTATCCAGTAGTTGATATTACTACAAGTATTGAGGATGTAGCAAGAATGGTAAAAGAAGGTCATAGAGCAGTTTTAGTTCAACTTGAAGGCGGTTATCACATTATTACTAAACAAGATATCATCACCGCTATGAGCTAAGTTGCTCGCAGCAACGAAATATCCGCCCAACATGAATCCAAAAAAGAATTCCTATCAACTGCCACTAGCATTAAGTCCATTACTTATTCTCATGCTACTGTTATGGTTCAATGTAGGATATGTTTATGGAGATGATGCCTTATCTGGTTCAAACCAAGTTATTCTTTTGCTGTCTGCGCTTATAGCAGGGGCAATTGGTGTCATTAATGGCACAAAATCTCAAGATATCTTTGACAAGATTAAAGCGAACGTTAAGGACACTTCCAACGCAATTTACATTCTCATTTTAATTGGTGGATTAGCAGGAACGTGGCTTGTAGGAGGAATTGTGCCTGCAATGATTTATTATGGTTTAGAGCTAATCAATGCCACTTTCTTTCTACCCACGGCAGTCGTAATTGCTGCATTGGTAAGTCTAAGCACGGGCTCCTCATGGAGCACCACTGCCACCGTAGGAATTGCATTGATGGGAATAGGTCAAACTATGGGAATTCCTGTTGCCATAGTAGCAGGTGCTGTAATCTCAGGCGCCTATTTTGGAGATAAATTGAGCCCACTCAGTGATACAACTAATCTTGCGCCAGCTATGGCCGGAACGGATTTATTCACGCATATCCGTTACATGCTTTACACTACTGTACCTAGCCTACTTATTTCATTAATTCTTTTTACGATAATTGGATTAAAGTATGCGGAAGGGGCACTCAACGCGGAAGAAATAGCCACCGTTCAAAATTTAATACAGGAGACATTCAACATCACACCTTGGGTTTTTGCAGTACCTATTGGCGTAATTGTTCTCATTTCTCGAAAAACAGATGCCTTAGTAGCTATAGCTATGGGTACTCTAGGCGGCTTAATTATGGCCTTACTCTTTCAAGGTGAAGTAATGACTATTCTTGGAAATGGAGAATTTCCACGTTATGAAACTGCCCTTCGCAGCGTGTATGGTGAGATTGCTATTCCAAGTGAAAATGCAATTCTTTCCGATCTTCTGAGTAGTTCAGGGATGTCTGGGATGATGGGAACCGTATGGCTTGTATTAAGTGCAATGGCCTTTGGCGGTGCAATGGAGGCCTGCGGGTTTCTTACCATTATTACAAACGCGATTGTGGGTCTAGCAAAAAATACGGCATCATTAATTACGAGTACGTTAATAGCCTGTGGTGTATTAAATGTAACCGCTTCAGATCAATATCTCGCTATTGTAGTTCCTGGTAGGATGTTCAAAGACGTTTATAAAAAAAGAGGGTTAGCTCCTGAAAATTTAAGCCGCACATTGGAGGACAGCGGTACGGTAACCTCTGTACTTATTCCTTGGAATACCTGCGGGGCGTACCAAAGTTCTGTTTTGGGAGTTGCAACAGGCGATTACTTTATTTACGCCTTCTTTAATTTAATTTCACCCATAATGACCTTGATTTACGCCTGGTTTGGAATTAAAATTCAAAAAATTGAAAAATAAACAGCTTGGCTTAAAAGAAAATTGGCCGCTGTTTTCTCTTTTAGTCCTCATGAGTGCATTCGTGGGATCTATGGTAGGTTTTGAGCGAAGCCTTCTCCCTGTAATAACCTCAAACTGGAGCCTTCCTGAAGTCCAATCTTCCTTGGTAATGGTGGCAACCTTTGGAATTTCCAAGGCAGTTGCAAATCTATTTACGGGCAACCTACTCATGAGCTTAGGTCGAAAATGGACGCTTGCCTTGGGGTGGCTCATTGCCGCTCTCGTCCCTTATTTCTTGCTAACAATGAATGCCTCTTGGATGGCGATTGCAGCAAATATCGCGCTTGGTTTAAGCCAAGGAATCACTTGGTCTACCACAGTAATCATGAAAATAGATATCGTAGGCAAAAAATTAAGAGGAACGGCAATGGGACTTAACGAAAGTGCTGGATATGTTGCTGTTGGCTTGGCATCAGCGATAGCGGCATCTTTCATGGATGCCGATGGTGATTTTCGTTTTATTCTATTTGCAAGCGGTCTTATCGTGGTAATTGCTTTAGTCCTATGTCTGCTTTTCCTCCCAGATACCAGATCTTGGGCCTTGATTGAAGCAGAAGAACATGAACATTCAGCGGGAGCACCTTCTAATGTATTCTTACATACCACAATAAAAAACCGTGCCTTGAGAAAAATTAGTTTTGGCGGTATGGTAAATAATGCCAACGATGGTATTCTTTGGGCCGTGCTCCCTGTTGTTCTTCTATCCCTCAATACCTCCTACACCACTATAGGATACCTTACTGGAATTCATGCCGCTTCTTGGGGAATTGGTCAATTATTTACCGGACCACTTTCAAATAATGGCAATATCAATAAGCTTTGTGGGTATGGGATGTTACTACAGACCACCGGATTGTTCCTACTCCCTGTTCTTACTCTTGAAATATTCCCTTACTTACTTATAGGCATAGGTACTGCTATGGTGTATCCTACCTTCTTAGTGGGAATTAGCAACTTTAGTCATCCTTCTTGGAGGCCTAAGGCACTCGCAACCTATAGATTTTGGAGAGATATGGGTTATGTATTTGGTGCTTTTGCAGGTTTTTTAGCAGCCCAATCGAATTCACCTTGGACTGCTTTTATTGCCATTGGAATTCTAACTATGGTCAGCGGCATGACCTTTTTACTTTCAAAAACTTTGTAGAGAGGCATAAAAAAAGCCACTCGGATTGAGCGGCTTTTTCTATCTATATCTCTATTGGTTACTTTATTATTTGAATTCTTTGCTGGAACAAATCTCCATTGTTCAATACTTTCAGTACATATGAACCGGCACTTAAATGACTAACATCAATAGTTTGATTGTTCAGTCCATTAGCGTTTAATTCAACTGCACTACGACCCAAGGCATCTATTAAAGAAATATTTCCTTGCAAGCCTGCGTCGCTTTCCAACGTAATAAACCCTTGAGCTGGATTGGGATATACTTTCACATTTAATAAGCTCAATTCGTTAACACTTAATGCTGCTTCTAAGGAACTGGTATAAGTATCTGAATCACCACAACTATTATAAACAGTCAAACTCACCACGTAAGATGTTGTATTCACTGCATAAGTATGTAGTGGGTAGTTAGATGTTGAATTCGTATTACCGTCACCAAAGTTCCATAAATAGCTGCTTCCTCCAGTTGAATTGGTTCCGTCAAATTGTACCTGCATACCACCGGCACCGGCACTCAAAATCATTGCTGAGAAAGTAGCGGTTGGCTGCACACAAATGGTTATATAGATGGTCGAATCCGCTTGATCACCGCAGTTATTAAAGACTTTCACATTTACTGCAAAATTTCCAGAACCAGAATAGGTATTGGTTACTTGCAAGCCGCTACCGGTATTTCCATCACCATAAGTCCAATACGCAGAATCGGCACCAGTAACTCCCGATGCATCAAAGTTTACGTCGAATACACTTTGGGTATAACTGATTGCAGAAAGATCTAATTCGTCACAAACAGTCAATGTATCCTTAAAGTCTTTGCTCTGATTACAAGAGTCAGTTGCGGTAAGCGTTACGAAATAAGTGCCACCAGTTGCGTAAACATGCGTTGGCGCAGCACCCGTACCGTTATTTCCATCTCCAAAGTCCCAAGAATAAGTCAACATAGTACCCGTTGATAAGGAGGCATCAAAGTTGACGCTTAAGAAGTTATCCGCATAAGTAAATTTAGAGGTCGGTGCAGGACAAGGTGTACTACAATTACCCGAGCCTTGGAATTGCACCCCGGCATTCAGATTCCCTGCACTAACACTTGAAACTACAGTACCCGTTGGATCTTTAAGAGTATATCCACATTCATTATTCCATTGTCCGTTATCAACAAAGACTAAATACAGTGTGTCTCCATCACAAATATTCAACGTAAAGGTTTCACTCGTACCCAACGCTCCACTCGTGTTACTCATGGTATAGCTGGTAGTAATCCCGCCCGTAGTAATAGCAAGCTGATGGAACTGCGTATTCTGTCCGTTTGCTGCCCAACCATCACCAAAGGTATCGGTCAATTCAAGAGTGTATGAACAGCCACCGACACAGCTAAGAGTACCTGCTGTAGCAGGGCCCACCCATTCACTCACATCACCAGGACCACAAGAATCTCTGACATAAAAGTCGTAAGAGGTTCCCGGTGTAAGCCCAGTGACTGTATAAGGATTGGTTGTAACATTAACTATGGTTCCTGTTCCAGGAGTAAACCCAGGCGCGCCATATTCAACTTGCCAAGATGTAGCACCGCCAGTGGTCCACGCCAAGGATATGTCTGTTGTGGATACCGTAGTTGCTGTTAGCAATGAAGGGTCCGGACAAGTTGGAGCCTCATCAATACTCATATCATCAATGGCAATATCTCCAAATTGTGGATTGTTACCGCTTGACTTTGTTGAAGTAAATCTAATTTGTATGGTCTTATTTGCATAAGCACTCAAATCTTCAACGACTTCAATCCAATTATTTCCTTGATTCCCTGAAATCGAATCCAAATCAATCCAAGTGCCCACAGCAACGTCTTGTACAGCCCAAACTAGTGTGCCTTGCGTTCCATTGCCTTGAGCCCACATGTGGTACCAGAATGTCATTTCTGGAGTAGTAAGTGCACTAAGGTCTATACTCGGTGAAGTCAAAGTAGCTGAAGGTGTACCGTTAGAAAAACTAGCCTCTGTATAGACATAACTACCAAACCCAGTGGTATGATCACCTGAAGGACCTGTAGGGCCCGTTGCCGTTCCACCTGTGCGTCCTCCCCATCGGTAATTGGTATCTGTATCTGTTCTTGTCCAACAAGGACTTATAGTAGCACCAATATTGTGTCCTTGACCATTATCAATACCGCCGTTAAATCCATTCTCAAAATCTTCTAAATATGGCGCAACGGCAATACCACATGAGGTTGAAGCAGAATATGGTCCCGCCCAATCGCTTAAATCCGTTGCACTACAGGAGTCGCGAAGCCAAAAATCATAGAAGGATGATGGGTTAAGACCCGTTACGGTAAACGGATTAGTAGTGGCGTTAACAATGGTACCTGTGCCCGGAGTAAATCCAGGTGCACCATACTCAATTTGCCAATTGGTTGCACCACCAGTGGTCCAACTTAAAGTTATGGAAGACGTTGTGCTCGCTGTACTAGCTATAGCCGTTGGTTTAAAACACGTTGGTGCATTGTCAATTTCTATATCATCAATAGCCCAATCTGATTGCGTTGAATTAAAACCAAACGCCGTACCTCTAGAGGCAGTAAATCGCAATTTAATGGTATCCCCTACATAGTTTATTAAATCCACAACCGATTCTTGCCAAGGATCGCCTGGACCGGACTGAAGTGCGTTATTCGCACTGTTAATCGTTAATTCTAGATTCCAAGATGTACCATCAAATATTTCAACTTCCATCTCATCAATATTCCCTCCTGCCGCATGCCACCAGAAAGTTAATTCTGGTGTACTAAGGGTATCCAAATCAATTTCCATTGTAACCATTTGAGCTTCTAAGTCTCCATTAAAGTTGAAGTCTGCTTCGGTGTATCCGTATTTACCCGAACCCGTTGTATGATCTCCGGACGGACCTGTGTTACCTGAAGGTGTAGCTCCTTGCCCAGTCTGCCAGAAGTAGGTTGCTGAAGTTCCTATGGTATAACATGGGTCAAAATCACCAGAAACGACATCGAACCCTACACCTTCAAAATCTTCTGTCCAAGGAGCAGTTTCCATACCGCATAGAGTTGAAATGGTTATGGGTCCTAGCCATGGACTAACATCTCCCGGGCCACAAGAATCTCTTACCCAGATATCGTAAGAAGTATTAGGTGCAAGCCCAGTGAGTGTAAAAGGATTACTACCCGCAGGAATTATAGATCCTGGAGTATACTTTATCAACCAGTTTGAGGCACCACCGGTGGTCCAACTTAGGTCAACAGTAGAACTGGTAACATTGGACGCCACCAATAATGAAGGTTTTGGACAAGTGGGTTGTTCATGAATATCTACGTCGTCTATACTAATATCCACTTGGTTGTTAGAACCTTGGTAACGATGCGCAATAAATTTGATTTGAATGGTATCTCCAGCATATGCGCTGATATCAACAATGTTTTCTTGCCATGGATCATTAGAGGCGCTCTGTTGAGCTCCTGAAATAGTCTCTAGAGTGGTCCAATTCCCACCTACAGAACGAACTTGAACCACTAACTTATTGATTAGTGAACCGTACATGTGGTAATAAAAAGACAACTCCGGAATAGTTAATGGACTAACATCTACCAATGGAGATACTATTTCAGAGGTAAAGACATTACTACCACCAAATCCAGTGTTTGCCTCTGTAAATATGTAGCCACCGCTACCGGTAGTATGGTCACTTGACGGCCCCGTATTATTGCTATGATTCGTTGGAGGTCCAGCCTTCCAGAAATATTCTATGGTATCATTTCGCTGCCAACATCCATCTATGGTACCGGGCGTTTGATTCGTTCCCGTAACCCATGAGGTGGAGTCAAAATTCTCTGTATATGGTGCGGTATATGGATTACAAAGTGTATTAAATGTGATTGGACCTATCCACATGGAGGCTCCAAGAGCTCCACAAGTATCGCGAACATATGCATCATAAGTAGTTCCCGGTAGTAGCCCAGTAGAAACACCCGTGGTGGTGGTTAAATTGGATAAGCCGCTAGACGAAGGTGAGAAGCCTGTTGTGCCCACTGCCAAATTCCAAGTTGTAGAACCACCAGTAGTCCAAGTAAATGTGGCAGTTGTTGATGTTACATCCGTCAATGCAAAGTTGGATGGGTCCGGACATAGTGGCTGATCCTCCACTACTACTTCATCAATTGCGATATCTCCTTGTGAACCGTTACCCTTAGTTGCAGACCAACGCAATACAATGGTATCTCCGGCAAAACCACTTAAATCAACTTCTTGGAAATTCCATTGATTTCCTTGATTTCCTGATTGCGTAAAATAGGTATCCCAAGTTTGTGTTGAATCCACCCATACTTGAAGTTTCAATGTATTAACAAAGAATCCACGCATGTGATAATTGAAACTTACTTGAGGTTTCAAAAGTGAACTCATGTCAATCAATGGACTTTCAATAAAAGCTTCTTGATTAGGCGCACCAGATGAAGCCTCTGCATAGATGTAATTTCCTGTTCCGCTTATATCCGTAGTTGGACCTGTTTGACCCGTGGTAGTAGT
>Ga0181597_10003674_pt1 | contig 15785 bp, 8 predicted proteins | sample 041ome_5_FD_148647 | JGI IMG/M metagenome (GOLD analysis project Ga0181597, IMG submission 148647) | Coastal salt marsh microbial communities from the Groves Creek Marsh, Skidaway Island, Georgia - 041403US metaG (spades assembly) | ecosystem: Environmental > Aquatic > Marine > Intertidal zone >... | reverse complement strand
GCTCTCAAATCTCTGTGTTATGTGTTCTGTGTTATATATATTATGGTAAAAAAATACAGGCGGCGACGTTTATGTTCAGCGCGTGCATCATCGTCTCGTTCCTGATTCAGAGATTCAACTGGACGTATTTACAACCGTCGGGAGCGTCCTTATGCATCGGGATGATCTCTGGAGCGATAATCAATTCCACCATGCACGATAAAGTCGATCGACTGTTCATGTTCTCACCGAACGCGTTCTTTTACGGGTTTTTACCCATCATTATTTACTCCGCGGGATTGAACTTGCAAAGGAAAAATTTCTTTCAAGATTTTTGGACGATATCTTTATTCGCGTTTGTAGGGACGGTGATTAGCGCGTTCGTGTTCGGGTTAGGGACGTGGTTTTTGACTTTAATAGGGATTATATCGAAGAAGCATTTGGGGTCGAACAGGTTTTTAGAGTGTTTGATGTACGGGACGTTGATATCGGCGACGGATCCGGTGGCGACGTTGAGCGTATTCGCGGACGTGAAGGCGCCTCCGCTGTTGTATAATTTGGTGTTTGGCGAGTCGGTGTTGAACGATGCCGTGGCGGTGGTGTTGTTTAGGACGCTGGAGAAGTTTTACTCCGTAGATTTCACCATTAAAACGTTCTTCACGGTGATATTTCAGTTCATAGGCGTGAGCATTGGGTCGATGACGATTGGGATTTTGTGCGCCTTGGTGTGCGCGTTTACGACGAAGCGGTTGGGTTTGAACGACCCGGGGGTACACGTCGCCGCGTCGTATAACGGAACCGCGTATACGTTTGCTTTGTTATTATTAGATGGATATTTCTCCTACGTCATCGCGGAAAATGTCGGGTGTTCTGGGATTATGAGCATCTTTTTCACCGGGATTGGCAACGCGCATTACTCGTACCACAACGTCGGCGCGGAGGCGAAAGTGGCGGTTTTTAAATCGTTCGAAGCGATTGCATTTTTATCGGAAACGTTCGTTTTCGCGTATTTAGGTTTACAAGTCGCCACTGCTCCTCACGTTTTTGACGTTGGTATGATTTTATTCGGGTTTCCGTTGGCGTTAGCCTCGCGCTTCGCGAACATTTTCCCGTTGTCCAAAGTCGCCAACGAGGTGCGCACGGAGAAGATTCCGGAGAATATTCAAAAAATGCACGCGGCGTGTGGTTTACGCGGTGCGGTAGCGTATGCTTTAGCGTTGGCGATGCCTTCGACGAACCCATCGGCGAACGTGAGAGGATCGCCGGCGATAGAAACTGCGACGTTAGTGATTTGCGTGATTTCCACGTTGGGCCTCGGCGGCGCGTGTTTACCTTTGATGCAAAAATGGAAGTTGCACGACCCGGACGACGTGAGTCATTCGAACGCATTCGATCGAGGGGATTACGACGACGACGACAACGACGGGGAAATTGCGAACGACCCAGTCATGAGAGCGGAAATGCGTGCGATTCAAGACGCTGAAAGAGCGGCGATGGGAGGCGGGTTCAACCACTGGTCGCGGAATTTTACAAAAGTGAAATATTTCTTCTTCGATACCTGGGATAAAGTGGAATACGGCTTTATGCGACCGACGTTTGGTGGGCGACCAATTGGTGGCAGTGGCGGTGCAGGCGGCGGTGGTGTAGGTAGTGGTGGTGGTGGAGTAGGAGTAGGACGGGCGGCGTTTTCGAGATTACAAAACGAGGACGAAGACGAGGACGCGAACGCGACGAACAACACCGGTAGCGACAACGTCGAATTAGGAAACCCCGTAGCCTTCGCCGCCAACGCCGCTGCAAACAAGTGACAATATCAACAACAACAACAACAACTGTACTACCATGAGTATATAGAGCTTAAATATATATTGTATTAAATAATGACCAACTACAAAAGACACGTAAACACTTTCCTTTTCTCTCTCCTCCTCCTTTTATTATTCTTTAGCATTCCCCGGACGCTCTCACGGTAACTTTTTTGCTCGTCTTTCCGCTTTGCGAACCGACGGCTTCAATCGCCGCCACGACGTCCATGCCTTCGACAACTTTACCGAAAACGACGTGCTTACCGTCCAACCATTGCGTCTCTCCCGTGCACAAGAAAAATTGAGAACCGTTCGTGTTCGGCCCGGCGTTGGCCATGGACAACGTCCCCGCGCCTTCGTGCTTCAACACAAAGTTTTCGTCCTCGAACTTGTTCCCGAAGATGGATTTACCCCCGGTCCCGTTTTGGTTGGTAAAATCACCGCCTTGGCACATAAACCCCGGAATAACTCTGTGGAACGGAGATCCTTCGTATCCAAAACCAGCTTCGCCGGTGCACAACGCTCGAAAGTTCTCGCACGTCTTCGGCGCGACGTCCCCTCTCAACTCCATCACGATTCTCCCGCTCGGCTCACCGTCTAAATCAATCTCAAAAAAACACTTGAACTTATCGTTGTGTTTCACTTCCGTTCGTTGTAAATCCATCAACTCCACTTCAAACTTCAACGTCTGCCCGGCTAACGGATGGTTCGCGTCCAACGCGATTTCCTCCTCCGTGATTTCCGTAATCGTCGCCGGCATCCCTTGACCAACCATTAACTTCGCGCCAATCACGCACTCCTCTGCCCCGATCGCGTCCACGACGTCTTTTTTCGGGACTCTCAGAACGTTTTCCGGCGAGACGTCCCCGTACGCCATTGAAGGTGGTAACACCAGCGTCTTCATTTCCCCGATTTTCATCCCTAAAACGCCGTCGTCGAACCCTTTTATCATCTGCCCTTGGCCGACGGTAAACGGCAACGGCACGCCTCTCTCTCTCGAAGAGTCGAACTCAGTTCCGTCGGATTCTAAAGTGCCGACGTAATGGATTTCAACCCGGTCGCCTTTCGCGACTTCTTTTTCTCCATTTGATGCCGCCGCCGCTGAGAAAGACTTCGCGCGATGACGATTGTGACGACGAGGATGGATTTTGGCGGCAACGCGCTGAGAGAAAGAAGAAGAGGAACACGACGATTGATGACGCAAAAACGACCTCACCCCGTGCGTCGAGCAGCGAGAGAGTACGTGCGAGGACGTGCGAACGGCAGCCGCAGAGAACAACATGAGTATTCGTAGCAGAGTATTCTTTCTTCTTATGTGTATGAGATGCGTTGTTTTTGTGACGAAGCGAATTGAATTCTCTTTTCCCCGATGGGTCTTCATAAGGACGACGTCAATCCGATGAAGACGATGATGGTAAACGATGGATGGGTTTTACGACGAGAATACACTCTTACAAATCCTCTCTTTTCTCTAAACTATGAATTATTTGATGTACCGGTTCAAAAACCTCTTGTGGAAATCGCTTCGTATGGTATCGTTGACGAATCTCTTCTCCCGTTTCGGCTCGTCCCGCGCTTGGTTTCGAAAGACGGTGTCGTCGTCCCATCGTCGCTTTAAAGTGGCTGATGATTTCTTTTTGCCTGCGCCGCCGTCGTTCGCGTCCGCCATTTCATCTCTTAACAAAGGGTTGCCCATTTTTAACGCGTCTCTTTGCTCCATCTCTTCGAGATGTTCTCGCTCGCGTTCTTTTCGTTCGTTTTCCAAAGCGCGTTGCGCTTTGATGCGTTCGAGTTCTTCCATCAGCGCCGCCGCGTCGTCGTCGGAATCTGACTCGTCGTCGTCGGAATCTGACTCGTTTCCCTCGTCGTCTGAATTCTTCTTTTCACCGTCGTCGTCTGAGTTATCTCCTTCGTTCTCAGAATCGTCGTCGTCCGCGTCGTCCGGGTTGGCTTGAAACGCGCTTCGCGTCGTTCCCGCCTCTATTCTTAATCTGTTCTTGTTCCCTCGCTGATCTTCTCCTTCTTCTTCCTCCTCCTTTTCGCTCCCCATAATCTGCCGTTCCATCTTCTTCTTCCGAAAGTGCGCTCTCTCTTTCTCCAATAACTTCATTCGCATCGTCGTCATCTTTTCATCTTCGTTAGTGTTGTTGTTGTTCGTTCGTAAACTTTCCATCTCTTCTTCCTCTTTCGTTTTCCACCTCGTCTTCATGGTCAACATTCCCGGGGCGTCTAATTTCGACCGCATTTTCGACGGTGCAAAAACTCTCGCGCCGCCTTGTTCTTCGTGCCCTCGAGCGGTGTACCAGGTCGCGCGGTGTGCCGTCGTCATTTTATTATTATTCTGCTGTTATAAAGTCGTCGCTCTTCTCGTTCTTGTTGTTGTTGTTGTTGTCTTTGTGTGTGTGTTGTTGATAAAATAATTGCGTCGCTCGTTCTCTTCTTTTTTGTGTGAAAAGTGCTTGTGTTTTTTTAAATGCACAGATGAAGGAATTTTTGACTTTTGGTTGTTTTTTTGTTCGCTTTTCCGATGTTTTTTTTTCGAGTTGTACATTAATATTATACATATCTCTGACATGTGAACGTCTCTTCTTCAATTTTGGCTCGGACACGGAAACGCTTTTTGTTGTTTCACATCGAGAGCTGCTTTTACCGAATTTTCTTCGCGCCAAAAGTAATCGGAGCGAGTCGTGTTACTGCTCTCGATGATGATGATGTCCTTACGACGCGATGATGTGAATGTTTGAGATCTTGAGAAAACTTTTTTTTTTCTCCTACAAATGATGATTGCATCACACATGCGATAAAAAAATATGCGAGATAAAAACGAGACGATGGAAGTGTTGTTTCTGCTGCTGAAATTTTCCGCGCGATTACTGATTGGCGCGTGGTTGTTGCGAAAGTACGTCGAGGAAAAAGTGTTTGGCGACGAGGAGAGGACGTCGGATGATGGGATGATGTCGCTTTGGTTGTTTTTGACGAGCGCAGTGGAGGCTTTGGTGAGAGCGATTGAGAGTTGGAAAGAAGAGAAGTTGAAAAAAAGGAGATGGTGCGAAACGTTCGTCTCTTTGGCGATGGTGAAGAAAAATGATACAGACGACGATGAATACCTTACGATTAAGAAAATGGTAGATATCGCGAGAGCGAAGATCATAAAGAAGGAAAGCGTCGGTGAAGTACTTCTGAGCGCGAGTTTTATGGTCGCGTGCGCGGCGATTTTGGCGCTTTCCGCGAGCAAAGGCGAAGCGTGGCAGGGGGTGTACGTTACCGCAATTTTAATGTTAGAGATATTCGAGAGACGCTTCTTTATCGCGCGATTTGTCATGAAACACAGAAGAAGAAGATCTTGGCTGCAATACGTCTGCGACGATAACGAACAACAAACGATTCCTAAAATTGCCGTGGGCGCTTTCGCAAACTCGCCGGGCGATGAAATATACATCGTCGGTAAATATCGCGACCAACTCTTCGATCGGATCGTCGACGGCACTCATCAGATTATTCACAATAAAAAATACAGCAGTGGCAGTAGCAACATCAACGACTACTTCGATCGCTATTTTCCTCCAACCTTTACGGATCATCATATCAAGGAAGGGATGGTATATATCACCGAGGGGAAAACGTGTCCTCGTTTCTTGTGTTTCTCAAAGGAAGAGGTTTTAAACAACATCCTCGCGTTTACCAAAGAAGAAGAAGAAGAAGACGTCGATGATGCTTCAAATGAAATCAACTTGAGAGCAAAGATAGCAAACGGATTGTTGACGTCTTTGATGATGACACCCGGCGGAACTGCGATGACGCGGAGTGAAATTTTGCCTTCGACGCCGACGGAGAGAAATAATAAAAGGACAAAGAAGGAAAAAGACCTCGACGTATATAACGTTGGCGTATTGTTCAACACCACGCCGCGAAAACGTAACAAAACGACGCTTTTGCATAATATCGATAGCATTGGCGTAGGGAGAGCGTTAGTGTCCGGAAGACACTTTGTCTTTCTTAGAAATCCACCGGCGTCGATCGTTTCAGACCCGAAAATAGCACACTTTTTCGCCTCGAAAACGTGCGTTTTTACCACAAACGATCTCGTTTTGTTGAAGAAAAATACGCGCGTCGTCTTTGCAAATACGCAACGCGGTACCGGTGTTTCGTACATTGGCACGTTTGCTTCTTTACTCACGGAAAAAAACTTCGGTAGCGAGCTCGCGAAAACCTTTTTTTCTCGAGAACGGGCGGAAAGAGAAGAAAGAGATGATGAGATGTATGCCGAACCTGTCGCGAAGATTGAAACCGCGTGCTATCGTCTGCTACGCTGTTGTCGCAAAGGTATCCTGCCTAGCATGGAAAGAATCTTGGATAGTAATAATCGAGCAACATTCCTGGCGTTCTCTGCGATGATCCTCTCGCTGATTTTGATCGCGGCTATAAACGCACAAAGCATATTCATCGACTCGACGGCTTTTATCGTCTCCGTGTTCGCTCCAATTTTTCTGTGCGTCCTAGTAGACTTAGCGTACACTAAAACGTGGATATGGAGCATCTTCACCGAACGAAAAATGTTTTATAAAACAGTCGCTTTCGGTAAAAAAATACACGATGGAATCGAAGAGATTATTTACTCTGGATTTTCTTTTCGCTTCAAAGCAATCCTCGACGACGCGGCGAAGGAGTACTGTGCAGAGAACACCGCAATTCTCCACGAAATCGTGGTAAAAACTGTCGTGATTCTTTCATTCTTTGTTTTGATGATTGCATCTAACGTCGCTTTCTTTGAAACTGAAGATTTTGCAATCGAAGACGACCGCATTCGAACGAATCGAGCGGCGTCGACTTTCTTCGCGCTGGTCGTCGCGCGAGACTCCATGTGCTCTTTTCTCGAAAATCTCTCGAAAAACTCCGTTTCGATGCACCAGGTTGCCAGGATGAGAAGCGCATATGAGGCGAGAAAGAACGAAACGAGACTTCCAAAGAATTTGCGCAGAACGCGCTCGATGATTTAAATAGTTTATGCGTGTATGTGTCTCTCTCATCTTCTTTCAGATTAATTAAAACATTGATTTTGAAGTGATTATTATTACTAGTACGTCGTTGCATCTCTTTCTTTAGCTCGCCTCCTCTGGCATTCCCGTCAACGACGTGAACTCTAACGGGGTAAACTTTATACCGTCGCCTTTGTAGAATTTGTTTTGGTATTCCACCCAGTGCAAACGTAAGGCGTGCAAAAACGCGCTCAAACTCTCCATACCTAACAAGACGCCTAACGTCGCGCCTAACCACACGCCAAATCCAATGACGATGGCAACTATGGATCCACTCTCAACTGCTGCCATGAGACATCGATCCCAAAAAACCGCAGAGAGTTGCGCGTGCGCTAAGGAAAGCGCCCAAAGACGCAAATAACTCGCCGTGTTGGAAATTGCGCCTAGGACGAATTCAATCGTGTGGATCATTTGGTGGACTAAAACGTCTCCAAAATCAAACTCTCCATCGCCATGACCGTGGTCGTCGCCGCTACTGTTGTTATTATTACTGCTGTTTCCGCCGAGGGATCTTAACTCTTCCGAGCTGTTCAATTGTTGCATGCCGTCGCCGTCGTTTTCGTCCAAACGAACGTACGTGCCGCCTCGGCTTTTTTGTTCGTGTCGTCTTTTTAAAATGATTGGTTTCGGGAACAGCATGACCGGCACCGCGACGAAACAACCAAACAAAATCAACAACTGCAATCCGCCTTGGCCTGGGAACATTTTGTTCTCAGGGCACCCGGCGCTTCCTCCTGGTCCTTCGCCCATGCAATCGACGTTGCCGGGCGCTAAGAACATGTAAATCATTACGTGGTACAAATCCGCGGTACACCCGGGGGTAATCCATTTCAAAACGATCAGGAACGAAAGGTATCCAAATAATCCGCCCAAGAAGACAACTTGAGGGATAAATTCGCAATACACGGACAGCCAATCACCGTCTTTCAATTGATTCAAAAGCGACATGAAAATCCCAACCATCATTTGCGTCACGCCTAACAAGATGGACATTTTCATCTTCAGAGAATTCAAAAACGGAAGTTCTGACCGAGTTCCGTGCCAAACCGGGTCGACACCAAACGGATACGCGGAATCATCTCGCGAGACTAAACCAGTGGTGTATTGTGAATCGCACGTGGTATCTTTCGTCGGATCGATCGGGTCGCATACGTACTTCGAAGCGCCGAATATTTTCATCGGCACAGAAAAGCACTCGTTATACAGAACGCCCGTATACACGGAAAACGCCGCCATTACCAAAATACAATACCGCGCGTGAAATACCATCGAGAAGATTTCGCCCATTGGTTTTTCCGAGATTTGTCTTTCCTTAAGGACCATGTAGATTGCAAACGCGAGCATTATAATACCGTGGCCGAAATCGCCAAACATAACCGCGAACAGAAATGGAAACGTTACGATCGTCATAACCGTCGGGTTCACTTCGCGATATCTCGCAACCCCGTACGCTTCGACGATTTGTTGAAACACGTTCGTCCACTTTGTGGTGCGGTAGTACGTCGGTGGCGTTTGACCTTTGTGCGAGATGGACGCGAAAATCGTTCCGACGGATGCCGACGAGTTTCGATTGGCTATTACCACTGCCTCCGAGACTCTGCTCTTCGCAGAAGTTGGACACCACCCTTCGGCGACTAAACATTTCCTCGTCACGTCGATCGAAAACATGTTCATCGCGTGATACGTCGCCTTCTCTCTTCTCACCAGGGTAAACCAGAACCACAAATCTTTCGCGACTTTACTCAACGTTCGATCTCTGTGTCGTATGCTCGCCTCTAACGTCGACCGTAACTCGACCAATCTCCCCGAACACTCCGCGTTCATTTGCCTCTGTCTCGTGAAGTCTTCCGGAAACGGGTACCTGTTCGCGTTGAACCCTTCGCAAATTTTCACAATCTTATTCCTCGCCCTCTCGCCGGCGAAAAAAACCACGTACACCGTCTTAAACGTCTTCTCCCCCGTCGTCGGCTCTTCCACGTGCCCGTCGATGTTCGCCAACTTCAAAAACACGTTTCCTCTCGTCGCGCGAAACAAAACGCGCTCGAACGCGTGCACTTTCTCCGTGTTGATCGTTCCGGTAATAAATCCCAACCTCGCGCTCGCCGCGACGCCGCCCATGGAAGCGTCGTTCCTCTCAACGTCGTGATCCGGATGATTTTGATCGATAAACGACCCAGTTCGTCGAGTCATTCGCGACGGCGACCCCCCGTTTCCTAATCCTTCGTCATCGATTTCGCTTCGAAACGAACTCGACAACAAACTCTCCTCGTCCTGTCGCGCGTTTTCCCTTCGCATCATCCTCAACGAATCTTCCTCGTCCTGGTGCCTATTCGCGTCCGACCGCGCTTCCTCGAAAAACCCGCCCGCTTTCTCTAAAACCAACTGCAATTCCACCAGCTCTCCGTGCGATCGTCTCAGCTTTTCCGTGTTGGCGGATAACTGAGAGACTTCTTCCGATAACACGTCCAGCGTGTGTTCGAGCTCGTCGATCGAAATGACTCTGTTGTTGTTGTTGTTCTCTCGTCCGTACCCGTCTGTCTCCTCCTCGTTACTGTTAAACCTCCCACCGTAACCACCACCACTACCATCACCAATCTCTTTCCGTATCGTAATCCCCGCTTTATTCATGTGCTCGGTAAAAAACCTTAACTTCCTCAGCATCTCGTCGCACCGTTTCACCTGATTCGCGTACGTTTTCTGAAACGCCGATTTATCTTTATTCAAATCTCGAAACGCGACTAAACCAACCGAACCTAAAGTTTGCACCGTGTCGTGCGCGGCTTCCGCGGGGATGATCAGTTGGACCAGTTCCATCTCCTCCGAGCGGAACAGGTCCATTTCGATCGCCATCTTCTGGTTGTGCGTCTTCTTCTTTCGAAAGAAGAAAGGAGTAAGAATGTGTTTGTGTCGTCGTTTTGTCTGTCTTTTTGTTCTTTTCCACGAGCTCTCGAGAGAGAAAAAAATAATTTTTTTTTAAAATCTAGGGTTTCATCAAGAATTAGGGTTTAGAAAAAAGAGAGAAAGGGACGAAAAAACGTTTTCGTCACTCTTTTGGTGGATCTTTGACGACGAAGAGAAGAACATAAGAAGACAAAGAAGAAGAAGAATAAAGAGAGAGAGGAAAAGAGTTACTGCTTTTGTTGTCGCGCTCTCATCGCGCGAGGTGTTTTTGAGCGTGAGAGAAGAAAGAGAGAGAGTTTGAGAGAGATTTTTCTCTAACTAATAAGCGATCTCATCCAATAACGGCAAAGAAGAGTAGACAAATAGAAGACAAAGATGGAGACGTACGACGCGGTCGGGGAGAACAATTTCAACCCGTCGAGTTATCACGGGAACCACACGAAACAACACGCGACGTGGTCGCCGTACGATAACAACGGAGGCACGGTTATGGCTGTTGCCGGGGAGGATTACGTGATTTGCGCAGCCGATACGAGGATGAGCACGGGGTATTCGATCATGACGAGGCAGTATACGAAAGTGGACGAAATGTCCCCGAAAACGTTGATGGCGTCGGCTGGGTTTATGGCAGACGCGGCGACGTTGAAGAAGTTGTTGAAAGGGAGGTGCGATCAGTATCAGTTTGCGAATAACAAACCCATCGGGTGCGTGGCGTTTGCGCAGATGCTTTCGAATACGCTGTACATGCGAAGGTTTTTTCCGTATTACGCGTTCAACATCGTGGCTGGTTTAGATGCGGAAGGTAAAGGGGCGGTGTTTACGTACGATGCGGTCGGGAGTTACGAGAGGACGAATTATTCCTGTCAAGGGAGTGGGCAGCAGTTGATTATGCCGGTGTTGGATAATCAGTTGAAAACGGTCAGTCCGTTGGTGTTGCCGGCGGTGAGTAGCGCGACGCCGTTGAGCGAAGAAGAGGCGATTGATTTGATTAAAGATTGTTTTGCCACGGCTGGAGAGAGAGACATTTATACCGGAGACGCGGTGGAGTTGTTTGTGATGAATAAAGATGGGATTAGAAAGGAGACGATGCCGTTGAAGACGGATTAAACAAATAGTTATGATATAGTAGTTATGGTTTTGTTTTCTAAGTATAAGTAAATTTTCCTCTTTGGAACTAATTCTCTCTCTTTCTATGATATACTCTCGATATATATACCTTTGTGTATTTCACCGAACTACCATTTTTGGTCACCGAACTTTATGTATATGTACCAACTTGGTCCAACTTGGGTTTAGAAGATGGTCGCGGTCAACAAAAAGACAGCCATGCCGACCATGGCGGCTCTGCCGTTAACCATTTCGGCAGTTGGCGTGAACTTCTCGTCCAACTTGGCCCCCTTGTACACGCCCATGACGCCGTCCTTCAACGCGGACGGGAAGTACCCTTGCGGTTCGACGACCGGGACGATGGAGGCACCGGCAATGCCGGCAACCGTCAACGCGACCAAGATCGGGTGCGTGGAGATGCCCGTCAACACGTCCGCGTTGAAAGTGTTCAACAGCGCCAACACGAAGCCAATTTGCGCGCATCGACCGTTGATCAATTCCGCGGTCGGCGTCCACCCGGACTGTCTGAACAAAGTTTCGCCGTACTTTTCGACGAACAAAGCTTCGCCCAAGGACGTTTCCGTGGAGCCCAAAATTTCAAACGCTTTCGTCAACTCCGGGATGTCCATATCTTTGACAAAGCCTGGGATCGGGGATCCTCCGTCCGCCATGTCCATGATGTCTTCGAGCTCGCCCAAACCGAGTTCGCCGCCGGACATCTCTTGGTTCATTTGTTCCGCTCTCGTCTGTTTTGGTTTAATAATAATAATAATAATAATAATAGTCACAACATGCGTTCAAAAGAGAGAGAGAAAGAAAATGCTGTCAGTAAAAGCCGAGAGAGAGCTAAAGAGAGAGAGCTAAAGAGACTTCCCGCGCGAGACAGAGAGAAACCATCTCGCGTGCACAGTATTTCTCTCTAATCAAAACGAGAATGAAATGATGACGTCTCGGGAATCTGTCGTGCCGTCACACGGGAAACAAAAATGCAAAAAGAATTATAAAACGCACAACAAAAGTCGCCGACCTCTTCGAGGTGGTCTTCGTCGTCGGTCTCAAAGCGACGATGGACGCGGTAAACGTCGTGTGCGCGGTAGTAGCGGAGAACATGATTATTTTTTGTGGTAAAGGTGTAGGTGTAAAGTGTGCGTCTGAATGAGGAGAAAAAAGATTAGTGCGAGTGACTGCTTTTTGGTACAAAGGCAGATCGATTTTAGCCACTAATTTTTTCTCCTGTTTGTGCTCACATTTAATACAGTTTTTTCCTCCACAGCATGTTCTTTTACGTGCAAAAGAGTATGATACTGATAATAATAATGAATAAATATATGTATAATATAAAATTGTTGGCGGTTTTCTTCATCTTGTTCTCGCTCTTGTAGGATAATACGACTTCTTTTACTTTATATTTAGGCGGCGGTGCTCCCTCGACTGGCTCTCGCGCTCGCTCTCGCGCTCGATCTCGCCTGCGCTTTTTTCGTCTTTAACAGATCCTCTTTTCTCGCCATTTCTTCTTTGATTCGATTTTTCAACTCTAACATCATTTGCTGTCGTTGTTGTTCCTTCTCCTCGGCCGTTTGCTCTATGTGTTTAGATTCTTTTTGGATGACTTCGTTGATTTGGTCGTTTTTCATGCCGTTTCGTCGCATGGATCGAGCCCACATGCGCTTTCGGGCGACGGTGCAATCGTCCACGCCCGGGGTCGGGACGCCTGGTTCGCAGTTTTTGCAGCAGTTGTCCACGCCTGGGATGTCAATGCCTGGGAGGCACTTCGGGTCCGGGTTACAGCCTTTCCATGGATTTTGTTTCTTCGTTTCGACTTCGCTGGTGCCCAACTCTGTTTGTTGGACTTTTTGCTTCACCAAGCACGTGTCCGCACAGCACGTATCGACACCTGGGACGGTACCACCTGGGATGCACTCAGGCGTCGTGTCGCAGGCCGCGTTGTCGGGGCAACACGTGTTCTTCCCCAGGTCCGGAACGCCCGGTTGGCAGGACGGGTTCGCGTCGCAGTTACCCGGCGTGCCGTCGTAATCCGGCGGGGGCGGCGGTTTGCAGCACGTGTCGATGCCCGGGAACTCAGAGCCAACTTGGCATTCCGGGTTCCCATCGCAAACGTGGCAACAGTTGTTTACTCCTGGTTCTAAGCCACCGGCGGTGCAAGTCGGGGACGGGTCGCATTCGCCTTGTTTACAGCACGAGTCCACTCCCGCGGTCGGGACGCCCGCCACGCACGTAGGCGTGGCGTCGCACGCCTTCATGAAGAGCGGTTTTCCCGTCGCCGGATCGACTGGATTTTGATTAACTAACGGTAAACCAGTCGCAGCGTCGACGAGCGGCGAGCCTGGAATCATTCGCGAGGCGGTACCGGTGCAGCACCCAACGCCCGGGATCGGGACGCCGGCGACGCAGCCCGGGTTCGGGTTGCACGCTTGGCCGGTAACCGGATCAATTTGGTTCAACATTTGCGGTTGCGCATTTTCAGCGGTGATAACGGCCGATGCGAACGGGTTGACGCCCGGGGCGAACGCCGCCGGCAATGTGGATGGATCCACAGCTTGCGGGACGCCAACGTATTGGCCCGGAATTTGTTGTTGTTGCTGATAGAATTGCGTTTGTTGCTCTTGGGAACCAACCATCGCTTGCGCAGACTCGCAGCAACCAATGCCTGGAATCGGGACACCGGCGACGCAATTCGCGTCCGTGTTACACGGGACGCCCGTCACCGGGTCAATTTGTTGTCTACTTTGCGCGTCGGCAATGATCAACGCCTTTTCGGCTTCGTTGCAGCAGCCGATGCCCGGAATCGGAACGCCGGCGACGCAATCTTCGGCGACGTTACACTCCGGTAAACCGTTCTCGCCAACAGGGTTGATTTCCGCCCCTGGTTGCGCGATACTACCAGTCGCCGCAGCGGCGACGGTGGCGTACGCCCCCGGCGCGGCTTGTAATTGTTGCTGGTACGCGGCGTACGGATCTTGCGCTTGTTGTTGTTGTACTGGTTGTTGTTGTTGATAGACTTGTTGCGGTTGTTGTTGATACGGAAGCGCCGCGGCGGGTTGCGTGGTCACCGCACCAGCGATCGGATACTGGTACGGGTTCACCGGCACTTGTTGTTGCGTCTGCGTCGGCGCCACATCCTCCGGCGTCAACGTCGCGGTTTCGCAACACCCGATGCCCGGATACGGCACGCCCGCGACGCACCCAATGATCGGGTTGCACTGCACCCCACTCTCCATATCCACCGGCCAACTCGCCGGCGGTTTCGATAAATCCGTGTTCAAACTTTGCGACAACGAGGCGCCTCCATCCGCCGGCGTGGCAAACGGCTGCCCCGTTTGCGGATCGATGGCCACCGCCGACGCGACGATCCCGGACGCGCCAACCTGCGCCGCGATGTTCGCTTGTTGCTGCACTGCCAACGCGTTCGTGTTCACCCACTGCGGGTTGGCCGTTTCCATCACGTTTGTCGTGGGGACTTCTTCTACAACCGCCTCGGCAACCGGTTGTTGTTGTTGTTCCGCGGCTTGAATTTCCTCGTAATCTGGTTGTTGTTTTACTTCTTCTTCTTCTTTTGTCGCTTCTTCTTCAACCGCCGGCGCCTCTTCCTGCGCGACTCGTTGGACTTCTTCGAAAGGGTCCGGCCACGCGTGGACGTCCATGGCGCCGAGTAATCCCACCTTCTCCATCGAAGAATTTTTCTTTCTTAAACCCAAAGGAGCGGAAGATGCTTTTTTCCCGAGCTCGCTGAACGAATGGGGCAACAAGGTATCTTTCGCTCCGCCTAACGTCGCGAACGAGGAACTACCACCACCGCGAGAAGACTTGACGGCGGTTAACGCGCCGACGGAGACGAACGCTAAAGCGCCCAAAGCGAGCGTCTTTCGGTTCAGTAACACGTTCGCGATGCGCGAAGATGATGTTTTCTTCGTCTTTTGGACGTCGTCGTCCCGATTGGATTCGAACAACAACGCTTCTCGTTCGTTGTTGTTCGTGTTCGTATTCGCTGTTCCGTAAGAGGAAGAGGAAGAGGACATCGTGTTCATTATTCCTCTCTGTCTCTCTGTCTCTCTCGTATCTTCTCTTTCTGAAGAAGCGCGCGCGTGAGAATCTTTCGCGACTTCTCTCCTCGCGTGCTTCGACGAAATGCCCGCGGCTTGCGTTTTCTCGTGTTTAGGGTTTATGAGTGATGATGTAAACCCTAAACAATACGTTTCTGAGACGCTCTGATCACATCACACATGCGATAATGCGTTATTCTTCAACCTCGCACGACTCTCTTTTAAAGTCTCGCACACTGATAATACCATGGGACGAAGAAAGAATCCACATCCTAAACGCGCGGTGAACGCGAGGACGGTTTTGAAGGGAGAGAAAGAAGAACCTTTGGTGTTGTGTTTGAGGATTCCTGACGAGGAGGATGGTCTCGAGGCGAATCATCATCAGATACAAAAAGAAGAAGAAGAAGAAGAAGAGGGAGTAGAAGAAGAAGAAGAAGAGATAACTGTTAGGAAAGGAACGAAGAGAAAGAGAGGGTACGAATGTGATGTGTGCGAGAAGCGTTTTAGTCAAACTGCTAATTTGCAAACCCACATGCGTATTCACACGAACGAGAAACCGTACGAATGTGATGTGTGCGAGAAGCGTTTTCGTGAATCTGGTGATTTGAAAAAGCATATGCGTATCCACACGAACGAGAGACCGTACGAGTGTGACGTGTGCGAGAAGCGTTTTCGTACATCTGATCATTTGAAAAGCCACAAGCGTATTCACACGAAAGAGAAACCGTATGAATGCCACGTGTGCGAGAAGAGGTATCGTTACGCTAATAGTTTAAAATACCACATGCGCACTCAACATTAGCTCTCTCTCATAGTCCTGTTGTACATACATTCACATCACATACTCAACGAATACTCAAAAGAACACTTTCTTCGCCGCCGTTTGGTGCGAAAGA
>Ga0181597_10003664_pt1 | contig 15808 bp, 15 predicted proteins | sample 041ome_5_FD_148647 | JGI IMG/M metagenome (GOLD analysis project Ga0181597, IMG submission 148647) | Coastal salt marsh microbial communities from the Groves Creek Marsh, Skidaway Island, Georgia - 041403US metaG (spades assembly) | ecosystem: Environmental > Aquatic > Marine > Intertidal zone... | reverse complement strand
AAGCGGAACGCCCAAGACGCCGAAGATCTAAACAAGACCTCCGTTCGCTCGAAGCAAGAACCAGTCTCGGGCGATATTTTTCCCAACCAGCGCTACGTTTTTACTCCGACAAGCGCTACGTTTTCTGGCCGATGTTTACAGCAACACGATTTTGGTTGAGCCAACTCCACTTCCAGTTGTGGAAGTTCCAATATTGGTTGTGTCAGGTCATTGGAGGCCAATGCGGTCTTATTTTCACAGCAGGATCGAACGGCAGTCTTTTGAGCAGAACCGGCACAGCATGATTTTGGAGAACCGCTACCTTGAGACTTTTTGCAGCAGCATTGGCCGGAAGCCTGCAATTCTTCTCCACAGCGACAACCGGATGTGGGCTGTCCGAAAGGTTGCGCGGGAATTCCGACTGAAGAAGCAACGAATGCCAACAACGTGATCGCACAGGTCAAGTTATGCCTGTTGAGCAGATGTCGTGCGGTTCGTGCGAGTCTGGAAGACATTCTTTCTCAATCTAAGATATCCAACATCAAAGCTACCAAATTCGATACAAACTGTGCAACTCTCAAAACCGAGGCATTCACCAATCGAGGGCAAAGCTGGCTATGAGGCTGGTCTGATTGCGATGACATCATCGTGTGAGATTGCGACCAATGGCACTGATTTTACTACTAATCGGCTTCAAGGACGGACTGCACATGTCCTTCTTGACTCACCCGAACGATTCCAAGACTCCCCTGTACAGTCTTGCCAGAGATGGGGCCAAGAGTTCTCTGTTGTCCATCAGTTGCGACCACAATATGGTCATGTCCACCATCTGTTCGGTTCAACTGAAAACTCAGCTTGTTGTCATCGGATGTGACCGCAGACACACTTACTATCTCGAAATTTTTCTGTTCAACATTCTTGGGTAATAGCAGCCAGGCTTTCGTGAATGGCCCCTTTGTCTCCCAACGATAAGTGGGAACTGCGAATGGCTTCGCCTCGCTCCCCCAGACCTTCCATCCTTGTAATGCGGGTTCAGTTTGTCCTTCGATGATTTGCAACTTCATATTTTGATCAGGATCAATCGGAAGTATACGAATTTTTGCTCCCCCTCCCTGGGTTGTCAAAGAATGGCTCAATTCATCAACTGAGAAATCTTCTGTAGACAAGTGCCAAGGATGTCTCCACGTCCGCAGGGTGTCGTCATCGGGTTCAACTTGATCCACGACAATCCAATACCCCGTTTCAGGAGGCTTGTTCCCTTTCAGGAAAACGATATGACGTGTGTGCTTTCCACCAATTCGTTGTCCGTTCCGAAACCATCCCGCGTCGTAAGAGCTCCGACCGTAGTCAAAATTGGTATTGCTGATCCACGGACGTGTCGGGGGATTCAAGCCGACATGTTTCTCATGTTCGTATCGATGAGTTCGATCTTGAAGTGCCCAGTCAGGCGTAAGCGTATTAAATGCCAAGGTCTCGGATGCCCAGACCGATGTTGGTGTTGATGTGTAGTCGCCACGTCCTCCATCTCGAAGCAATAGATCGTTTCCACAAGCAACCACAAGATGTAACGCATCTTGCTTTCCGTGGCTCGCTCCAAAAGGCCCCCCATCCATGAAGAGCATTTTGTGATTGGGACCAAAGCCTGTTCGCATGGCGTACCAGCCCGCGTTGGGGAAGTATCGCGAAGTCCATGAGGGAGCTTTACCTTCAGCACCACGGCTTGCAAAGTAGGCCATCTCTGGATCATTTGGGAAGAGAGGAAGCGACTCGCGGACTTTCTCATCGATTGCCCCCCACCCGCCGTCATTGAGTGAAATATTTCCGAAGTCTGGTCGTAAAATCCCCATGTATCCCATGATCATTCCGCGAATTGACTGACGGAATTTGGGAGGAAATTCCAAGTTGTTCCGCCCCATGATTTCAAACACGTTGCGGTAAGAGTCAATCGTTGCCCAGCCATAGCCAGTACTTAGGGACGCATGTGTGCCATCGGAATGGACCTGAGCACGGAACGTTTGATCGAGCCGGTCGAACGCAATTTCTTTCCATTCGGCCGCCTCGTTCCACTCCGGCATCATGGTTGCGCATTGCAGTAAGCCAGTCGCCATGTGAAGGCCCGAATCATCCCAGGCCAGGAATATGGAAGGATTAGTAACCAGCCGGGCGTTCTCCTGAAAATATCTCATCATCCTCATCATCGACGCATTATCAAACTCCGGCGACTCTTTGAACAACTCATAGGTTTGCCACCATGTCAGTTCAATGCGCCGCCCCATATTGCCAGTGAACAGCAGTGGCGGTTCGAGAGTATTCCCGTCGATAAAGAATGGGCCGTTACCTGGTGTGGCGACAATTCGCAGTGGAATCTGATCGAGCCAGCTATTGAGTTGCTTGACGAATGCTCTCGAGTATTTTGGATCTTTCGACGCTTGATAAGCTCGTCCCATATACAGCCAGGGATACATGCGGGCGTTGTAGATGGCGAACTGTCCCCCGGTTTTATAGGGATCGACGGACCAGTCGTAGGGGTTGCCGAATTGATGCTCAAAGAGAGGGCCGCCGGTATAGACAAGGACTTTGTCTTCAACCATCAAGTCGGCAATTTTTTGTTCCTTTTGATCGAGCGTTGTCGTGGCGACTGTCGGCCCGATCACATTCTTTCTTTCGCGCAGGTAATCGGCAAAAATCGCAGAAGCAGTGGGAATGTCTCCCGCTTCCATCGCAAGTTTCACATTTTCCAAGCCGGGGTAATCCAGATTGAGTGAGTACAGCACGCACTCGGCATCGGTTGGTTTTCGTTCGGCAATTTTGGGATCGATGGGTCGAAGCGACAGTGAGGCAATGGTCGTCTCGATGGTTTTACCGCTGTGACCGGCAAGACGCGCGTATATTCCCACATGCCCCGCCATCAGTCGCTTGGGAACTTCTCCCTCCCAATCGGGGCTGACGAATTGTGAATGGTAAACCCGGAGATACGATCCCTGCTCGGTCGGGGTCACGATCATACGGAAGTGATAGAATCCATCGTGACGGTTAAGGGCGCGTGGATTGCCAGTACTACCGCTGACGGGAACCGGCAGACTCAAATCTCGATTACGCCAGAATACACCGTAGTCCGCCCGATCACTCAAATCGCGAATGTTCAATGAGAGTCCATCATGGGAGGCTTGAAAACGGTTGGGGTTAACCTGAGAGCTTGGAAGGCCGACCGTGATTCCACAGTCCAATGCGTTGCACCCATCCCCGGAGATGTTGCTGGCGGGATCGATGGAGATGTCGAGAACGAAACTTTCACATATCTGATTCCCCAAATCGATGTTCGCACCCACCCGATTGTCTCGGTCTTTTGGAGGAGAGTCTGTCTGGAGAACGAGTTGTTGTTGCTCGTTCAGCGAAAGCTTTCCCGATCCGCTCACCCAATTCCAGGCATCAACACCATCAAGAGGCATTACTTCGTCTTGAAAGGGAAGGCACCCAGCCTTCGATTCGGCGGCACCAACGTGATCCCAGCAGAGGCAAATGACAACAGAGATTGGAATGATCAATTTCATCTGATTCTCTTTGGAAATTGCAGTAGTTCTTGTCACAAGAGCACGGTCCAAAGCGAACGATGAACCTCAGACAGTCTCGACTGAGCATAGCAAATTATTTGAAGAGCATTTACAGAATGGCTTAGAATACTCCATCTACTGCTGAGCGATTACCCAGCAATCGGGCAGAGTCGGCAGTCTGTAACAAATAATTCGCGAACAAAAAAAGGTGACAAGATTGGAGACATCTCGCCACCTCTACGAATTGGAGATTGCCTGCATCTATTGTCGTAAATGCCTGCTGCAAAAGTAGTTTGAATGCCCCCACTTGGACTTGAACCAAGAACCTACTGATTAAGAGTCAGTTGCTCTGCCAATTGAGCTATAGAGGCGATGTATGGGAATTATAGCAAAGACGATTTCAAAAAACATCGACTGGGGAGTTTCTTTTCGATGGTCGAACTTCCGGGGATTGCCTGGTATCAGGTCATGATTTGGTGCTTGAATTTCGGTACGTGACTCTTAATCATTGATGTACCGATATTCCCTGCCCCTCAACATCGGAGTCGTCATGAAATTGGCTCATTCTTTGGCTGGAGCACTCTGTTGTCTGCTGATGTTTTCCACTGTGAACGCGACGGCTCAAGATCTCGAAAAGAAGATCGACGTTGAATTATCGGAAACCAAATGGACAACATTGCTGTTGTTGAGTCGAGGTCCGGTAAAAGCCGAGCCCATTCCGGCAAAAATTCCTCTGCAATCAATTCGGGAACTCGAATTTGAAGGCCCGAATCCCGGCCATGCTCATCTTCTTTCTGGCTGCAAAATTGATGGCCAATTTGTGATGCAGAACGGTTTTCTGATCCCCGAACCCGAGAAGTCTGCCGCGCTGCAACTGCCTGCCTGCGATTCGTTTGCACTGGAAGGGAAAGTTGGTCTCGACGGAGAAGGTGGCTGGTTCATTTTGATCGGCTGGGATCTCGAAACGACTTCGGGATATTGCCTGTATAACACCCAATTGCGTACTCAAGGATCTCCGTGGAGACTCTGCCAAATCAAAGATGCCAAAATGGTGGCCGGCAGCGAAGTGGAATTGATCGCAGAACAGAAAGTGAACGGTTTGGGTGGGTTATCCATGCAGGTCGTCAACAAAAAATTGACTCTCAAAATTTTGAATCACGCCATTGCCGATGATTACAGCCTGAAAGATTACACGCCGGGCGCGATTGTCTTTGGTACCTACAAACCTCGCTACGGACCCAAGAAAATGGGGATTCAATCGCTGCGGATGAAAGGTTGGTAGAGGCTCAGGACTGCATATCGAGCGATGAACAAATTGAATTGTTCTGAGACAACGTCTGGTGGATGACGCAGTAGCGTTCTGTCAGTTGTAAGAGCTTGTTGAGGGAAGACTCTTCAGCGTCCGACTTCAGGGACAATTTGAGAGACAGCTTCTGCATGCCGATGGGTGTCTCTCGACTGACTCCCAATGTTCCGCGAAAATCGAGATCACCGCTCACAGTCACCGTACCTTCGGTGAATTCAATTCCCATCGCGGTTGCCACGGAACAGAATGTGACGCCGGCACAAGCCGCCAATGATTCGAGCAGAATTTCTCCCGAACAAAGTGTCGCCTCTTTTCCTCCCGCAGCAGGATGCATACTGGAAATCGAAGTTGATCGTTCGGGAAGATGACAGGAAAGCGTGTCGCGATCGAGTCGTCCGGTGACCGACATTGAGACAAGTGCATCCGCGGGAGACTCTTTGTATCGCTCTTTAACGGGAGCCTGTAATTCGCGAAGTTGTTCGGGAGTCATGACTCAACCTGTCTGTCTATGGTCTGTAACGAGAGAGATTCATTCCCCGTCCATTAGACAAACTTTCCGCGGCAAGTCCAAACACGACTGATCGATCAGCGAAGTTTGTTTTAGAACAACCACATCAACAGGATCATGAACGACAACACTCCACAGCCGATGGCGTAAGCTGTCAGGTATTTCACCGTTTGCATGGACTTCTCGACGCGGAATTGCAAATTGGGGTCGGTTTCGATCAATTTGATTTCTTCGGCCTGATGCCGGGCACCCAAATAGCAGACCGTGCCGAGTAGGGCGAATCCCATGACAAAATAAAACATATCGATGGCCTTTGTTTCTGACGAGTGTCAGACACGTCGGGCCGAAAGAACTCGTTCGCGTCCCGCCGCGTCTTTTAAGATGTGAATTTGTTGATAACCTGCTTGTGATTTCAAAAAACTGGCTGCGGACTGAATGTTGTCTGGCCCGAGTTCCAGTAACAGCAGGCCGTTTGGTTTTAGGAAAGGTAGTGAGTCGGTGATAATTTGTCGTGCAAAGTCGAGCCCGTCTGCTCCGCCGTCAAGTGCCAATCGAGGTTCGTGATCTTTGACATCGGCGTCGAGTTGATCGAGTTCGGCGGTTTGTACGTAGGGAGGGTTACTCACGACGGCATCGACTTGCAGTCCGTCCGGTAACGGAGCGAACAAATCTCCTTCATAAAATGTGATTCTGGAATCGACTCCGTGACGGCCAGCATTCTCTCTGGCGATTTCTAACGCTTGCGGACTGATATCGACCGCATGCATGACAAGGTTTGCTTGATGAATGGCCGACGCCACTGAGATCGCCCCCGATCCTACTCCAAGTTCGATCACCTCGGCAGCGGGAGAATCCTTAAGGTGATCGAGCAATGCCAGTACCAGAGTTTCCGTATCGGGACGTGGTATCAGCACATCTTTGGTGACGCGAAAGTCGAGTCCAAAGAATTCACGCTTCCCGACCAGATAGGCAACCGGCTCATGCTCGGCCCGGCGTTTGACCAATCCTCTCAACCGGCCTCGCTCTTGTTCGGTTAAAGATCGTTCATATTGCACGTACAACTGAATCCGGGGGCAATTCAACACGTAAGCGAGCAGGACTTCGGCATCGAGACGCGGAGTGTCACAACCCTTCTCGGTGAAATGCTGGGTGGTCCAGGTGAGAATTCTCTGGACTGTCCACGGTTCGGCAGCAGCCGGGGCGGGTGATTCTGAACTCATAGTCCCTCCGTGGTACTAACGATAAAATGTATTCCGCCTTGCGCATTCTTTAACGATTGAAGAGGCTTGTCGAACCTCCTCATCCGCCCTTCGGGCACCTTCTCCTCCTGAGGAGGAGAAGGAATTCTTCAACGATGATTCTGTTTCCAACGAGCTTATTTGCATGCCACACGCTCTTCCTCTGGAGGAGAGGGCCGGGTGAGGAGGTGTATTCACAACCTCGCCCCTGGTTGCAGTTGACCGTCAGCGTGTCGTGTTGTCGGTTAATCGTCTTTGTTTCCACCGAGACGTTCTTGACGATCAAACTCTAACAGTTCTTTGATCAGATCGTCCATCTCGCCTGTCATTACTTTATCGAGTTTATGAATCGTCAAACCAATCCGGTGATCGGTGATTCGATTTTGTGGGAAATTATAAGTGCGAATACGTTGCGAGCGATCTCCGGAACCGATCAGCGTTCGCCGTTGTTCGGCTCGTGCCGAATCGACTTTGGCCTTCTCGAAATCGAACAATCGCGAACGCAACACTCGCATAGCCGACGCACGATTTTTGTGCTGACTTTTTTCGTCCTGACACTTCACCACAATGCCACTCGGAATATGGGTGATACGCACGGCAGATTCTGTCTTGTTGACCTTTTGACCGCCCGGTCCACCCGCACGCATGGTGTCGATTTGCAGGTCTTCTGTTTTGATATCGATTTCGACATCGGTCGCTTCGGGCATGACGGCCACTGTGGCTGCCGATGTGTGAATGCGACCTTGAGTTTCTGTTTCGGGAACACGTTGGACACGATGTCCACCCGATTCAAATTGCAACTCGTGGAAACAACCTTCTCCCGAGATGGAAAAGGTGATGTCTTTGAAGCCACCCATATCGCTGGCCGAGAAGTCGATGGTCTCGCACTTCCAACCACGAGTCTCCGCGTACTTCGTGTACATATCGAACAAGTCGCGTGCGAAGAGAGCCGCTTCTTCACCACCCGTTCCACCGCGAATTTCCATAATTAAGGAACCGCGTGTGATGGAGTCGCCAGCGGTGGCCAAATCTTCGAGGACTTCTTCGAGAGATTCTCTTTTGCTGGTCAGTTCTTTGAGTTCGGCTTGAGCGTATTCGCGCGTCTCGGCATCGGATTCTTCGTCGAGCATTTCCTTTGCGGCGGCAATATTTTCTTCAAGCTCATTGAATTCGCGAACCTGAACGGCAATTTTCTGTAGGCCGCCATACTCACGCTGAAGTTCCAGCATGCGATTGACGTCCGCCATCACAGCCGGATCCTGGAGCAGTAGTTCCAACTCCTCGTAACGCTTGAGTTTGATTTCGAGGCTGGGAAACATAACGGTTGGCAATTTCTGTGGAGATAAAGTGAAGAGTCAAAGATCTCAGTCCATAAAATCACCCGACCGATGCGCAGCACCTGCCGGGTGAATTGAATGAAAACCGAGCTACTTGGACGCTTCTGCCGTCTCTTCGGCTTCGTCTTTTTTGCCCCAGCCATATTTCTTCTGGAACTTTTCGACGCGACCCGCGGAGTCGACGTACTTCATCTTGCCTGTGTAGAACGGATGAGAGAACGCCGAAATTTCGACTTTCACGAGAGGATACTCGGTCCCTTCGTGTTCGATGGTTTCATCGGTTTTGATGGTTGACCGTGTCAGCAGTTTTTCGCCACTGGAGGTGTCAAGAAACACCACTTCTCGGTAATCGGGATGAATGTCTTTTTGCATTGTTTCGTCTTTCGATGATGACACCGATTGTATCCGGTGCCATTAAGGGATTAAGCAGAGTCCCATAGTTTAGATCCCGGGGAAAAAAACTGCAATCCTGCCCGCTGTCACAATCACCGGGAAATTTCGGGATTTTCGTCAGATTTCCGGTCGTGACGGTCTCAATTCCATTCCTCTGCGAGAGGTTTGAGGGTGTGAGAAGGGGTACCCTGAATGCGGGCTGCGCTCCAACTCACAGAAATGTTCCCTTCGTGTTCGCGAATCAAACGTCCTCGACGTGCGGCGGGAGTGCCTGCGGGTGGGGTTTGAATCGCCGTCATCACATCTTCTGGTTCCACGAGAGTCAATGCTCCGCCCGCCGATTCGAGTTGAAGATAATAACCATCCTGCGAAAGTTCGTGATAGCGCATATCGATTTTTCGACGTACATCGATTTCGGTCTCTCCCATCAAAAGCGTTTCCTTTGTAATCCAATCAATTCGGCCAGCCAGTGATTTCCGGTTGTTCTCTAACGCATCGAGGGTTTCTGACCATAATTTCCAAACACGTTGCGCCTCGGAAGAAGGTGCGGGATGCTCATCCAGCATCTTACGACACGCTTTCAAATAGACATACTGGATGTCCATTGCCGACATTCGTCCCCAGCTTGTCCAGACTTTTCGAGTCAGACTGATGTCTCCGCAAAACTTTCGAAAAGCATGCAGGGGGAAGATCAGTCGGGGTGTTTTATTCAGATTTCCGTTTTCAATCGCATCCAGGATGAGCGAAGTGACACCAAATTTCAGATACTCGGCTTGTTGGGTCATGTTGGAGTCTCCCGATGCAATCTGCAGACGTTGTCGGGGTTTGAGCAGGTCTTTCAGGCTGAAGGAATCTCCGGCGAAGATCATGGAGGGCGTTTTCAGGATGTGTCCAAAATAGAAAATTGGGCGAGAGACTTCTGTCGCCATACTTAAAATCGTTCCCACGGCATGGGCACGCGACGACAACATCAATCGACCCTCATTGTCGACAAAACCGGCTCCACAGAAGATTGGCCGACTGACGAGAAATGCCAGCAGATGACGACGTTGTCGTCGGAATGCGATGAGCCAGATCACAATCCACGGGATGAGTACGAATGGCAAGACACTGAGCGATAGCAAAGTCTGAATGAATCTAATGCCGATCTGCTGAACCCGTTCCGGTCGTGGTAAAAGACGACTGAGTTTCAAGAGGAGAGAGTAAGCGAGACTTGCCATCAAGATCAAAATCAGCAGACAAAACGCCAAGGGAAACGCCGTGACCGTGAGCGTGTAGATTAAGAACTTCCAACACGAAAAAGCCAGCCCTGACGCCACGGTGGCTTCGTAATTCTCGTGACTGCCATATTGTGCCCCGGCAACATCACGATTGTTCTTCAACAACGTGGCTGATTGTTGATAACCGTCAACATCCACATCATTGACGGCATTCGCCATGGCTTGAGAAAGCAGCACATCTTGAGCACGTTGATAACGCAGCAATTGCAAAGGGTCGCGGCATTCGGGCGTTCCCCCTTCAATCAACCCGACCATGGGGTCGATCAGATCGAGAAGGAATATTCGCTCAAAGTGAAAAGCCCCTCCGTTGGCGGTGAACCAGCCAAGGTCGCCCATCATATGGGGCGCAATCGGTACTCGCTGCTGTACGAAGTGCGTGAGCGATTGATAGAGTTTAGAATTTGGAATTCGTTCTGCAGAAACGTCTTCGGAACGAAACCGAATCAGGTATTCGGTTTCTTGTCCGAGGAGGCGTTGGAAGATTGGCTTGGCATCGAGCCGCGAAGATTCGTCAGACGATTTATTCTCCACCATACGGGACGCGCAGGTCGCTCAGGTAGTTGCGGGGAGAAGTCCGAGCATCATCGTGGATTTGTTGTAATACCTCGCCCAGTTGATCCATCGGAGTCACTTCTGGAACAGGCAACGCAGCCGGAATTGAAGTGATTGGCTGGTTCATCGTCTGAGTATCAAGGGTTTGTGATTCTGCACTCATGATGGGTGTCCTTTCTGTTCGACACTGATATTTTATGTTGAGAACTCAAGTGATTCAATAACGATCTTCGGTTTTCAGCGGATCTGCCGATCTCTGGAGAATCAGACAATGAAACTCACAAAATGTTCGTAATCGGGACGCCCGAAACTGAAGTAAAAACTGATTTGATGGAAGTCCCTGACTCGTCTTGCATGGGTGTGAATGTCGGCTAGAATAGGACGGTTCGGGTGCAATCCGTGAACCTGAGTAGGAAAAGGTCGCTCTTTACCGAGAATTACAAAGAGATCCTTTCACTTTTCGTGGAGAATTCCGCCAACCGCTTGACTGGCAAGTGCGGGGGCGGGCATGATAGAACTAGAGTTTCCGGCGAATCAGTTCGTTTGCTGGAGTTCACCATTTTTCAGTATTGAATAAGGAGTCCGACGATTCGAGGAAAACCACGTTTGAATGAAGATATTCGTGTCTCGCTGGTTCGCGTTGTTAACGCGGAAGGCGAAATGCTGGGTGAGATGGCCACTGAAGACGCTATGAAGATGGCCAAGGAAGCTGAACTCGACCTGGTCGAGATTAATCCCGACGACACGCCGCCCGTTTGCAAAATCATGGATTTTGGCAAAGTGCAGTACGAACGTCGAAAAAAACAAACCAGCGGCACCAAGAAGACGCACCAGCAGCAATTGAAGCAGATCCGCTTGCGGGCCAAAACCGGTCAGCACGACATCGACTTCAAAATGAAGAAAGTGCGAGAGTTTCTTGGTCGCAAAGATAAAGTCAAAATCAATGTACTCTTCCGAGGGCGTGAAAACGCTCATCACGAACGTGGTCGCGAAATGCTCGAAGAGATTGGTGAAAGCCTGAAAGACGTGGCTGAAATCGAACGCGCACCATTCATGGAGAGTGGTCGTTCGATGTCGATGCTCGTCGGACCCAAGCCGTAATCTTCATCAACAATTGTCGAGACAACTCACCGCTCTGTGATTCAATTCACGGGCGGTTTTTTTGTGGACAATTTTAATAACCGTCAATACGATTGATGTCTCATGAAGTACGGCCTTCTCTTTTTAACACTATCGATCCTGTTACTCATCGCTGCAATCTCCAGTGGCGGGCTAATGTGGCTTTTGCTGTGGCCAGCATTGAGTCTGGCTGTTGTCGCCAGTGGTTATCTGGGCTTAGGAGCGAAAGTCTTCGGGAAGACTTCTGCAGGAACGATCAGGGTGATTAACTTCATCGTTCTATTCCCTTATTTGATCACTTTGTGGACGCTGTGGCATTTTGCCCGACTCTTTCGGCGAGAAACGCCTTACCACACATTAACCGAGAATATCATTATTGGTCGCCGGCTGATGGCTCATGAACTTCCTGATGAGATCGAACATGTGGTCGATCTCACTTGTGAATTCATAGAACCGAAACCGATGCGTCAGCTCTCCTATGTTAGCATGCCAATACTTGATGGAGCGTCAATCAATCCTGAATTGCTTCGCGAATCGGCTGAAGCGGTTTCTCGGTTATCGGGAAAGGTTTACATCCATTGTGCCGAAGGACGAGGTCGCACAGGACTTTTTGCCGTGGCAGTGCTTCTTGCACTCAATCCTGAATGGAGTGTCCAGGAAGCCCTCGAAGACGCATTATTCAAACGCCCGTATCTCAAACTCAATCGAGTTCAAAGTGACTTCTTGAACCAACTCGATTCGTTGGATTGAAGGATTGCTGGCTAGACGCGTTGTCAGAAAATATCTTCTTTGCGTTTCTCCGCGTCCTGGCGACTTTGCGTCAATCGTGCCCTGCCAGCTTGCGCTGGCGGCTCAATGCCCTAACTCCTAACCCCTAAAAACTAATCCCTCACCCATCACAGTCCCGTTGTCATCCGTTCGCGGTGATGCACGATGGCCGCTTCCACAAACCCTTTGAACAGCGGGTGCGCTGCCGAAGGCTTCGATTTGAATTCGGGATGATATTGCACGCCGACAAACCACGGATGATTGTCGACTTCGACCACCTCAGCCAATAAGCCGTTGGGACTCGTGCCGACAGGCGTCATGCCGTTGTCGATGAATTGCTGTTTGTATTCCGGGTTGAACTCGTATCGGTGTCGGTGTCGTTCGCTGATCTCGACTTCGCCGTACGCTTCGAGAGACTTGGAACCTTCCTGCAAGACACAAGGCTGAGCTCCCAATCGCATGGTGCCCCCTTTGTGGGTGATCGTCTTTTGCTCTTCCAACATGCAGATGACGGGGTGATCGCAGTCAGAAGCGAACTCGGTGCTGTTGGCATCGGTGAGACCCAGCACGTTCCGAGCAAACTCAATCACGGCACACTGCATACCGAGACAAATGCCGAAGAACGGAATCTCACATTTACGAGCGTATTCAATCGCTTGGATCTTCCCTTCAATCCCCCGCATGCCGAAGCCGCCGGGAACAAGAAGTCCATCCACACCCGCCAGTAACACTTCCGGCTCGCCGTTCTCGAACTCTTCCGCTTCGATCCGTTTGATGATAATACGTGCTGAGTGTGCCATGCCGGCATGATCGAGTGATTCATAGATCGATTTGTAGGCATCGCGATGTTCGATGTACTTACCCACCACGGCAATCGTGCACTCGGTTTTTGGTTTCCGAATGCGGTGGATCAGTTCCTTCCAGTCCCCCATGTCATACGAACCGCCGGTAAGTCCCAGCTTGTCGAGAACCAGTTGATCGAGTTTATGTTCGGCCAGGCCAAGGGGAACTTCATAGATAGAGAACTCTTTATCGACTTCTTCGATGACCGCTCGTGTTTCAACATTGCAGAAACTGGCGATTTTCTTGGCGTTGTCGTCGCCCATTGGACGCTCTGTCCGCACGACGAGAATATCGGGTTGAATACCGATCTGTCGCAACTGGCCGACACTGTGTTGCGTTGGTTTGGTCTTCATCTCTTTCGCGGCTTTGAGATAGGGCACCAAAGTCAGATGAATGAAGAGACAATTTTCGCGACCGATGTCGAGCGGGATCTGACGAATCGCTTCGAGGAACGGCAAGCCTTCAATGTCACCCACCGTGCCGCCGAGTTCGGTGATCACGATATCAACGCCCGGCTCATCCATCGCCAACACACAGCGTTTGATTTCATCGGTAATATGGGGAATCACCTGCACTGTCGCACCGAGATACTCGCCGCGGCGTTCTTTGTCGATGACGCTGGAGTAAATCTGGCCGGTCGTGTAATTCGATTTTTTGGAAAGCGGTGACGAGGTGAAGCGTTCATAGTGACCGAGATCGAGATCCGTTTCCGATCCATCATCGAGGACATACACTTCGCCGTGCTGGAACGGACTCATCGTGCCGGGATCGACGTTCAGATACGGATCAAGTTTCTGCATGCGAATGTTTAATCCGCGACGTTCGAGGAGCATGGCGATCGATGCTGAGGTCAGCCCTTTTCCGAGCGAACTGACGACTCCTCCGGTAACAAAAATGTGCTTGGTCATGTTGATTTTGGATTTTGGGTTTTTGATTTTGGATTTCTATAGCCCGATTGCGCAAACAGTCGGGATGGGTACAACATTACGAACGCATCCCGTGTGCTTGCGCACATGGGCTATCAGCCAATAAAAAAGGCGTGCCTTCCAGAATCTGGTCGACACGCCTGTGTCCCGTCTAATATAGCGTTACGGGCGGTTGGCTTCACGCCAGCGGGCGACAAAATGTTGATAATCTTCGGGAGTATCGATTCCGGGAGCCGATTCCGAGACTTCGACCACGCCGATGGTCGCCCCGTTCTCTAATGCCCGAAGCTGTTCCAGCTTTTCGAGTTGCTCCAACGGAGAGGGTGGTAATTGGGTCAATTTGAGCAGAAATTCTCGGCGATAAGCATACAGACCAATATGATGACGCCACGGCGATTGGCCCGATTTCAAGACTGCTTCCACTGACTCATCCCGAGAAAACGGGACAACAGATCGACTGAAATAGAGCGCCCGTCCATCCTCGGCACAGACGGCTTTCACGACATTCGGAGACGCAAGCAATGCAGCATCCTTCAGTGGCGTGACTAAGGTCGTCATGTGCCAATCGGGATGAGATTCCAGAGCCGAGACGGCTGCATCGATGTGAGCCGGGTCAATTTCCGGTTCGTCCCCCTGAATGTTGACGATGATCTCGGCTTCCGGGCAACAGCGTTCGACCACTTCGGCAATCCGGTCGGTTCCGCTCGGATGCTCGCCCGTCAATTCGACATGACCACCAAATGAGTTCACCGCACCGGCCAGTTCATCGCAATCAGCCGCCACGATAACGGCGTCCAATGATGTTGCCCGAGACGCCGCTTCCCATGTGTGTTGGATCAGTGTCTTGCCGGTCTCGGCCAACAATGGCTTTCGCGGCAAGCGAGTGGAGGTGAGACGAGCGGGTAAAATGCCGACAATACGCATGGGGACATCCATGTCCTGTTGTAATGACCAATGTCAAAGTTCAAATGACCAAATCAATATGTGGGAAGTAGATTAACTTTCCCTTTTGAAATTGTGTTTTCAGATTCATCGTCTACAGGAACTCCAACTCCGCTAATGCTAAGAGATGAAATGTTTGCTGCGTTCATCTGAAAATTCGTCTTCAGTAAAACACTTCTCGTTGATGGTTTATTACGCTGATCATATTGTGTCTTTGGTATGAAATCGCTCTTGAGGGTGAGGTTGATCACTTCTGCCTGCATCAGAGTTTCTGTATCGGGGTGATTCAGCCGAGCTTCGACAGGGGCGTCTTTCTCGCCTTGTAGTTGGATCTGATTCGTTTTGGTCGAATAAGCCAGCGACATCCCTTTGATCTCCGCAAACTGTTTCGTGCCGTAACTTCCCAGCAAGGCAAAGTCCTGGCAGCTCAATAGAAAGGAGCGATCTTCGGCATCACGGACCGCTTTGAATTCCGCCTCGTGACAGCCGACCAGAAAAGCATGATGGGGAATCGAATTCTGATGGACGGCAATCTCTTCATCGGATTGCAGGAAGCGAACACCTTGCGGTTGGATCAATAACCAGATCGGGTACGCTTTCAAATCGTCCTTCAACTCAATCTTGCCAATGGTCTCGGAGGCGGGGGCGATTGGTTTCAGTTGTTCTTTTGGAGTCGCGATTGTTCCAGGAAAATTATCATCAAAGCCTTGTGCCATCGTGAGAGTAGGGAGACACAAAAAATTGAGCACCACGACAAGTCGGTTTAATCGCATCACATTCTCCTGAAAGATGAGTCCTGAAGAGAGGTCACCACCACTATACAGAATTGTGATCTCTCGTACAGATGAATCCGGTCTGTCAGCACGGCCACTCGTCACTGTTTCTATCATAGCGAGAGATTAATTTGACATATCCGCTTTAATAGAAATGCATTAGATTACGTCCTCCTCACCCCGACCCTCTCCTCCAAAGTGTATAGACTGGAGACATGGGTAACAGGCGTTCGGAGACATGGGTAACACATTTGGGCATGCTTGTTCTTTTTTAACAAGGAGCAAGAAATGCC
>Ga0181597_10003661_pt1 | contig 15818 bp, 9 predicted proteins | sample 041ome_5_FD_148647 | JGI IMG/M metagenome (GOLD analysis project Ga0181597, IMG submission 148647) | Coastal salt marsh microbial communities from the Groves Creek Marsh, Skidaway Island, Georgia - 041403US metaG (spades assembly) | ecosystem: Environmental > Aquatic > Marine > Intertidal zone >... | reverse complement strand
TCTGCATTTCGTTTCTGCTTCAAGCGCGTCAACGAACGCACCCAACCGGTCAACGGGAGCTCCTGTGGTCAGCGTCATGACGTCGGCGTTGGCGTACGAGTGTGCTGCGTCTGAACGAGCGAGTGCGCGAAGACTTCACGACGGACAGGATAGAATTGCGCAAGAGTCGTCCCCCCACGCGCCCTGCTGTCAACCGGTCTGAGAGTGTGAAGTTTCGTGCTCGTGTCGCGCGTGCCACGTCTGGCGGCCTCGCGCGTGCCACGCCCGTTCGCAACGTGTATACACCGAATCGGCACAACCGCGCGCGCACGCGGGTGACGACGAACGACGAGAGAGACACAAAGTGGAAGAAATGCGCGACTCGACCGTTCGAACAGCATCAGAAGTATCCACAAGCAGCTGGATTCGCGCTCGCTCGTCGCGCGTCAGGACGAAACAACGCGCCTCGGTACGAGCGCGAGGACTCTTCTCGTCGTCAACGCCTCGCAAAAACACGTCGAACGAAAATGTCACGCCTGGAAAAGGGCCCGGGGCACCGTCGTACGCTGAGATTCATGCATTTCTCGTTCAATCGAATCGATGCAAGCCGTGTAGTACGAGCGAGGTGGCGGACGCGTTGCAAGGACGCGTCAAACGCGTCGCTGTCATTGATGTGCGACAGAGTTTGGAGTTTGAAGAATGGCGACTTCCTGGAACATTCAACGCGCCCTATCTCATACCTTTCGAAAACATACTCCGACGCGCCAGTGGGTACTTTTTAGCCATCAAAGGAGGACTCAAGGAGCGAAATCCCCGTTTTGTGGATGCAGTCGATGCAGTGGTAGCGGATAAGAGACAGGCAATCATCTTGCTCGACTTGCGAGGCGGGGACTTGTCAATTGAACCCAAAAAGGCAGGGTCATCGGGAACGTATGACCGCGGAGACTCGAATTCACTCCGAGCTGCGTATGAATTGATTCAATGCGGCTACACGGACGTGCGCTACGTGCCAGGAGGCCTCACCGTGTGCATTGAAGAGGGCATTTCGCAGTACGAAAGTGAACGATATGGCGCGTTACTAGCGATACTTCCGGACGGAGTTCGTAAATCGCTCTTATTTAGTAACTTACTTCCGGATCCCAGTCTCGCACCTGGCTTCATCGTTCAATTTATAGCTTTAGCAATCGCAGCGTACTTGAATGTTTGATATTTATACAACTGGTTTGACGTTTTATCAACAGAGTGTTTTAAAGCGTTGCTATTCATTTGCTAACTAACACATCAATCAATCAAGATATTTCATCTATAGGCACACCCAAGTGTACCTAGACGCGTGTTCCACTTGCCACCCTGACGACATTGCCATTCTGACGAGTCATCTTCATCTTGATCATCAACTACTACTGGTCGAACTCGCCAGCGTTTACACTTCGAACATTGCACGGAGTGCACGCTCGACTCGAGTTGTAAACCCGCGCTCTCTCCTACAATTTTGTCTTCATCAATGTCAACATTTCCGAGTCCTAAAATGCTTACAGCGGCAGCGTTGCCGGTGAGCACTGCGCCGTGCACGCACTGTGCGCCTTCAACTGAGCACGCCTCGCCAGCAAAGTACACGCGCCCGTCATACTCGGACTTGGCTAGTGCCGCTACATGTTGGGTCGTTGATCCAATGGGCATATATGAATACGCGCCATACGCATGAACATCTTGCCCCCACCTGGTGACGTGTGCAAAAACTGGCTCTGGCGTCTCCTTGAGCTTGAACATAGTTTTGCACAGTTTACAGATTTCCTTCACAACATCGTTATCATCGGACTTGCCGTTAAATGTTGCCGCGTACGGTGGCGAGACGTGTACTAAAAGAGTGTTTTTCTTCCCGTACATGTCCAAATTTAGAAAGCGGAAGCGCTTATCGGTGCATTGAATGAATCGGAATCGCGTTGGCCAGAACATCTCATGGAACCGCATGTACACCTTGTTCTCGGTGCCCATTCCCATCATCTCTATAGCTTCTGTCTTTTCATGGCTCAGAGAAGGGGTGAATTTGATCACTTTGTTTTTCAAGACACCAAGTGGTACGGTAACGATGACGTAGTCGCACTCTTTCTTGAAACCATCCGCACACTTCACTACACACGCCACTCCTTTACCGGTGGTTTTAACGTTGACTTCATTAACCCTTGACATGTACTTGATGTTCAATGTATTCTTGCCGCTACCAATAACTCTATCGATCAGTAAGTTCTTGTAACCATTCACAACCATGCCATCGCTTAAATCAATTGGTTTTTCAACTTCTGAATCACGCGCGTCGAGTAGTAAATTATCCTTATCTGCAGTCGTGATTTGCGGCACGTCTTGCGCTAACTGTTCAGCAGCGTCAGCAACTTCGTTATTAAACTCACGCTGCACCTGGAACGATAGATCCTCCATAGGAGCAACATAAGCCCAAGTGACGGTTGGTATACAATCATATACCGGACGCAACACTTCCATTCGCTTTTCACCATTGAGTAGAGATTGGAGTATAGAACTCGTAGCGCAGTCGAATGCAACTTGCAACGAACAATCTCTTGTTCCCTTGCCAACTTCGTTTGTAGACTTATGATTTGAGGTTGAAACCATTGCATCGAATTTGGCTTCACTAAATGCGGCGTTGAGCGACAAGATATTCCGTGAGGAATGGAGCCTGGAGTCTGAATGCAACTGGTTTAAATTCTCCGTCAAGGCTCTCGCAAGCCCCTCTGCGGACGATTTGTGATCGTCATATGACGGCGTTGACACATTCGGTGATGAGGAACAAAGCAAATCTATGTCGTCTGTCGAGCCATTCACCTTGAACATTCTCTCTGAAACCTTCTGAGCGAGTTTGAATGCGTGGGTCACCGTCTTTTCCTTGACGCGTCCTCCATCGATTGCGTTGTACCATGGGGCCTTTTCACCCCAGCCAGCGCTATAACCACCACCAGCTGTATTCAAAACGACCTTGTTCTTCTTTGCTATGACGAATAGTGGATTGTAATCATGGCATCCGTGTACGAAGGACGCGCCAAGATCAACATCTATACTTGGCAGATCGTACAAAGGCAAAGCGGGCATTGTCATCGTGTGACAGCGCCCTCCCGGACGATCTCGAGACTCTAAGATAACTACATCTTCAATGCCGTGTTCTTTCAGGCATCTTGCTGCGCTCAGTCCAGCCGGTCCAGCGCCAATCACGACGACTCGCGGCGGAGTGCCACCTCCCCACTGTTTTGTGCTTTCCAGTGTTTCGCTCGCTCGACGGCGCTTGACGCTCTTCTTTGCCGTAGAATCTAGAGCGGAGTCATCTGCTCGTTTCTTCTTGTTATACTGTCGTTTTTCGGGTTTTTCTTCAGAAAGTGGTTTCGAAACAGATCCTTTTCGAGCCTCGACGGCTTTTGACACCTTACCACTCGACGCTTGCAGTAGCGCTGACTCTTCATACATGCCAAGATGCACTCTAGACGCATCATAGTTAAGCTTTTCGAGCGTCTCGGACACATCATTCTTGTTTCCAGTAAACTTTTTAAACTTTTTCCAGCATTGCCTTAATTCTAAGATCATCTTCCGGTTTGCCTCAAGCGCCAACGTTGCAGCTTTCACGGATCGAAGTTTCTTCGTATCGCATCCTGGCTTGTATGCTCCCACGGCATCACAGTTCTGAAAACATATCATTGAACCAGTTGTCCGATCAATTCTCACAAAATAACAGTCTTTCGAAATCGTCTCGCCGTCACGAGGCGGTTGGCTGTACACGTAGACGTCTCCATCAAACCATAGCAATGAACGTGGTCGTGTACGAAGTTTGGCAAGACAGCCTTCGCGATCATCATTCTTATCTGTAATATCTCTTAAGAATTCTTTTGGGATTTCTTTCATCACTAAGCTCGGGCCAAGCACTACAGAAGACGCCTTGATAGGCTTGCTCGTTAAAACTTGCGAGCACGCACGCGTCACGCATTCCATCGACGACGTCACTATCACTTTTGAAGAGTTTTTCTCGACCAGGAAGATATCGCCTGTTTTGGCTTTTCCTAAGGCACCAAGAAATTTTACGGCGTAATAATCTGCAGCTGTCTTTTTGTGGGGTAATACCAAGTCTCGTAAAAAATTGCCTGCGTCAGCAAACAACATTCCTGGTAATGGGTAGTCATCGTTCCGCCCTTCAATCTTGACGGTGCACCACTTCCAACTAAAAGCGTGACAACTTTTATCTACTCTGGCTGAAGTAGTCGCCGCTATCGCGCTCGACTCAATCGGTACTATTTGCCTGGTTGATTTACGTGCTACAGTCAAAGATTTCTTTCCATTTAACTTCTGATCGACGTGGAGCCGCGTTTTCGGCGTCGCGTCTGTCGTTTGGCGAGACTTTTTGCTTGGGTATACTCCACCGACTAAATTCTGATCCATTTGACCTTGAACATCGCGTGACATTGCGCATTCCAGTTCGCCATCTGCACATACTTCTATGAAGCGTGTTTGGCCCGCGGCGACTGTTTTGGAAGCGGTTCCTCCTCGAGAGACGCCGCGGTCCACTGCTTCCTTGTCCAGATTCGCTTCGCCCAATTGCGAGGCGAACTTCAACGTTTGTATTTCCGACTCAACCGCCGGTGTGATATCAATTGAACGAGCAACGTTCACCCTCACTTGATTATCTGCGTTATCGTGTGCCTCGTCGTCGTCGTCCTCGTCGTCGTCGTACGCCATTCTGGTTGACGTGCGTTCTCGAGAATTCTCACCCTCGAAGCGTCGGAACTGTTCAGAGCGCGTCGACTTCGCTGTTATCACAAGACCCAACAAGCGATTGCACCGCGATGCAAACAGTCGATAACGTCACGTTGCTCGTAGTAAGTGCAACGCGCAGGCGCGACCTCGATCTCGCGCCGCACTGTGACAACAACAGGTTTCGAGTCACGAGCGTTGACTTTTGTAATTTGTGTGGAAGAGAGCGTTGGCATTGAAGGCTCTTTAATGCGCGCACGAGAGCGAGTCGGAGCACAGGCGCGAGAAAAGTCATGTTTGATGTTGGTTCTTTCACTATGATGTACCGATATTATATTTATCCTCCTAGCTACTAGTATAAGGTTGAGGCCTCGGCGCGTCGATGCCGCTTGTTGGCTATGGGAATAGGAATAAGAGAAGAAAGACTATGGATACTTGGTCAATACGGGTTCTTGGTATTCCTCGTCGTACGCCAAGCCTCGGCGCTGAAAAATAGTGAACGAGTTCTGGAACATTTTCATAGGTTCTAAGAATGAAATTTCAGTGAAGCACCCGTAACCACGATTTTGTTGTTGTTCACGGTCACGAGCGAGCTCTCTCATACTCTGCAACCATGAACGAGATAGATCATTCGTCAGCGTTGAATGAACAAGAACCATTCCACCGTTTTCGTTTACTCTGTTCCACCACGCATCAAAGAAGCCCGCTATTCTATTCGCCGCGCCCAAATCAATCCACAACAAGTCAAACTTTTTCGGCACGGCCAACGTGCTCGCCAGATCAAAGTTGAACGCGTCCGCTACATGAACATGAAGTCGCTCACTGTTACCGAGCTTCGCTGCAATATCTTGAACAAGATGTGCGGTAGTAGCATGATGTGCCATGTTATCCATGATGTGCAGTTCACCGTCATATGCGTCGAAGCCGTCGTAACCATCGACCGACCAAGGCACGTCGCCGCACTTCGCGCGACCACTTGTGCGCAAATTTCGGTACATTTGCAATTCGTCGGCGTTGTCTTGCAGTGCTTGAAGAAGGAAAATCGAAGTGTATCCAGCGCCCACCTCTAGCACCCTGTTGGGTTTAACGAAGCGTGTCAGCGCGTATAGTGTAGGACCCATGTTTTCAGCGCCCATGTGTAAGTCATAGAGCGGGTCGATGATTTCAAGAAATTTCGGATCATAAATCCTACCTGTAGTGCGAATGACATCTTTCGCGTCGTCGCTCGCATTCTTGGGTGGTTCTACCCCAGCGTTGCCTAAATTTTTTCTTGCAGCGTTTGGGCTCGCCGGGGGACTCTTAGGTGCGGGGCTCTGAATCTGTGACCAGCACGAGGAGTTTGCCCGACGCGTATCATCTAAGCAAGCATCTACTATCTCATTCGCATGTGCTTCTGTTAAGCCAGATCCTGTGAGATGTTCGACGATGCTCGTGCGTTCGTCGCCGTCGATTCCGCTTGGATTGAACAGCAACGTCGTGATCCTACTCACCACGTCCTCTTCAAGTTCCCGGAGCATGTCAACGTACCACGCGTAGTTTAATTTGCACGCGTGCTTTTCAAGCATGTTCCGTGGTTCGCGATCCATGTTTTTTATGCTCTTCGCGCTCACTTTTCGTCCCCTACACGTAAGGTTATGGCGTTACATGGCTGATGATGATAATTTACACCTTTCTACAACTCACCGACTCAGCGCGGCGGCATACTAATTTGTTCCTTCGGCCTTGGATGGAAACCATTCATCCTTTCGGATGCAAAATGAATAACAACGGATAACAACGAACAACTCACAGTACGCTCGTAGGACTTACGGTTCAATGAGAGGAAATCCGTGAAGAACGCCAGTTGGAGATTGCGGTTGCTGCTTTGACGTCGTCGCAGCCGTCGGCGACGAGCTTGGCTCTGCTATACACGACCAGCACGACAGATTTACCTTACGCGAGAACTCGAGCACACTTGACACAATCGCTTCAGCATGCGACGAAGTCATTCCGCAACGCTCAAGATCAGAAACGATCTGTTCGCGCTCAGCAGCGTCGGGCGGGGTCCACCGAGACAATGCCGATGTTATATCGTCAACTCGGCTTTCACCAAGTTCAGAGCGCAGTGCATCGACGTAGCGCGCGTCAAAGTTGAACGCCACCTGTTCAAGAATGTTACGCGTATTATCCATTACTTCTTGAGAGTTTTGGTCGGGACGTCGTCGCGTGCGAGGAGGTATGGTGTGAGTGAGCTGCTTTTGGCGCAGTACTGAAAAATTCTTGGAATATTCCATTCGCTCGCGTTCTCACGCGTCCGCCGCGCTAAGCCTGCATATAAAGGTTTCAGCGCTCGCCTTTCCGGCCGCCGCTCCTCCATGTAAAATTATAAATTTTCGCCCGGACACAGGCGACCGCACCACGTTAGCGCTCATGCCTTCACGACCCATGAGCGCGCACGAGCTGGTAAACTGTCGCCACGTCGCCGCCATGTTGGCTTTGTCAGCTATTTGGGACACATTCAAAACATATGCATCGCATAGAGCGCGATCATTATCACCGCCACCGAAAATGAACCACTCATTGTCAACGAGCACTGCTGAATGACCTGCCCGTGGACTCGGCATGTCGCTATCGCTATCAATATTAACGACGCGCCACGCATCCTCCACCGCGTCGTACGCGTGCACCTCGCCACATGAACAGACTTCATTGCCATTCGACCCTCCAGTTACTAGCATGTACCTATCAGCTATGCATACCGCAACATGTGCACTGCGCGCGTGTAAGCCATTTGAGCGCTTTAGCCACGTTTGATTTATTGTGTTGAATTCCCACAAGTCGCTGCAGTCGTCACCCGTCTTCGCGTCAACTCCACCAAAAATGAACACACTTGAACCAATCCTAGTCGCCGTATGTGTCGAGCGTGCTCTGGGTAATAAATCGCCACGTGCATCTATATGTATCCACTTGAACGATGCATCCATGGAATAATCATCGTCAGCCAATTCGATTGCAGAAACTTTTAATGGGTACTGCGCAGTTACGTCGCAGTCGTCTTTTCCTCTTCCACGAAACGCGTATAACACTGTTCCAACCTGCGCGCTCGCTAAGCCATCACACGGCGACCCGGGCCAGCGAAGGTGCGCACCAGTCCATTTACCAGTGTTCAAATCTAATCGCCACAAGTCACCTAATAGACGGCCATTTGATGCGCGCCCGTGGGAAATGTACATCATCGTTTCGTCAACAACTGTCGCCAAGTGCCCATATCTCGCGATGGGCAACATCGAATCGGAGCACGGAATCGCCGCAAATTCATCGTCAGCGCAGTGCGAAAACAACTCATCCAAAAACATCGCTGGGTGCAAAGATTTGAGATTGGAACTTTCATCTTTTGTTGTTTTCAGTCCAGCTTCGGCGAGCGAGCGATAGAATTCTAAAGCACACTCCTTCGCCGTGGCGATGAGATCGCGCCTTTGCTGATCACTCATACCACGCACGAGCAACTCAAACCAGTTTGGATAGTCGTAAGTAATGATTTCGCAGTACAGTTCCATGCAACACGTCGCGTCCATGTCGCCAAGCATACTCCACGCATCATACGACAACGCTTTGGCGGGATACCAAAATTCCGACGGTCTTGGCCCAGTACACGGACCACAAGCTGCCTGAGTTTCTAATGCATCCAAAACAAGCGTCTTGTCTTCGTCGAACAACGTTCTGGGTGAATCAACGAGTTGCTCCATCATAGCGGCGCGTCCCATGGTGCGCAAATCTGAAACTGCTTCGTTCAGCTTCCGATATGTTGACGTCGTTGATTCGGCGACTGCGGCGGTGGGTGAGGCATGGGTCCGGAACGCACACGCGAGATAAAATCGTTCGGGACCGCGCATCGTGTGCGTGCGTGCGTGCGCGCGCGCGCGCACACGTGCACTTTCGCGCGTCGCACTGTGCGATCAAAGAGTGGCGTCCCGTGAAAAATTCAGGCAGTCGCAGTAACAGTCTGTCTGTCAATCACCGCGTTTATCCAGCGCTGGTCAGCTACCTTGACGAGTTTTACACGCGCGTCATATGGCGCCATGCCGCGCGGATCATCCGCGGCTAAGATACTCTTTGTTTCAAATAACGATGGAACATCGTTTTCGGAGGTGAACGCCATCGTCTCTGTCGTCATCGTTGCGTTGTGGGTGCGACTTTCCATCTTGCCCTTCGTGGACCGTTACGCACAAGTTTCACAGACAAAACGGTATTCAACTTGCATTGAGCGCACGTTGGATGTGGCAACGCTGATTCTTCCGTCAATCGGATGTATGTTTACCACTGAACGCGCGATACTAGTATCAGCATGGGCTTTAGTCGCAAGTTGTTTGATGCTCTGGGTGACCCAAAGTGCACGCGCGCACGCGGCGCCAGTGGCGAAAACCCATAAAAGGACGAAAGTTGACGCCAGCGTCGCGCAAGCATTTCGATGCGATGATGCCATCGCGATGTACCGCTATACGCTCGCCATATTAACGGCTGTGGCTATCTTGGCGATTGATTTCACGATATTTCCTCGAAGGTTGGGCAAGACTGAAACGTTTGGGGTGAGTTTGATGGACCTCGGCGGAGGCGCATTCGTGTTTTCATCGGGGGTGGTATCCAGATTTGCGCGAGGACGAACATATAGATCATTTAGTGCGAGTATGGTGAAGGTTACTCCACTGTTCGCGCTTGGAGTTGCGAGATTGCTCATCACAACCGCCGTCGGGTACCACTCTGTAGAGACAGAATATGGCCGGCATTGGAACTTCTTTTTCACCCTCGCATGCGTGAATGTATTTGCTAGCATTCTCACGATACCACCTAAGAAAGCACTTTCGGTGGGACTATGTATTTCCCTCGTCTATCAGTGTGTACTTTCTCGACTTGCGAGCGCTTGGATATTACAAGCACCCGAAGTGAGACGTCATCCTGAACACGTGCTTCTGAGATTTGCATCCATGAACAGAGAGGGATTATGCAGTGTTGTTGGATATTACGCAATTTATTTGATTGCGGTTCAAATTGGTTGGTTTTTAGCGCAACCAATTTTGAATTTCAGGCGCTGGGCGCGAACGATGCTTATAGCGTTGAGCGCACTGTGGTGCGTGGCGCTCGGATTACACAGATTCGTCGAGCCTGTTTCGCGCCGTAGCGGGAACGCAGCGTACGTTATGTGGATATCCGCATATAATATGCAAGTGATACTCGCATATGTCATAATGTCACACATTTTATGGTTGGTGCGGCAGCAGCCGAGCGCCGCGCCGACGTTAGTCCAAGCTGTCAGTACAAACCAACTCGCGGTGTTCTTGTGTGGAAATTTACTCACTGGATTGGTAAATTTAAGCATAGACACCATGCAAGTTAGCGACGTCGGCGCGTGGATAGTCATGGGCGCGTACACGAGTACAATTTGTGCGTGCGCGCTTTTGTGTCAAAAACGAATGTAAAAAGAGCCTGACCGTTTCGAGTCAGCAAGGGGGGACATGTACCAGTAGTAGATGAGTAATTGTAGTGAGAGGAAAAGAAAGGAGCAAACACGTGGAACTTTGCACACGCGCGTCATCAACGAAGCCTTCTTGGCTCTGTATTAAAAATCTACCATCACGATACGAGAAATCGTAAAATTCCACCGCGCCTAACGCGCCCTCAACCTTTAGTTTGCACCAAAAGCAACTTATCTGTTCGCCTTGGCCTATGATATGGAAAAACGCGTGTAACGCAACAAGGGTCAGTACAATTGTGCAAGACGAATAAATCAATAGCTAGATTACGCCTCACGGCGGCGAGACGATGACGTTGCGAGGTGAGCCACAAAGCGACAGTACGTACCACACGCTCCAACTCATCCTTCTTCTTGATGGCATAACTGTTCGACGAACCCTTCGCCGCATTAATCAACTCGTCAGCCAAGCACTCAGAAATCGTCTTCACGTTACGGAACGCAGCCTCACGAGCGCCAGTGGTGAGCAAGTAAATGGCTTGGTTCACGCGGCGAAGCGGCGACATATCGACGGCTTGACGACGCACGACACCGGCGGAGCCAATGCGCGTGGCATCTTCACGGGGACCAGCGTTGATGATGGCATCAACAACAACTTGGACCGGGTTTTGATCGGTGAGCAAGTGAATGATTTCCATCGCATGTTTCACGATGCGCACCGCCATGAGCTTTTTGCCGTTGTTGCGGCCATGCATCATGAGCGAGTTGACGAGACGCTCGACGATCGGGCATTGCGCCTTGCGGAAACGCTTGGCGGCAAAGCGGCCAGCGGTGTGCGGAACATACACCGCATATTTCGGCTTCACCGCGATGTAATCCTAAGTCGGCGAAAAACGAAGTCGACGGTCAGACACGAGCTAGGGAACGTGCGTCTCAAATCGCGCGCCATGGCAGCGAAAGGGTTTTCACCCATCGAATGCGCGAACGAAAAGTGGACCGTGCGCGCTACACACCTCCAAAGAGATGTCGTTGATCTGTGAAATAAATACAAACGTTTATTGTCAGTCGCGTGTTCACTCGACCACGTCGTCGCGCGTGATGTAAACATCCCTATGCACTCCGCGCACGCGCGCGCGGGGTTGCGAGACCCTAAAGCACGACGATCTCGTGCGCGGGCGCGCCCTCGCCCCTCGCGCGCCGCTCGCGCCACGCCCAATGTTCGCGCATAACGACGTACCTCGACGTCATCAAACGTCCATTTGCCGAAAAGCTTCACTTCTTGCGTCGTCGCCATCGTTCTGCGCGTCAAACTAAGAGGCCGATCGCACGACGCGCCCGGCGTCTCGAGCCCGTGGCCGTGAAAATTGCACTGAAAAAACGGCCGAGTACACACGAGGACGGATTTTGCTGGTTTTTCCACCATGTACACACCGTGACGGAGTGTACTGTCTGGATGCGCGTGCGACGTCCGCCGTCACGCGGCGACGCGCGCGCACACGTCGGCGGCGCTAGCACGGCCGAACGACGGGAAGGGCGCACATCGAACACGCATGGCTGGGAAAGCAAAGCCAAAAAAGGTGCTTTTACGCGCGTGTTTTTGATCGAACGAACGCACGGGACGGGCGAACGCGCCGCGCTGAAGGTGGAACGAGTGGAAGACTTACCCGCGTTGTTGTTGTCATCGTTTTCCTCGCACAGCACACCGCGAAGGAGCTCGCGTCGAAGGCGGCTGCGGCGTTAACGAATAAAGGTGGTGGTAAACTCGGAGCGAAAGATCGCGCAGGTGGCGCAGCGGGTCATGCTAAGTACAAATGTCCAATTTGCGCGCAAGCTACGCCGTCACAGAAGAACGCGCAAGACCACTGGGATTCCAAGCACTCAAAGTTACCATTCAACTTTGACGATTGGAGTGATTTGCACAAAGAGCATGGTGGAACGACCAAAGGTATAGGTGTAGCGGGAGGCAAGGCCAAGACGGTTCACGAACTTCAAAAGACTGAGGCGGGAAGAGCAGAGTTAGCGAGGATCCAAGCAGAAAAGGAACGCATAGCTAATCTACAGTTTTGATAGCGAGAATTCAGTTTTGATTTATATGAGTTGATTGATGTATATTTATGAGTTTTCACAACCGATACGGGGACGAAGGTTGCAAGAAGCGGGAGTCGCGTCGCTCCGACGCTCCGACGTCAACCGAGCCTCAGATGACCTTTCGACATGCTCTCTAGTGTCGCCCCCGGAGAGTGTTCTTCCCAATCGAAGAACACTTCGAGCATCACCAAGTAGTGATATACGTCCGTGAGCGATTGTGGATCAAGAAATAGGCTCCCACAGTGCGCAACGATCATTTTCATATCCTTTTCGATGGGCGCAAAGCGCTTGCATCGAAGGCGCATCAAAAAGTCATTCACGAGCAATTGACAATAGTGCACGCGCTGAAAGTGGGGACTTTCGACTGAAGCTCCACCGCCCCATTCAATTTTCCAGGGCGGTTTGCCTACCCAGCTACCCACGCCCTCTTTCAAGCTAAAATGAATCTTGTCGCTTTGACGCTTCGCTAACAATGCAATTTTCTTCCCAGCGCGAACCTGTACTCCGCGTTCAAGATATTGTAACGCTTGACCCCAATAATGTTCTGTACTTGCGTTGCCACTTGAGTCTTCTTCTGCGCTTTCCAGTGTTGCAAGGATCTCATGTGCTTCTTCACGGCGTTCTTCGGTGGAACCTTTGATTTTTTCGCCTTTCGCCTCGGCGCCGAGTTGTTCATCGCCGGTTTCTTCCTCATTTTCGTGACTTACGAATGCTTCGCTCCTTGGATTACGAGAAATATTATCTTGTACTCTTCGCAGGGAGTCTTGCATCGATGCTTTAGCCTTTGAACCGTCGAAATCACCAAGAATTGTTGCGTCTTCAATGACACCACCCTTACCAATGCCTGGTGGTGCTGTCGTAATCGTTTCTTCTTCATCCATGTGCAAGTCAAACCAGAAACAGACCGCATTTAAGTAACCATGTGCTATGGTTTCCATTTTCAAGACTGTTTCTTTACCTTTGCTCTTTTGCGAATCATCAAAAAAGAATTCAAACACTCGCTTTGGTTTGGTAAGAACGCGATACGGTTGATCTCGCATGTACGTCGCTTCGTATGAACTATCCCAACGATACTTATTGAACGCACTCATATTGAAACCATCGATTTCACTCGTATATGCCTCGATGCCCACACAATAAACTGTTGCTGCTGCCGGAACGACGGCGCACGAAGACGACGCGAGTCGCTTTCGCGCCGCATCCAACAAGAACAATACATGATCGCCAGTAAGTCCTGCATCGAAAACATCCAAGACAATCATGTTACATCCATCGTAAGGCACATGTTTGCCTCGCTCGAGCAATGCGACATCGCGTTTAAAAACGCTTATTTTGGATCCCAAGCCGTTAGCGGCAACGTTGCGTCTCGCCACATGCACGAGAGATGGATGCGTATCACACGCAACGACAGACTCGGCCCCAGAACGCGCTGCGAGCATAGCAAGTACACCGCTACCAGTTCCAATATCTAGTACCCGCGCTTGATCACCATTGGCTTTAATTTTACCGATTTGTCTTTCAATGGCGTCAGCGTACGCTGCAAGGCGTCCTTCATCGCGAAGCATATGAAAATGATATTTTGGAAAGCTTGCATCGCGTTTACTCAGGTGGTCATATTCGGCATCTTCAACACTAAAGTGAATGCCCACGGTATTATGAGCGCACGTTACCGGTAATACCATCCCATCGTTCACGGCAATTTGCCCCGGCATGAATTGAATCGCAGCACGCATCGACGACGGCGAGTTTTCATCTCGCATCGGATTTGTCGATAGCGTTATATCATCAATCAGGGTCAAATCGTACCAGAATACAATTGCGTTGAACTTCCCTCGTTTACTGAATGTCACGTCTAGTATCTGCTTCTCCGATGACTCTGGAGGCATCAACATGTCAAACGTGAACACCTGCATGGGCGCGCTCAACGCTGTGTACGCATCGGTCGTGAAGTCTACACCACACGCGTACGTCGGGTGGAATCTGTAGCTGTCTATAGCGCTCAAGTCTAATCCATCTATCGACGGCGTTCGAATCTCTACCGCCTGTGCATAAAGAGTTGCGCTTGATGGCATGACGATGGCGTCTGGCAATAACAACTGATCGAGCGCATGTTTCACCGCTGGAATCATACCTGAACTGAGCAAGCCGTCATCTAAGACATCACAAATACACAAATTGCAAGAAATGGGCACATCGCGCAGTAAACTGAGATCTGTCGGGCGCTTATAGATCACTTTAACTTGATCGTCGCTGTAACCGTTGTTCAATAAATTTTCCTTTGTGGCCATAGCCATGTAAAGCCAGCGTTCGGACGCAGTGACGTGATGGGCGCCATGCTTGAGCGCAATCATTGTATTGATCCCCGCTCCGCACCCCAAGTTCAGCACGCGCGCATCCTTCGCTTCGGCATGAATCTTATCAATGGCGCGCTTAATTGCTGCGTCGTATTTCACTCGCCGCTCCTCGTCGTGCAAAACTCTGAAATACCGCTTCGGAATGCGGATATCCGACTGAATTGTCATGTAATTGTAAGTATCTTTCAAGTGATGATCATTTTCAGCTTGAAACGGCGTGAGCAACTTGTTTGGTAATAGATCACGGGGATGCACGCGATGCAGAGGCGCGGAATACGGTAGCGACGAAATACGTTCACTCGTCTTGCCAGAGCTCGGCAACGCATACTGAACTTTTTCCTTACCACGTCCAACATAAAGATCACGAATAATGGCTTGAGTAGATTCTTCTAAACCACGTTTCAGTTCGTCGTCGTTCGGTGCCATCGATAAACCGAATTCAAACTCCAACTTGGCGAGTTTCGGTTGCTTGAGTCCCATGAGCGCGAAGCCCTTTCGGGCGTATCCCTTGACGAACGTCTTCACCGAACTACCTTCATCACTTTGAAGTTGAGTGAATCTTTCATTCGCTAAAGTTTGTGCGCGATGACCATCCCATAATGCTTCGTCGAATAAACCGAGATTCAAGTACGCGTGCGAACGATTGGAGTGGCATACGTACAGCGTCGGGTGCGTCACGTTGTTCTCGTTTACCTTTCGAAAGAGCTTTGCGTACGAAACGACACAACCCACGTTATCACCGCCACGTAATCGTTTTACGGCTTCGTTATTCAAGTCTGTAATCGATCTTGACTTGAAAGTCTTATCACGAGCAAACTCAGCGTCGCGCTCTCGTATGATTAAAATGCGCACGCGTACGTCGCGCTCGTCAATCTCCTCTCGCGCGTGGTTGGGCACATCTTTCTCGCCTAAACTTTCATGCACGACGTCTTCGTCATCAAAATGACACTCACTTTCGGCATTTGACGACACGTCGTCATCCATATCGTCTTCGTCATCATCAGATACGCCCACGCCTCGTCCCGTCCCGTCACCACACTTTGCCAACGCATCGTCAATCCACGACGTCGTCGTCTCTTTCTTTTCGTCGTCGTCGTCGTCGTCGTCATCGTCATCGTGCTCGTACACGTTCGTTGCGTCTAACGCCACGCTCATGACGATATCGTCGTCGTCGTCGTCGTCGTCGTCGTCGTCAAGTTGTGTGG
>Ga0181597_10003660_pt1 | contig 15820 bp, 12 predicted proteins | sample 041ome_5_FD_148647 | JGI IMG/M metagenome (GOLD analysis project Ga0181597, IMG submission 148647) | Coastal salt marsh microbial communities from the Groves Creek Marsh, Skidaway Island, Georgia - 041403US metaG (spades assembly) | ecosystem: Environmental > Aquatic > Marine > Intertidal zone... | reverse complement strand
TAATTTTAAAAAATACATTTTAAAAAAAGCCCAATAACCTCTTAACGTTCCAATAAAAATACCGCCTACTTTTTTATCAATATTTTGTGTGCTCCATGCATCAATATATAAGCTCATTTTAAGGTAATAATCTTTCATTGTTTTATAAGTTTCATGGTGAAGATAACCCGAAATCTTTGCTGGTTTATAGTTATCTGGAATTATTAAAGTTTCGTGAACCAAGGCATCATTGTAAGTGGTTAGATTATTCGGATATAGTCTATTTATCCAGTCTGGAAACCAACCTGAATATCTCACCTCATGTCCAAAAGCTTTGCTCAATCTATTAACCTGGTAAATTTGCGGCTCTCCGTTAATTGCTTTTTTTATAGACTCTTGTAAGTTAGAGCTAATTTCCTCGTCTGCATCAAGCATAAATATCCAATCTGACTTTGAGAGTTTTTGAGCATTTTGACGTTGAATTCCGAAACCAGGCCAGAAATTAGATGTGTGAATATTTTTGGTATATTTTTTGGCAATACTAAGAGTTTTATCTGTGCTTCCAGAATCAAGAATAATAATTTCATCCGCCCAAGTTGAGCTTTTAAGAGCTTTTTCTATAAACTCCTCACCATTCTTAACAATTATTATTATGCTTATAGTCTTCATTAGGATTAAAATTGTAGCATATATGGTGGCCCCGGTAGGACTCGAACCTACGACAAATGGATTATGAGTCCACTGCTCTAACCAACTGAGCTACAGGGCCTTTTAGAGTAAAAATTTAAGATTCTATATTTATATTATATCACAATTATTCTTAATAATAATTTGAAAGAATTTATATTATATAAAGAAAGTCCACTGCTCAATGAGTTAGTGGGCTATTACTAGGAGAAACTAAAATTTTTTTTATGGTTCTTTTAAAGCTCAAACATATACCTTAAGCCAAATCCAAATCTTTCAGTTACTTCATCTTCTTCGTCTGTGCGCTTAAATCCAAAATCAATATTTAAATCTGGGGATACCGCATAACCAATAGAGATTTGAAGTAGTTTTGCATCCTCGCCCTCTGCTTCTGAGTGCTCATGCCCTTCCTCTTCCTCTTCCTCTTCTTCTGCCTTATTATTATCAACAAATGTGTACGTTGTAGCAAAGTTCCAAGGGTACATTTTTAATCCTAGGGATGCTGAGAAATATGATCTATCATGGCCAGTTTCACCACCATAGTGTTCTATGTCCATGTATTCAAATATTAAGGTTTTGCTAATTCCTTTAGAAAAGTTTTCTTTGTACCCAAATGAGACAGAATATCTATCTTCATCGCTTTCGTTACCTATTCCAGATTTTTGATGAGCGTAGCCTAATCTATATAAAACTCTTTCTGCTATGTTGTTATTCAATGAATAAAAATCTTTACCACCAATAGATATAGCATATGAATCAAAGTCTTCTGTATTTGCTAATCCCCCGTCAGATTTACTTGTATGCCCTCTTTTATCTATTATAGAATCGCTTAAAAATGTTGTATCAGCATGAAAACCACTAATGTTTAATTTGTGTGTTCCAAAGTCATCGAAATTAGCTCCAAATTTAACTCCAGCGCCAATACGCTCGGCAATTTTATATTCTTCAATCATTGAGTATGAATAAAGTCCAGGAAAGCTGTGATAATCAAGACCGACTTTAGGATTAAACTTACCTAGATAAAATAAAAAATCTTCATGACTATATGTAAGAGTAAGTGATTCAACCAATAACGGATGATCTTCAAAAACTCTGGTTGAGCCATCATGAGTTCTACTAACACCTCCATGTGCGTGTCCGCCTGGTTCCCCTTCTACCTTAATATTTGTATCAATATTAAAACCTTCTGCAATTTTAGATCCAAGCTCAATATGGGAATGTGTATACCATTCATTGACTTCTTTTGTTCCCGATGCGGCATCATTTATATGATCTGCATGAACGCGGATTCCCACATGTCCGTAAAAAGGTTCATCTGAATGCGCAGCATGATCGTGTTCGTCCTCAGCATAAGAATTGCTTTGAAAAATAAAAGCTAAGATTACAAAAAGCTTAAAAAAGTAAGTAAATCTCATATTTGTTCCATCCCAATTAAAATTATAAAAACGTAATGTTATATTATAACATTACTTAATTCCAGTGTTTTATAATTATATTATTAAGTTCTTAATTATTTTGTTTTTACGATGAAAGATAATAGAGAAATAGTTACAAATATTAAAGCCGATGCGACTACAATTGACGGACCTGATGGCGTATCAAGATACAAAGAGCTAAATATTCCAATTATTACTGCAAAAACAGCAAGAGCGGATGAAATAATTGCCATTATTTCTGGAGAATAAGCTAATTGTCTTGCAGATGCAGCAGGAATTATTAGTAATGATGTGATTAAAAGTAAACCAACAATTTTAAAAGAAACTGCAACAACAATCGTCATTAATAACATAATTAATAATTGATTAACCAAAACGTTAATACCTTCAGCCCTTGCTAATTTTTCATCTATTGTCATTAGAACAAATGATGCCCAATTGAAATATAAAAAAATTAATACAAAGATGCCCCCGAATATTATGAAATATATTTCTAATGAATTAACTGCCAATATGTCGCCAAACAAGTAGGAGTGAAGGTCAACACTTCTATCAAGAAGGCTCAACACAACCATTCCAACAGAAAGAGCTGAATGTGCGAGAATACCTAAAAGCGTATCTGTGGCCAAAATTTTTTTCTGCTGCAACCATATTAATATTATTGTAAAAAAAGAGCATATGATTATAGTTCCTATATTTGTACTAATTCCCAGAACAAGCCCAAGAGCAACACCTAGTAAGGCACTATGTGCCAGTGAATCTCCAAAGTAAGCCATTTTTCTCCAAACAACAAAACAACCAATTGCTCCAGCAATAATAGCAACTCCAATACCGGCAATAATTGCTCTAATTAAAAATGGTTCAATCATTAAGAATCTCTTTATGTGAATGATTATGAGTATGTTGATAAACTGACATCATTTCGGCCATATCATTTCCAAAAAGCGAAATAAATTCAGGGTCTTTTGCAACTGTTTGAGGTTCGCCAGAGCAACAAACATGATGATATAAGCATACAACTTGTTTTGTTGACGACATGACCATATGGAGATCATGAGAAACCATTAAAATACTTAAATTTCTATTTTTATAAATACTATTAAGTAAATTATAAAAATTTAATTGGTTTTTAATATCAAGATTTTGAGCAGGCTCATCTAAAATTAATAATTCAGGCTCATCCAATAAGCTTCTTGTCAAAAGTACTTTTTGGAGTTCGCCACCAGAGAGATTAGATAAATTCTTTTTAAGAATTTCTGTGATATTGGTTTCTTTAGATAAGTTAATAAATTCTGAAGTTGAAAATTTTTTATTTAGCTTTAAGAATCTTTCTACACTTATAGGCATAGAATTTTCCGGGATAAAGTTTTGCGGTATATAACCAATAGATAGATTGCTTTTCTTAATTATTTTTCCGTTATCTGGGATGAAAGAACCCATTAAACAATCAAGAAGGACTGATTTTCCTGCCCCATTAGGACCTATAATAGTTATAAAATCTTTCTTCTTTATATTTAAGCTTACGTTCTCAAGAATATTTTTATTTTGTCTTGATACACTCAAATTCTCAGCTTGAATTAAAAAAGACATTTTTTTAAGTACATTCTCCACAAACTCCTGATATTTCCAAAGTCACTTGATTTGGTAAAAAACTTTTTCCCCCGGAATTATTTTTGACAATATCATTTATGTTTATTGAGCAATGTTCTTCAATATTTTGACATTCGTTACATATTAAAAAATAGCATGAATCATATGCGTCTGGGTGGGAGCATCCTACGTAAGCATTTAAACTTTGTATTTTATGAATAAGCCCATGTTCCATTAAGAAATCTAATGATCTATATACTGTTGGAGGTTTGGCAGAATTATCAATTCTTTGTAAGTCTTCCAAAAGATCATAAGCTTTCACATAGGAATGACTTTTCCAAATTAATTTAAGTACAGTTTCTCGAAGTTTAGTTAACTTCACACCTTTTTTTTTGCAAACCATCTTAGCATTTTTCAATGCTTCATTTGTACATGTTTTATGATTTTTGCATAAGCTCATTTTTTTTATCTCTAAACGTTATTGAAAACATATATGTTATAATATAACATTATTTCAAACTAATATTAAAGGATTATAATTATGTCAAAAAAAATACTATTAATCATTTTTAGTTTGTTCATAAGTACAAATGCAATATCAAGCGAAATTGTTGCTAGTATTAAACCACTTCATTCTTTAGTTAGTGCAGTTACTCAGGGAAGTAATTCAGTTTCTTTATTAATTAAGGGAAGTATGTCCCCACATAATTTCGCACTAAAGCCATCGCATGCAAAACTACTAAATAATGCAAAAATAGTTTTTTATATAGATAACCACCTTGAATCTGCTTTAAAAAGAACAGTTATAGGATTACCTACAAGCGTAAGAGTTGTGAAGGTATCAGGCACCAAACAATTAAAACTTTTGCCAACTAGGTCAGGAGATAATTGGGAAGAAGATGGTCATGACCATCATCATGATCATGGTTCGCATGATCTTCATTTTTGGCTAGATCCGAATAATGCCATTCAAATTGTAAAAGGAATTGTTCGCCAACTAAGTATTGTTTACCCAGAAAATATCAATCTCTACAAAAAAAATGCAAAAAATATTATTAAAGAAATTAAGGCTACAGATCTTTCATTACAATCAATGCTGGAGCCAATAAAAAATAAACCTTATATTGTTTTTCATGATGCTTATCAGTATTTTGAAAATATGTACGGGCTAAACGCTGTAGGATCAATTTTATTAGATCCTGAAATACCTCCTTCACCTAAAAGGATCATTCAAATTAGATCAAAAATTAAGACCTCAAATCCGAACTGTGTTTTCAAGGAACCGCAATTCAGAGCAAAAATTGTAAATACCGTTATTGAAGATACAAATGTAAAAGTTGGCATCTTAGATCCTCTGGGTGCTGATTTAGTAGAAGGACCAAACATGTACTCAAATCTTTTAAAACAAATTGCAGGTAATTTAAAAAAATGTCTTGAATAAAAAGAATTTTGTTTTTCTAGTTATAATATTTGTGTAAATGTTTTTTTTATAAAAATGTATTAAAGTAATGCTTATGAAAATAAGATTGCTAATAATTCTATTTATTTTAAATAACTCAGTAATTGCTGACACATCTAATTATGGCTCTTCAAAAGAAAAAGTTAATCAAAGCGACATTAACTGGTTGTTAGACAGACATAATATTCAAGAAGCACGAGGCGGAACAACCAGCGGCTTAGAGCCAAAGATTGATAAAAGTCCTTCAAACTATTTCGTAAAGCTACAAAATTCAAAAAAGAAAAAAGAAAAAGATAGGCTTGCCATATTGTCAATGGCTGGAGACTACAAAGCGAATTTTGAGTTCACTGAAATATTTGGTAGTGACCCAAATTATAATCTTGATAATCCCTATAAGTCTTGGGGAACAGAAACAATCATGGTTATCCAAAATAGTGAAAATTTTATCTCACTTCAACATATTCTCGTGATGTTTATGAAGGATAAAGATGGAAATGTAAAAGGGCCATATGTGCAAAAACATTGGCGACAAGATTGGTCTTTCGAAGATAAAAAAATTTTAGAATTTCAGGGAAAAAATAAATGGACTGTTCAAAGACAAGGAGATGTTAAAAAAACATGGAGTCAGGCCGTTTATCAGGTAGATGATTCTCCTAGGTATGAGTCTTATGGTATTTGGGTTCATGAACAAGGCGTTTCAAGATGGACTAGTAAGACTACAAATAGACCATTGCCAAGAAGAGAGCACAGTGTTAGAAAAGATTATGATTTGTTAATGGGAGTTAATAAAATATCAGTTTTACCATGGGGTTGGGTAATGGAAGAAAATAATGACAAGATTAAAACTCCAAATAACTACATTGGCACAGAGTATGGATTAGCTAGATATCAAAAAGTTGTAAACTATGATTTTACTCCGGCTTTAAAATATTGGCAGTCTTCAAAAGGTTACTGGGATTTAGTTAGAGATAGGTGGGATAGGATAATATCTTATGATGCAAGCTTTTGTATGAAAAAACATCATAATGATAAGCCATTATTTAATTATCATTTTTCACAGGCAGAAAAATATAAGAAAGAAAAGGATATATTGAAAGCAAAAAGGAATGTTGATCAAACAATAAACAATTTTATAATTAACAATTGTATGTAGCAGCAATTAAGCAGAAGCAAAAATAAACTCTAAATATAAATAAGAACTATTTGCATTAATTAATGATTTGCATTATTATTCAAACCAATATTAATTATATAAATGGTGAAAAATGAGAAAAACAGTAAGCTTTATTATTTTGATAATACTATCGCAAAATGCATTAGCAGGACCTTATATTACAACCAAGCATGAATTTAAATTGAAAGACTCAGATTATAATAAAACGGTAAATCAAATAAGGTTTGGATATGATAAAAAAATAAAAAATTCAACATACTACATAGAAATAGGTGGTGGAGAAACTTTGCCAAATGGCAATAGTCTTGGAAGCGGACAAAGTATAATATCGTATGAACTAGGTTTTAAAAAAAAGGTTAATGATAGATTTTCATTCAAGATCCAATATGAGGGAAAAAATTATACAGATACATATTTAGATCACGAATTTGAGTTTGAAACAAAATATCGATTTTAAAAGAAATAAAGTGTAACATTAATTTTGTGAATAATAAAAATGAAAACATCTCAGATATTGAATTATCATTAATTTCAGTTATTTCTGCATTAGAAAATAAACTTGAAGAGTTAGATCACAACATATCTTTGCTATTAAAAGAAAATGAGAGTTCGTCAGTAAACTTGTCTAGTGACTCAGAGTTGCATAAAAGAGTTAAAAAGCTTGAGGAAAAAAGTCTAAAATTAGATAGTGAAAATAGTTGTGATTTTACGAAAAAATATTTGAACACTATGCCAGCAAAAGGTAGATTCTCAAATTCAAGAAAAGGTTATATTGTAGCTGAAAATTTACGATTAAAAAGGATTGAATCAATTGAAAAATCTTTAAATGAGATTCATAAAAAATTTGATGAATATAGTTTGCAAACTAATAAAATAAAAGAAATGAATTTTAATAGTGGTAAAAAAGATAATGATTCGGATAATATTATGCCAGATGACTTCTATCCAAGATCAAAAGGAATATTTTTTGGTTTTATTTTTTCTCTCGCGCTTGTTTTTCTTTTAATAATAGTATCTAGTGGAATAAATATTTTTATATAGTAACTAAGGTTAATAATTTTGAGTTTTATTTTAAATTTTTTATTATTTTTTATAGGACTATTTGTAAAAATGTTTTCTTATACGCTTTTAACATTCGTATTCATCTTTTTTACTTTAATGTTTTTGGTTTACATATATTTTGGTAATGAGATAACTTTTATAATAGAAAAGTTTCATGAAACTATACCTCATGCTATACCTATTTAAGTTATTCTAAATCTAGAAAACTTTTTAATTGTTCTGAACGACTTGGGTGTCTTAGCTTTCTTAAAGCTTTAGCCTCTATTTGCCTAATTCTTTCTCTAGTGACATCAAATTGTTTTCCTACTTCTTCTAAAGTATGATCTGTATTCATATCAATTCCGAACCTCATTCTAAGTACTTTTGCTTCTCTTGGTGTTAGTGAGCCAAGTATGCTTCTTGTAGCCTCACCAAGGCTTTCATTTGCCGCTGATTCCATAGGAGTCAATATATTTCCATCCTCAATAAAATCACCAAGATGAGAATCTTCATCATCACCTATAGGTGTTTCCATTGAAATAGGCTCTTTTGCTATTTTAAGAACTTTTCTTATTTTGTCTTCAGGCATTGCCATTTTTAAAGAAAGTTCTTCTGGAGTAGGTTCTTTCCCGTTCTCTTGAGTCATTTGTCTAGAGATTCTATTCAATTTATTTATTGTTTCAATCATATGAACTGGAATTCTTATAGTTCTTGCTTGATCAGCTATAGACCTTGTTATCGCCTGTCTTATCCACCATGTTGCATAAGTTGAAAATTTATAACCTCTTCTATATTCAAATTTATCAACGGCTTTCATAAGACCAATATTTCCTTCTTGAATAAGATCTAAAAACTGTAAGCCACGGTTTGTATATTTTTTTGCTATTGATATAACTAGCCTTAAATTCGCCTCAATCATTTCTTTTTTTGCACGTTTTGATTTTGCTTCGCCAATAGACATTTTTCTATTAATCTCTTTGATTTCTGAAACTTTAAGACTTGTTAACTCTTCAATTTTTAAAAGCTTTTTCTGAATTTTTTTAATTTCATCTTTATTTTTTTTGAGCTTCGAAGAATATTTTGGCTTTCCTTTTAGTCTATTCTGAACCCAATCTAGATTAGCACTATTATCGGCAAAGCTTTTTATAAATTCTCTTCTTGGCATTCCAGATGAAATTGCAATTTTAGATATTTGCTTTTCATAATCTCTAATTTTGCTAACAACTAATTTTAAATCTTCTTTGAGTTCTGTTAACAAAACGGGAACTATTCTGAATCTCATAAAATAATCAGCTGTTTTTTCTCTAGCTTTTAAAAGCTTTTTAGGATCTTTTTTCACAGCCGGTTGATTTGTTTTTTTAAAAAGCTTGATTAAGTCATCAAAATGTTTTTTTGCTTCTTCTGGATCAATGCCAGTATCAACTTCAACCTCTTCTTCATCATCATCTTCATTTTTTAAAGCGTGATCTTCAATTACATCATTATCAGCATCAGGATCAATAAAGCCATTTAACAAGTCACTAAGTTTTAATCTTTCAATTTCTTCATCTTCGTCTTCATCTTCTTCTGGCTGATTCATAACTAATGCGTAAGAGGTTAATAGCTTCTCAATGGTATTTGGATAAAAAGCCAATGCATGAGTAACTTGATTCAATCCTTCCTCAATTCTTTTGGCAATACTTATTTCACCTTCTCTGGTTAACAAGTTAACTGTTCCCATTTCTCTCATATACATCCTAACAGGATCAGTTGTTCTACCAAATTCCTGGTCAACAGTAACTAATGCTTCTGCTGCCTCTTCAGCTGCATCTTCGTCAGTAGATTGGTCATCGTCATTTAAGCTTAATGTATCCTCATCGGGAGGTAGTTCTTGTACCACTATTCCCATTTCTGTGATCATATTTATAATATCTTCAATTTGATCTGAGTCTACGATACCTTCAGGAAGATGGTCGTTAACTTCAGCATAGGTAAGGTAACCTTGCTCTTTTCCTTTGGAAATTAGCTCTTTTATTTTGGTTTGATGATTCTCGTTTATAGCCATTTATATAAAAGTATTTTCTTGAAGAATATATATGTTTTTGGGAGAGAGATTATAACATAAAATATTAATATAACTTAATAATTCTTTGATTTTGCTTCTATTTCTCTAATTTCCTCTTGCACAGAAGAATATAGCTTTAGATTCGAAGGATCAATGTCATTTAATTTGGTTTTTAAAAGATTTCTGATTGTTAAGCAAATACATGCATTAAATTCTTTCTCAGGAAAGTCAAAATTGGTAAGCGTGACTTGGCTGATTTTTTCTAATGCCAAATAGGAGCTCTTATCAGATCTAAAGTTCTCAAGTATGCCACCTAGCTTAATATCCCGATTATTTTTTATTAAATCTACTATAGACTTAAGCAAAATTATCCCCTGGTTATCTTGTATGCGATTATCATTTATAAGATCTTCGTCAATATCTAAATTAGGGTTATGCATTAAAATTAATATTGCTTTTTGGAGAGGGGAATGTGTTTTATATTTTTTACTCTGAAAAGCATTAGAGAACTCATTATTAATATCAGGAGATTTATTATTTGTATATTTAGCACCTATCTTTTCTTTTAAAAATTCGTAAATAATTTCTTTTAATATTTTTGCATTCATATTTTTCAATAGTAAATCTATATTCTGTAAATATTGTGTTTTACCGGCAGCGCTTGTTAAATCAAATTCTTTAGAGAACTTTACAAAAATGAATTCTTCAATACTAATTTTTTTATTAACCTTTTCGTCCCAAAGGTTTTTTCCACCTTTTTCTATTATACTGTCTGGATCAAAACTATCTGGAAGGAAAACAAAGCTTATTGCATCACCATCTTTTATAACAGGTATAATATTTTCAACGCCCTTCCACGCAGCTTTTTTTCCTGCTTTGTCACCATCAAAACAGAATATAATCTCTCTAGTATATTTAAAGCATTGAATTAAATTTTCTTTGGTGACTGCAGTTCCAAGTGTGGCTACACAATTTTTTACTCCCGCTTGATGCAGTTTTATGACATCCATATATCCTTCTACAATATAAATAAAATCTTTTGAATTTTTTTCTTTTTTTGCTTGATGGAGATTATATAAAACCTTTTTTTTGCTAAATAATTTAGTTTCTGGTGAGTTCATATATTTTGCAATTGGTTTATTTTTATCCTCTTTTAATATTCTTCCGCCAAATGCAATTGTATGCCCTGTTTGGTCGTGTATTGGGAACATAATTCGATCTCTGAACTTATCGTAAGAGTTATTATTTTTCTTAACTATTAGACCAGCATCTAATAAATTGGATTCAGTATACCTACCCTTAAGCGACTCACTAAGTGATTGAAAATCGTTTTTTGCATATCCTATGTCAAATATTTTTGCAGTCTCACCGGTAATACTTCTTTCTTTTAAATAAGAAATTGCTTTTTCCGAATTTTTCAATTGGCTCTGATACACTTTTTTTGCATCATTTAATGTGTTTTCAAGAATTTTCTTTTCTTCAAATAATTTGTTTGCTTCCTTACTTCTTGGTATTTCCATTCCTAAGGAATTAGCAATAGTTTCGATTGCTTCAGGATAAGTTTTATTTGTATGATCCATAACAAAGCCGATAACATTTCCGTGTGCACCACAGCCAAAGCAATGAAAAAATTTTTTACTCTCACTTACACTAAACGAAGATGTTTTTTCGTTATGAAAAGGACATCTTGCCCAATAGTCATTGCCTTTTTTTTCTAGCTTTACATAATTTCCAATTATATCTACGATGTTTGCTTTCTCTATTAAGCTATCTATGAAGTCTTTTGGGATATTTTGGGCCATGCTTATGCAGCAACACTATCTTTATTGAATAAATCTTCAATTTTGATGGCTTTAGGTTTGACTAATAAAAATTTATTTATATAGCTATCAAAATTATCAAGTATAAATCTGCCCCATTCGCTATTTGTAAGATTCACATAATCTTCTATAGATTTTCTTAGAAAGGTAACTTGATGCAGATTCTCTTCTTTATTAATTTTTAAAGTTTCCACAAGCTCCGTATTATATTTATCTTTAAAGGTGTTGTTTTCGTCTAAAACAATCGCAAAACCACCTGACATTCCTGCTCCAAAGTTAACACCTGTTTCTCCAAGAACTATGACAGCACCGTTGGTCATATATTCACATCCGTGATCCCCAACCCCTTCAACTATTGCTGTGGCTCCTGAATTTCTTACAGCAAATCTTTCTCCTGCAATTCCAGCAGCATAAAGTTTTCCACCAGTTGCACCATACATGCATGTATTACCTATGATAACTGAGTTCTTTGTCTCATAAGTTACATCTTTTGGGGGATATACAACAATCTGTCCCGCAGCCATTCCTTTGCCGACGTAGTCATTAGCATCCCCTTCTAAAGTTAAATTCAAACCACCAGCATTCCAAACTCCAAAACTTTGTCCCGCTGTACCTTTAAAATGGATATTTATTGGGTTCTTAGACATTCCATAATTTCCGTGAAGGCTAGCTATGTAGCCTGATATGCTAGCTCCAACTGATCTATCAGTATTTTTAATAGAATAATTAAAGTTTCCACCAGATTTACTTTGAATTGCATCTTTAGTCTCTTCATTAATTTTCTTAGATAGTTCTGCTTTGTCCCAAGGAATATTGCTTTCTAATTCACATGTATGAGAGATATTTTCATCAACATTGGCATCTGAAATAATTGGATCAATGATTAAATTTTTTAATTTACCATTTTCAAATTTTTTAACTTCAAGAATGTTTGTTTTTCCAATAATATCTGACAAATTTTTATATCCTAGATTTGCTAATAAGATTCTAGTTTCTTGAGCTATAAATCTAAAATAATTCATCACCATTTCATCTTTACCAATAAAATGATATTTTCTTAAAACTTGATTTTGAGTCGCAACACCAGTGGCGCAATTATTCAAATGACAAATTCTTAAATATTTGCAGCCCATTGCGATCATTGGTCCTGTTCCGAAACCAAAACTTTCAGCTCCTAAAATTGCTGCTTTAACAACATCAATACCAGTTTTTAATCCACCATCTGCTTGTAATCTTACATTTCTTCTTAAGTTATTGGCTCTTAGTGTTTGGTGAGTTTCTGATAGACCCATTTCCCAAGGTCCGCCAGCATATTTAATACTGGACAGCGGACTCGCTGCAGTTCCTCCATCATAACCGGATATTGTAATAAAATCTGCATAAGCTTTTGCTACCCCAGCAGCTATAGTTCCAACCCCTGCTTCTGCAACTAATTTAACAGATACAAAAGCTTTTGGATTGACCTGTTTTAGGTCAAAAATTAATTGCGCCAAATCTTCTATCGAATATATATCATGATGTGGAGGCGGTGAAATTAGTGTTATGCCAGGATTTGCATATCTTAAAGTAGCAATTAGCTTGTCAACTTTGTCACCGGGAAGCTGTCCTCCTTCACCTGGTTTTGCGCCTTGGGCAATTTTTATTTGAATAACTTCTGCATTAACTAAGTAATGAGGAGTGACTCCAAATCTTCCTGATGCTACTTGTTTTATTTTTGAGTTTTTATCTGTGTTAAATCTTTTTTGATCTTCTCCACCCTCTCCTGAATTAGATCTTCCTCCCATTTTGTTCATAGCTTGAGCCAAAGTTTCGTGAGCATCAGGAGATAGAGCTCCCAAAGACATCCCGGCAGAGTCAAATCTTAAAAGTATATTTTCTATTGGTTCGACATCATCTAGTGGAATTGGTTTCCTTGAGCTATTGAAGTCCAGCATGTCTCTAATCACCATTTTCTCTCTAGAGTGAACTATGTCGCTATATTTTTTATAATCTTCGTAGTCACCACTTTTTACAGCATCTTGAAGTGTTTTCACGACATCAGGATTATAGGCATGAAACTCTTCACCATGAACGTATTTTAAAAGACCGCCTTGTTTAATATTCTTTCTTTCACTCCAAGTATTTTTGGCAAGTTTAATTTGATCAATTTGTAAATCATTAAATGTTGTTCCTGATAATCTATTAGTAGTATCACAAAAACATAAATCAACTACTTCTTGGTTTAATCCAACACATTCAAATAACTGTGATCCTCTATAACTTGAAATAGTGGATATCCCCATCTTTGATAGAATTTTATAAAGGCCTTTGTTTATGCCCTGTCTATAATTTCTAGTTGCTTTGAAAAATTCTGAATTGTCATCAGATTTTTCAATAATCATACTATTTAAGGATTGATAAGCTAAATATGGATAAATTGCAGTTGCACCATATCCGATCAATGTGGCGCAATGATGAGAGTCTCGAGCAGTTGCTGTTTCTACAATAATGTTTACACTTGTTCTGAGACCGCTTTTAATTAAAGCATGATGAACAGCACCGGTAGCAAGGAGAGCATGAATTGGTAACTTTCCTTTTTTAATATTTTTATCACTTAAAATAATAAATACTTTATTATTTTTTGCGGCATCAATTGCTTTTTTTGTCAAATTTGTTATTGCTTTTTCAAGTTCTATTTTTTCATCAAAGTTTAGATCCAGAATTACAAATGTGAATTTCTTATTCTTTAGTTCCTGCAATTGTTTGAATTTTCTATATGATAATATAGGAGATTCAATAGTCAGTCTGTGTGCATGTTTCGAGCCCTCCTCAAAGATGTTTAAATCTGGTCCGAGGTAAGTTTCTAAAGACATGACATTACTTTCCCTTATTGGGTCTATAGGTGGATTTGTTACTTGAGCAAACTGTTGCCTGAAATAATCATATATTGACCTAATTTCATTTGATAAAACAGGAAAAGGAGTATCGTCACCCATAGAGCCAATAGCTTCCTGACTAAGATTTGAAAGTGGCTTCAATATTTGATCTTTCTCTTCATAAGTAACATTAAACATTTTTTCATATTGCTTAATTTTAGAATCATTAAAAAATTCTACTTCAGGGAATTTGTCGGGAATAATTTTTCGCATTGATTCTGCCCCAGTGTCCATCCATTCTTTGTAGGGGCATCTTTTTTTAAGAATATTGTCAATGTCATGTGAATATAAAATTTCTCCTTCTTCAGTATCTACAGCAATAATCTGACCAGGGCCAAGCTTTCCCTTTTCAATAATATCTCTTTCATCGTATTCATAGACTCCAATTTCAGAAGCTACAGTTATATGCCTATCATTAGTTATTACATACCTTGCAGGCCTTAAGCCGTTTCTATCAGTTACACAAGCTGCAAATCTCCCATCAGTTAAAACTATACCTGCTGGCCCATCCCATGACTCCATATGTTTTGCATTATATTCATAGAACGCTTTAAGATCTGAATCACTTTCAGGAATACTTTTCCATGCTGGCGGAATTAGAAGTTTAATAGCTTTAAATAAATTAATTCCTCCAACAACTAAAACTTCAAGCATGTTATCGAGACTTTTTGAGTCTGATCCATTCATAGAAACAAGAGGTTTCAGATCAGCTAATTCTGGTATTTTAGAAGTTTTAAAAATACTGGATCTTGCTTGAGACCAATTTCTATTAGCTCTTATAGTATTAATTTCTCCATTATGCGCTAACATTCTGAATGGCTGTGCAAGGCTCCATTGAGGCGTTGTATTTGTTGAAAATCTTTGATGAAAAACACATAGAGAAGTTTCAAGTTTTTTATTAGATAGGTCTAAATAAAATTTAGCAAGATGTTTTGGCATTATCATGCCCTTATACAATATAACTTTAGAAGATAAACTTGTGATATAAAAAATATCATCATCTGTTTTAGAAATTAATATCTCTATTTTTCTTCTTATAATAAGTAATTTAGATTCAATATCTCTACTATTAATTTTCTCTGAGGGATTAATGAATGCTTGGCTAATATAAGGTAGAGTTTTTAATGCGTCCTCACCACAAATCTTTTCATCGGTCGGAACATCTCTCCAGCCAGCTAAAATAAAATCATGTTCTTTTACCACTTCTTCAACAATTTTCATTGAAGATTTTCTTTTCTTTATATCAGTATTTAGAAAAAACATTCCAATAGCAAAATTTTTTGCAACATTAATTTTTTGTTCATTTGCTATAGATCTAAAGAAGAATTCTGGAATTTTAAACAATATTCCGCAACCATCTCCAGAGGTTCCATCAGCTCCGACGGCGCCTCTATGAGCAAGCCTTTCGAGAGCAGTGATAGCTGTATCAATTAACCAGTGACTTGGTTTATCATCAATGTTTGAAATTAAACCAAATCCACAACTGTCTTTTTCAAAGCTTTTATCATATAGACCAGTAATTTCTTTAGTTTTATCTACCATATCTTAATAAGTCCAGTTAAATGAGCTTACCAGAGTTTGATGATGTCTCACCAAACTCTAGATTTAAAGTTTGGTGCGTTCCTTCGGCTTTATGCCTACTTCCGTCCTACAAGGATGAACGTACATTTATATT
>Ga0181597_10003657_pt1 | contig 15844 bp, 22 predicted proteins | sample 041ome_5_FD_148647 | JGI IMG/M metagenome (GOLD analysis project Ga0181597, IMG submission 148647) | Coastal salt marsh microbial communities from the Groves Creek Marsh, Skidaway Island, Georgia - 041403US metaG (spades assembly) | ecosystem: Environmental > Aquatic > Marine > Intertidal zone... | reverse complement strand
TTATCTTCCTCATCGGAAAGCTCTTCTTCCTCTTCTTCTAATTCATCATCGGAAAGCTCTTCTTCCTCTTCTTCTAATTCATCATCAGAATCTTCTTTATCCTTCTTATCCTTCTTTTTTTTATTCTTCTTTTTTTTCTCTTTTTTGTCGTGATTGTCTGAAATATCTTCATCGTCACCTTCTAAACTGAGTATATTTATCGGTGTAGAAAATGATTTAATGTATTTATGCAATGCCTCTACAGCATTAGTATACATGAGAACTATATGTGAATCCTGAGATTCTTCGTCGTCGCGCACTCTGATATAACGCGGTGTATTCTGATATATATTATCAGAAACAGAGGACCCCATAAAAAAAGCAAGTATAACCAATAAATATTGCTTTATCATTACTAATATCTATAACTATATAATATAATATTTTTATATATTTTACTAAAATATATATTTTCGGTCTATACACCAAAGAATTCGTCGTGATGTTTGATGCCAATTACTCCTAATGGGTATTTTTGCATTAACACTTCCCCCTTAACAAATTTAACCCGAATATGTGGGAAATTCACATTTGATACTATGCAAAATATCATCTTTTTACTTTTTTCTTCAAATACTTCCTTGTTAAATATCCGTCCTTGTCCTAACATATTTGACGGACAATATTTACAGCCATTATGAGTGAATGTTTTTTCATCATATAAAATATGTGGGTGCGCTTTATCATGAAAATCATATTGCTTGCATCCATTTACATGAACGAGTTCAAACATTTCTTCTAACCATCTTTCAATAAAATGCGAAAACACTATTCCATCTTTGTATATTTCAATACATCTATCGTCACTTAGGTCTCCAAACCCATAATTCGATATTGTAAAATCAAAGGTCTGGTCCAATACTACACTCGGTTCGGTTTCATCTATATTCATCGGTATATAGAATTGAGTCATAAAAAATACCAATAATCAATTTTTTATTTCAATATTCCATTCAATACTGGTATGAGCTCTTGTTTTGATATAGACTTCGGACCTACTGTATTTTCCTTACATTCATAATTATGTGTTGATAATGCTGAAAATACCTTATCACAAAGCCCGTTTTCAAATTTGATGAAATAATGCGATTGTGGAGATTTATCTTCGCTCTTTTTGTCAACTTTACCGGCATATACTCCAACACGCCGAAACGAAATATCCGGATTTTCGTCTTTTTTCACAAATGAATATGTATATGGGTCCACTTTAATTTGCTTTGGACGATTTATATCCATTTTCTCCCATATTTGAAATACACACGGAACATCGTGACTTGTATTGTCTACGATGAATGAATTGGAAGGTAAATCAATCTCGTGTTTCAAATGAAAATTCAACGGATAATGTTTTTTCATACTATCCTTCTTGAAACTCTTCGGCAATATAAATGAAATACTGTCTGCATATTTCGCCGTGGTTTTGATAAACTTAATTGCCAACGTGGATTGTCGTCCAAAAGGTGGATTCCCAACCACATGAACTTTCCTATATTTTTTATGAATATCCCTATCATAATCAAAATCCAAATAGTCCATCTTAATAATATTGCTGTTTTCCGGTTCGATGTCATAGAATGTGTTATTTTTGAACGTAGATTTAATTTTTTGTATAAAGGAACCATTTCCAGCACTCGGTTCGATACATAAATCTTTCTTTTTATCGATATCCAAATGTGTCTTCATCGAATCAATACACATATCGACCACATTATGAGACGTATAATATTTATCAATCGTATTGCGCTTTAATCCCGTTGTTTGTATTTTATCATTCACTACATCTTCTACAATTGCCTTTATTTTATGTGTGATGGATTCGCAAGGGGTTTTGCGTCTCATATGTGACGAATAATGGGACTTTTGTGAAAATGATTTACCGCATCGTACGCAACTATATTCAACCATTCTTGTTATATTTACATATAATAAGAATTTTTTAATTCAACTTTCAGTGTTTTTCTAAGCGTTTATGTATTTCCCCATCTCCTTCAATGTTGGTAACAATAAAACTTTAATTCCTTCCATAAATCCTTCTGTATTTTCATTATTAGAATCTTGTTCTTGGTTATAAGTTTTGCATACTTCAGAAAGTTCTTGATCATTATTGCTTGTATCACAATAATGTTTGACAGCATTTTTCAATGCTTTTACAATAGCAGCATACTGTGTTTTAACATCATCGTTCAAATCGCTTAAATTATCGGTAATATATTTTTCTAATTTGGGATTGTTTTGACTTGCGTCATCAAGTAATGGTTTTAATTCATCAAAAGTATCCGGGACATTATATAGTGCGGTGAGTAAATGATATTTACGTTTGTATTTGAATAATTGTTTCATTCCAATTCTAGATATGTAACGATTGATTCTAGTTCGTGCAATAGATTCTAAAACATCAATTTCATTACCTTTACATACATATATTTCATCGTGCGTTTCAAGTCCCATTCCCAAACCTTTTACTACCACTGTTTCATTTTCATTCCCTTGACAAGGGTTTTTACTAACATGCGTTAATGCTTTACCATCTCTAAATATAGAACCGCCATTATATGAATTATCTGATTTTTCAAACATTGTATGCTTAGTAGATTTAATAAGCGACTTTGGTAAAATCAATATTATCATCATAAATATATAAAACGCGAGACGTACAAATGGTAACATAATTTCACCGATTATTTCTGATAAAGGGTCTTCACCTTCTTTTACTTTTATATCCATAACAGCCTTGGAAGCTCCTTCATGACCCTCAATAGCGGTTTCCTTAAATTTATTATAAAATTTTTTACTGTATTTTTTTGCGGAACTAGAAAAATTTCCACCTCGTTTGCTATTCTTGCTATTCTTACGTTTTGTTTTACGCAAGGATTTCTTTTTCAAAACGCGTTTTTTAGATTTTGCATTTTTATTATGTTTCGTCATTGCCCTATATATATATATTGAATATATTATCTGTAAAACTAAGGTGTAAAGTATTACACCAACAAAAAGAAAATGATACAAAATTACTTAAAAACTACACAAAAAGGATTATATAACAACATAATGAAAATAAAAGGATTAGAACATCGTGTTTCTTTACACAAAGAAAAACCCATCATTGTCGTATGTATTCCGGGAAATACATTTTCCAATACATTTTTGAAATGTTGGACTGATTCCATAATTACTTTGTATGATAAATATAAATTTATTTTATCCAATGACTATAGTTCACACGTGAATTTCGCACGCGCTATGTGTCTTGGAGCAGATGTATTGCGTGGTCCAGAACAACTTCCATTTAATGGGAAAATCAAATATAATGCTCTTATTTGGCTCGATAGTGATATGGTATTCACACCATTTATGCTTGATAAGTTAATACATATGACATTATATAAATACAAAGTATGTTCGGGTATATATGCGATGGATGGTGGTTCTCAATTATGTTGTGTAAAAGAGTGGGATACAGAATATTACAGAGAAAATGGAGGTTTTGAATTCATTGGTGTGTCACAAGGAGAACATCTAATAAACCAGGGACAACAAATGATGAAATGTGCGTATGTGGGAATGGGATGTATGGGAATACAATATGGTATTTTAGAAGATACACGATTCAAATATCCTTGGTTTTTTAGAAATATAGAAAAAATAGGAGATCATATTGTGGATGGAACGAGCGAAGATGTTAGCTTTATTCGTAATATGATTGATTGTGGAATAATTGACGGAGTAATGGTTGATTTGTCTCTACGCTTCGGTCACGAAAAACGTGTAGTCTATTAGAAATATCAAAAATATATTGTAATTATATATATATATTAATAACTATGACAACACAATTAAATGATATTAATGCTCTCATAGGAATGAAAGCGGGAGAAGCATTTGAACGATTATTTGGAATAAAGCCACCAAAGGTTAATATTGAAATAAATGATACAGTAAAAGAATATAATAACGCACGTTCATGGTGGGAACGAGCATCTGGTGCGTCGATACAATGTAATAATACAATTGGTAAAATAGGTGATATAAATAAAGCAGGCATACCGTGCTATATATGTGGAATACCAATGACAAAAGAATTTGATGGTGAAAGTCCTGAATGCGAACATATACTTCCCATTTATCAAGCATCTTTATTACTCAAACTGTATCATAATGAATCAGAAGATGGAAAGAGAGCCGCTAAAAAAATAAGTAGCGACTATGAGAATAAAATGTATAACTTAGAATATAAATGGTCTCATGCGTGTTGTAACCAAATCAAATCTGATCTTTCATTCTTGTCAACAATAAAAAAAAAAGGTTCAGAAGAATATTCAATGAGTGAGAAGAACGCAAAAAAAATATTGGATAAAATATGGGACGGGGCTCATAGTAAATGTTCTCCAAAATTAATGAAGGAGATTAGGAAACAATCAAAAAAAGATTTCACCACAAGTCGTATAAAAGCAATAAAAGAAGAAACAATGATTCCTATTGTCAAACAATTAAATAACGAATTAAATAAAAAGGATTCAACAAAAGGAATGTATTATTTATCAATATTGGCAAATTCAATATCTTCAATAAATAGAAAGAACTTTGAAAAAGCAGTTCAAGGTGATGCATATAGAGAACCACCAAATTATACTGAAATGAGAATTAAAGCATATGCTGAAATATCTGCGGTAGTTTCAAATATGTTTATAAAATCATTTTTAAAGAATAATGCTTTGACTATGAATTCAATTGAACTACTTAATATAGTAACAAAATCTGAAATCAAGTTTAATAGACAAATGAAGAGCACAAGCATAGCATCTTTAGTATATGAAAGTTTTATCAAAGATGATATAGCAGAGAATATATCTAATCAGTTGATAAATAAACAAACACTATTTATGGATACTTTTTCATTCTCATACAATAATCTAAAAAAAACAAATATAAATGATTATGATGCTACACTTCAAAGTATTTTAAACGCAAGTAATGCTTTGAAATATTACATTTTGAAATTTATTATTACTCAGAAATCTAAAATGGAGGAAAATGCGAAAAAACTAAGAGGTAGAACAGCAGACCAGCTGATGAATAGTATAAATAGTTTCTATGATGAAATTGACACATCCGCAAAAATATTGTTATTAGATATGTTTCCTCAGGTTGGGAATGAAATCAAGAGTTCATATGACAACAATATGATTCCTAATAATTTGAATATTGTATCAAAGTATGTATTTGATTACGTGAACTATAACCTATTTGATAAAAATGCCGCCAATTTGGATAAATTTGCCAAAACATATTACAATATAGATAATTTAACTCAATTCCATGATGTATTATTGAAAATGCGTTCAATGTACTTACAAACCTCGGGAGATAAATATACACAAGAAACTACTGATACCAACATATTAGAAGGTTATATATTAGAAGACATTGCAGCATTAAAAAATCAACCTATATTGAATTCAGAAGATGAAAAAGACGTAATTAAAATGACAGTACAAGCGAGGGAAAATGTCAAAAGTAAAAGTAAAACGCCAAATCAAGAAGGAAAAAAATATAATGGAATGGAAAATCTAATAATGACATTAGAACAATTACAAGAAATCGAACAATCCCAGAAAAAAACTGATTCCGAAGCGGCTGATGCTTTATTAAACTTACGTCAAGATGTTAAACGGGCGCGTGTATCTTCAAAAACCAGTAAAAAAAATAAATCAACAGAAATGGATGTTGTTGAATCACGCAAAACAGCAACGCCAAGATATGCATTAAGAACTAATACCAGAAAACGCAGGAGAATGTCAGGAACACCCAATTCTATGAGAACACAAGGTGGAATGAAAACACGTAAAGTAAATAAATAAACAATAATATGCAAAGCATATCAAAAACCATATAATATTAATATCATATTATATTGTAACAATATGATGGAAATACAAAATATAGACGGACACGAATATCTGAAAAGCATCGAAAATAGCTCAGTGAATTTAATATTGACTGACCCGCCATATATTATTTCTCACGAAACTGGAATGGATAACCTTTATAATAAAGTAAAACAAGGCAATAATAACGTGAAAACAGACGAAGATTGGGAAAAATATAAACAGGAAAATGGTTTGAGTGATGATACAAAAAAACTGAATTATATGAAATATGGGTCAGTTTATGGAAAGAAATATTGCGTTCAAACAAATTATGGAGACTGGGATAGAGACTTTACAATGGAAATGTTGGATTCATTTATTGGGGAATATTACAAAAAATTATGCGCTGGAGGCACGATGATTATGTTTTTCGATATATGGAAGTTAACACCATTAAAAGAGTTGTTTGAGAAACACAAATTCAAACAAATCAGGTTTATTGAGTGGATAAAGACGAATCCACAGCCACTTAATTCTAATGTAAATTACTTAACCAACTGTCGGGAAATAGCACTTGTTGGTGTTAAAGGAGGTAAGCCAACATTCAATAGTAAATATGATAACGGCATTTATATGTATCCACTACAAGGTGGCAAAAATCGGTTTCATCCCACACAGAAGAGTCTTTCATTATTTGAAGACCTTATCAAAAAACATTCGAATGAAGGTGATGTGGTATTGGATACTTTCTTAGGTGGTGGAACAACCGCGATTGCGTGTAAAAATACAAACCGGTGTTTTAAAGGATGTGATGTTTCAAAAGAATATGTGGATAAAGTAATGAATATTATTGGTTGATATTTCACTCACCAACATAGCGTACCTATCTTCTTACCGTTATCATCATTGTAGAAGTAATAATTGCAAACTCTCAATGTATTAAAAATCGGTCTTCCCGCGGTGTAATAGATTTTTTCTTGTTTCTGTCTCCATTTTTGCTGATGTAATAATCGTTTTCTACGCAATTTATCTTCGTGATACTGTTGTAATTCACTCATAATAATATATTATACTATATATAATATTTATATCATTTTGCAACCCCGAAGTGAAAATACTAAACAAATACATATGAATGATACTATTGCAATGATATACAACATACACAACACTATAATATAATATAGAAAGAGTAAAAAAACGTCAGATTAATTATAGTAGTTAAGTGGTATAAATTCTAATGGTTCATGGGGAAGGTGTGTTCGTCAATTAAAATGCGTTTCTATTTCCATATTGTTGCGATACTTGTTTATCAAAATTCTCCCATTCGCACAAGCGAACACGACCAAATGTATACTCACAAGTTGAGTTCAAGTATTCGCCTTCGTTATTCATAGTTTTACTCATCATATATTTCATCACAGATTCATAAGAGAATTTATGCGCCTGGGGCATCTCTTTGACCGTATTCCATAGGTCTCTAATTACATCGCTTCGCACACTGGACGTTTTATTGATACGAGTAGTAGTATAAGGCATTATTATTTGTTGTTTGATATTTGATTACATTATTACTATTGATAAGAATTCAATCAATATTTACATAGTTTCAGCATGTACGGCCAATAAATTACATAATCAACAAAATGTATCTATATTATAAATGAATGATTATACCATAGAACTTCAAACAGAATGGATCCATACATATAATTTTGATGAAATTGAAGATCTACTCCAAAAAGAACACTATATAGATGTTGAATTCAAACCCGTTGACACAAAATATGAGTATCATAAACCCAAAATGTCAAGTAATATTTTTAATCATATTAAGAAATCATTAGACCCTTATTATGCTATATTAGGACTAAAAATTGGGGCGTCCAAACGTGATATTGGGCGTGCATATAAAAAACTAGCACTCAAATATCATCCCGATAAAAATAAATCTCCAAACGCACAAGAAAAATTCAAATTAATTGTGGAAGCATACGATTTATTAATGGGAAAAAATGACGATGATGATATATTGAAACAGCCCAATCCATTTCAGCAAGCCACGCCACATAATAATAACCCAGCAACCACATCATCTAATAACAAAAAAGAAGAGCCTTCAAAAAAATCCAGCCAGCCACCTTCACAGCACTTAAAATACACGAATTTGTTTCATTTATTCCATTATGCGGAAAATAACAATATGATAGCAAAAGACATATCCGCTACCCTTGAATACAATTTTAATGAATGCTATGTCGATCATAACAAACACATTATTTTTATAATTCAAACTGACATACATTTAGAACACCATCAAAAAATGAAAAAACAATACTCTCAGTTATTTCCAGAATACAGTCTAATATACATATATTGTTTACACGATGAAATAAAAGATTTGTATCCGGTAGAGGTGTATTGTATGTATCAAGAAGAGTTGCCTATCTTTTGGAAAAATAGCAAGGATTATAAGTTAAAAATGATTTATTTTATCAGTAATTATGCGTTGTAAACGCATATAAAATGTATGTTATAATGTATAGTATTATATAGTTATCACATACAATATGGATAAACAGAAAAAGAATGTGAAATACTCTTACAATCCACCGTGGAAAACGGAGCCATTTTCCCGAAAAATGACGACCGAATTATCGTCCAAATACATTTCTCCAATAGACCAAATTCAGAAATACCAGAAACAACACCGTCCTCGTGCAAAATCATTAAACGAGTGATTGTTCTTCGTTTTCCCATACCACTTGTATAGGTTCATCCCATTCTGAATACGGAATTGCCTTACTTGTAGGGCGTTCCAATTGTAATAAATTATCAAGCGCTTTTTTTCGTCGGTCCATAGGTTTCATCTTTGGTGACAATTTGCGTGACTGGAATTTCCACGCCCATTCAAACTGTAATGCGGCCTGCCAACTGGGAAATCCGGTAACGTGACACTGACGTTTCCATAATTGACCTTGTGATACTTTTCTGCTTGTTGCCACTGCTCCGCCCTTAATTTCCTTGTTATGTTGACGAAGACGGTGGTCTAAATCCACAGTTGCACCCACATACGTAGAATGGTCGGTGGATTCTAATAAATATACATAATACATACATATCCTGTATATATTATCCTCCCAAAACTAACTTAATTCTGACGTGGCACATTCTGACGTGGCACAAAGCATATATGCTTTAAATATGAAAATAATTTAGAGAAAAAGTATTTGTTATAATATATAACAAGATGAATATATTGTTTTCTACACTTTTTACATCTTTATTGACTGGAACAATGTGTTTCACATTGAATGGTTCTACACCACCTTTGGGTTTATTTGATCCTTTTAAATTCACCGAAAAAAGCGAACCAAACGTTTTGTCTCGTTATCGCGAAGCAGAATTAAAGCATGGTCGCTGGGCGATGGTTGCTTCATCAGCCATTCCACTTATTGAAAGCAAAACGCAAGTGCCTGCTATACATGAGTTTGAAAAATTGTCTAATAATATGCAAATACTTATTGTATTATCAATTATGGCTGGTGAAATAACGGTAATGAGAAAGGGATGGAAAAATCCATTCGAAGACAACGGCGCAAATTATTTCAAATTATTAGACGATTACACACCCGGAGATGTTGGTTTGGGTATATTAGCCCCTGATGATAGTGTATTGCAAAATAAGGAATTGAATAATGGACGTCTTGCAATGATTGGCTCTATTGGTATGATAGTCCAAGAATTGGCTACTGGAAAACCTTTATTTACCGGTATACATTTATAAACTTATATATTGAAGATGATTTTTTCAATATATTGACTCACAATTGCGTATGTATAATCATAATATTAACCCGTTCTAACATATACATCCAAACATATGAGTATTTCCAAGGTTGATATTTGTTGCGGATTGAATTGGGGTGATGAGGCCAAAGGTAAGCTCGTAGCCCATTTGGTAAAAAATAACCATTATGATTACGTTTGTCGGTGGGCGGGTGGTAATAATGCGGGACATACCATATATGTGGATGGTAAAAAATACAAGACGCATTTGATACCTAGTGGTGTTTTTTATAACGTCAAATCCATTATTGGACCTGATTGTGTCGTGAACCCTGAGAGTTTTATGGGGGAACTCAACTATTTAAGAGAAAATGGTTTTGATACATCACTCATTAAAATCTCTCCAAAAGCACATATCGTTACCGAAACACATATTAACGAAGACAAAGAGAAATACAAAGACCAAGGAACCACATCCAACGGCATTGCACCTTGTTATAAGGACAAATATGGCCGTAAAGGGATACGAGCCGAAAGTGTAGACAGTTTGAAAGATTATTTATGGGATGAAATGCTAGAAGGTAATGTATTATGTGAAGGCGCCCAAGGGTTCTGGTTAGATATTAATTACGGCAATTATCCCTTTGTTACATCAAGCACAACACTACCATATGGTGCGTGCTGTCTAGGGTTCCCGCCACAAAAAATAGATAAAATATATGGCGCATCTAAAATTTACGACACTCGTTCGGGAACCGACCCCTTATTCCCCGAATCATTATTGGAAGACCCAGAATTAATGTCTATTGTGAAAGCCGGAGGCGAAATCGGCACAACCACAGGAAGAATACGCAAAACAAACTGGTTAAATTTGGATAAACTCATAGTGGCTCTCAATATTACTGGTGTGACGGACATTATTATTTCCAAAATAGACGTATTGGAAAAGGTGGGATTATATAAACTGTTTCATAATAGCGACATCATTTGTTTTGAAAATATGGAAGAGATGCAAACATATATTACAACTACTATTTCGGGAACCTGTGATTATGTGAAAACTATTTCTTATTCTGGAAATGTAGAAGGGATATAAAGTCATTTCGATAATACCATTCATACCAAGAAAAATTGAATTTATTATTCGTCCATATATACATCAACAATCAATCATATGGAAAATCTTCTTGAACTATTGAATACTATATTGGAAACAAAATCATACAATGACATTTCTAACGAGCTGAATGTAGCAATAGGCACCGTCAAACGATGGAATGAACTCAAAAATGTTCCGCGTGCCTATTGTTTTGAACTTATGCGACTGGCAAATATGGATATTGATTATTCTATGTTTTCACCCAAAGAAAAGGACCAGTTCTTTACACCGGAAAACGCAGCCAAATATTGTATTGATAAATCATATGAAATCATACAAAAATATGGTAACAATCCCGAATTATATCATTATATCGAACCGTCCGCTGGAAGTGGCAACTTTCTCAAACTTCTTCCATCCAATCGTAGAATGGGTATAGATATTGAACCGTGTAACGATGAAATCATCCAAAGCGACTATTTGAAATGGAAACCGTCAGGACAGCATAAATATATTTCAATTGGAAATCCCCCTTTCGGTTTACGAGGACAACTTGCTCTCAAATTCATCAATCATTCAGCATCATTTTCAGATTATGTGTGTTTCATTTTGCCACAATTATTTGAAAGTGACGGAAAAGGTGTTCCGCGTAAGCGCGTGAAAGGATTGAACCTTCTCCATAGTGAGAAAATAAACACGGATTTTATTGAGCCCGATGGGCGACCAGTAAAGGTGGAATGCATATTTCAAGTCTGGTCCAAATATCATAGCAATCCTGAATATACCATTCGTGAACTTGATACCCAAACAATAAAAATTTACTCTCTTTCCGATGGCGGCACGCCATCCACTACACGAAATAAAAAAATGTTCTACCAATGTGATGTATATATACCATCCACGTGCTTTGGAAAAGAGAATATGAGATATTATACATCGTTTGATGATCTTCCTGGCCGCAAGGGCTACGGTATTGTATTCAATAAGAATAAAACTCAAAATGTAAAAAAATTCAAAACCATCAAATGGAATGAAATCGCGTTTTTATCTACTAATTCTGCTTATAATATACGTATGTCACAAATTAACTCTCAGTTTTTGGAGTAATAATTTTATTGACAAACGCAGCAAATTCCTCCCATTTTCGCTCTGGATTCCAGCAAAATGTATACTCATTTTTTTCGTTGATTTTAACCGTTGTGTCTAGTTTGAACGCACCCGCGCCTTTGCGCCAGCAAATAGATTTGGTTGGGAATATTGGGTCGCATTTAATACTATTGTCGTTTCCTGATTTTTTATAGAATTCTTCGTTAAAATTCGGGAAAATCGTCACATAAAATGTAGTCGGACTAACGTCTAGGAACAGCATATAGTCTGCTTTCCAAGGCACTTCGCCCAATTCGTGTTGGAAACTGGAGCTACCGCTACCCAATCTTGCTGTCTTGATTTCCACACTACGTCCGTTAATAGTGCCATCACCTATTCCACCTCCGCTTTCCTTTGTCGTCAAACCATCAATCAACGCTGGTATGTTAGATTGATTACAGAACTCTTGGATGGCCTTCTCGCCAGCCTTTCCTACATCGTCATTCTCAATCTTGGAAATATAACTCCATTTGCTGTCTTCCCAAATATCTCTGCGCTGTGCCTCGTCGTATTTGGCTTTAATTACGTTAATAAATGTTTCGTCCATATGTGTAAATCTTTTAATACAGTCATATAAACCTTTTCTATTCAATTTTATTATATTTATCATTATATAATAAAAATATAATGTTTTATAGCAAACCACGCACCGGATACGAGAAGAAAATATATCAGCAACATTTGGACCGCATCAAAAATGTGAAAAAGACGATTGACAATAATGAACCAAAGAAGAAAACATTTATCAACAAATATAAGGTTGAAAACAAAATAAACGAGAACCGTATCCAATATGAAAACAGGTTAATGTTGGAACGTATAGCAAAATCAATTCAAAGTCATAATCTGGATAATTCACAATCTAAAAGTCATACGTTACATTACCAATTTATGCGAAAACTGAGTAACGAAAAACGTATGCGAAATATGAATGAAATTACTCAAAACAATCATAAACTACTTGATAACATTGTGAATGTTCGTCCCGAATATAACCATTTGGACTTTGAAGAAGACTACAAACGAAAGCACGAAAAAATGGTCCAAATGTTGATATATCCCGAATTATATCAAAATCGTATAGATAATAATGTATAGTATTGGTATACAATGTTTGAGAACATGCCTGAGCCCATCCAAAACAAATATTTATGTAATAAACATATTATCCATAAAAATGAAAAACTATTGTCGCCGTGTCGCGGAAAACTTTGTAAGCGTTGTAAGAAACGCAAAGTAGGTGGATTTTCAAACCCCGACCACGTATCTAATCCGTTTGGATACTTGTATCTATTTCCCGAAATTTGTGAAGTATGTGCTATGAAAAATGAACGTTGTGCTTGGTGCCCTCAATAAGTGAATATCTTACACATTATAATCTTCAAAGGTGTATAAAAATATAAATATAATATAATGGAGAAGACATTTGGTGAAAAAAATATAAATATATTCACAAAAATAAATCTAATAAAAAGAAACAAAAATATTCAAATCATCATAGCAAAGCATCACTTAACAAACCAGCAAGGAATTATATTAAATCATATATAAACCATAACTTTAATAATATAGAAAAATTAGAAAATTTTGTTTTACCGCAAAAAATATCAAATACTAACAACTTGTGGGATTGTAAACCACCAAAACCAAAGGTATTTTCTACTCATAAATAATCTAATCTGTTATTGAAATCAGCATAAAATTGATTCAATACATAAATATTGTGATTTGTATACTCATACATTAGATACTATAAACACAATGGGACGCAGTATTATTATTATTCTTGGTAGAATGCTGGAAGAGTTTCCTGAGGAAATTACAAATGAAAATCATAGAAGTTTGAAACATCACTTTGAAAAGACGAGCGACAGTTTGACATATTCACCCCCCGAAACAATTAATTCATCATATTATTGGAATATTGTTAGCAGTTATTTGAATTGGTGTGTATCCCAAGAAGACTACGATACAATTCCTTGGATAAAAAATGTCGTTGACATTTTCACAGATAAAATCAAAGTAGAATAGAAGTCAAAGTAGAATAAATTTATACAGGTAATATTTTATTGTGATTCATATCTTTTTTTATTGAAGGTTGAGTGTCAGGAACTACTTTTCTGCTATCTTGATTAAAACGCTTGTATAAGCATAATATCACAAATAAAACGAAACATCCAGAACCAATAAGTATTTCTTTTGTCTTTACTAGACAGCATTCATTCCGTTTTGAAGAACAACACATCATTGATTTATCAAACATCGTTGTGATGTCAGTATTCCGAGTTTCAAGAAAATGACACATATCGGATTCTTGGAAATAGTGTATATCTTCACCCTTCCCACATAATAATGTGGGTTGGGATGTGGGTGGCGATGTAGGATAAGGCGTTCCTGTGCGTTTACAACAATCTGATATATTATCCGCACAACAATCAAATGCGTTTTTACAGATATCACAACCAGCTTTATAATATTCTTCCATGTTTTCGCGTTGACACGTGTATATATCCGAATTAGGAATATATTTGTACCCGTTATAATTGTCGTTACAAAATACAAGATAATATTGATCTTTGCTACAGTTATTCAAACACGTCATTGTTGTAAGATTGATAATTACCCAAAGTAAAAATGAATTAAAATCAATTTTATATGTGGCTGGTATATATAATGTTTATTGTATTATTTCTATTATTCATAACGAGCAAAGCATACGATGAAAATTTGACAAAATATGTGGTGAATTTAGCTCAGTCATCTTATATGGTATCAGATACAAATCAATGGAATTGTGATACTTGTCTTCCAACTATAACCAACGAATATGTCACCGAAAAAGAAGGTGTTCGTGTATTACAAGGTTATGATTCATATACAAACACACTATATGCGTCATATCGAGGCTCAACCAACATCGCGAATTGGATAGATAATATACAAATACGTAAAGTCTATCCATATAACGATACATCCATAGGTGTTTCAAAGGGGTTTTACAAAGAATATAGTCATGTAAAGGAACAGGTTCTCAATAATTTCGAAACATTATCAAAAAAATACGAACTACATAACTTACTTTTAACCGGCCATTCGGCCGGTGCATCCATGGCTACTTTACTTGCATATGATATATTGACCCTATATCCACAATACAAAGTGAAATTTTTGATTACCTTTGGAAGTCCACGTGTAGGAAACAACGATTTCGCAAACAAAATGAAAAACTCAAATATAGAGTCATATCGGGTGACACATTATTATGATATTGTTCCTCATGTTCCCGAAGAAATGTTGGGCTATTTACATATATCAAACGAAATATGGTATAATGAAAAAAATTCAGAATATTCTATTTGTAATGATAACGTCAAGGAAGATGACCTTTGTTCGAACACGTGTGCGCCTACTCATTGTACCAGTATAAACGACCATCTATGTTACTTGAATGTCACTATGGGTTCGTAATATGAATACTCCGATTTACAAATTAGACGATGGATACAGATCTGATTTCAAGCATTGTATAGCATCCAACCTTTCTTTATTAGTATAAAATTTCTTTACTAATAGCGAATTGGGTATGATAGGTATAATGGATTCTCGCCCACAATTCATACATTTTAATGACTTTTTTGTATAATATAATTCATTTTTACTATTCACACTGTAAATACATACGCAATATATACAACCCAGTTCTAATAAACCAAACGATACTAAATGTATATTTGCACCAATGTAATTATTCTTAGTTTCATTGTATAATTCCATTTTCTTTTCGGTAAATGCAATAATAAAAAAGATTCAATTTTAAATTGTAATGAATACATAATTTATTCACATTCTTGAACTACTTCAATTTGTTTTAGTAAATCATTATTATCCAGAAAATGATGTTTGT
>Ga0181597_10003656_pt1 | contig 15847 bp, 25 predicted proteins | sample 041ome_5_FD_148647 | JGI IMG/M metagenome (GOLD analysis project Ga0181597, IMG submission 148647) | Coastal salt marsh microbial communities from the Groves Creek Marsh, Skidaway Island, Georgia - 041403US metaG (spades assembly) | ecosystem: Environmental > Aquatic > Marine > Intertidal zone... | reverse complement strand
ACATGGAAGATGAGGATGATGATTACGATTACGAGTCAGTAGATGCTTACTACGACGATGAAGCAGATTTCTAAACTGTGGTTGGTTTAGTGGGGGTGGAGAAATCTGCCCCCTTTTTTTGTTGGTTAATTCTGTTTTAATTTCTCTTTCTAGGTATAATAATATGTATTGTAGAATAAAAATAGGAGATTATAATGACAAAGATAAGATTTGTAGATGCGTTTGCTGGCATTGGCGGATTCCATTACGGAATCAAGTCAGCACTTAAAGACGATGCGGAATGTGTTGCATTTATAGAGTGGGATAAGAACGCAACTAAAACATACGAAGATAATCACAACAAAGATAAAACAATAAAACACTTCTCAGACATATCGTTGGTTAAGGGTGACGAGATTCCAGACCATGAGCTTCTCTGTGGCGGTTTTCCTTGTCAACCATTCAGTGTAAATAAACAAAATTCTAAAAAAGCAACAGTAGACATAGACGATCAGAGATCGTATTATTATAAAGACTTGGCGAGAATAGTTAAAGCAAAGAAACCTAAATATTTACTATTTGAAAATGTAGCAAACCTAGCGACAATTAAACACGAAGAAGGTGGACTACTTATTGACGACATTGTAAAAACATTTGAGAACATAGGTTACGAGATTGAATACGGAGTTCTTGATGCGGCAGACTTTGGAGTTCCCCAGCAAAGAAAGCGGGTTTACATATTAGGTAAACGTGTAGGTTGGAAACGAATTGATGATTCTGGTTGCGATGCTAACTCTCACTTTAAATTAGTATTAGACAAGCAGAACGATTTAGTCATACCTAAACCAAAAAGATCGCGAGTACCATTAAGGTCTGTGCTTGAAGAAACTTATGATGAAGATTTAGTGGAGAAGTTTACCAATGCTTGCACATCTAGGTGCGCCTTAAAGTCAGACTACCAAGGTGATTGGAGTGATGATGGAAAGTTTGATTGGAACTGGGATAGGGCAGGATGTTACTATTGCAATAAAAGCAACGATGACGACACAGTTTATAAGTGGATAAAAGGTAAAAGAGGAAACGCTAACTTTATTTTAGAAGTTACAGATATTGATAAGAAAGATGTTATATGGCAAGATAAGTTACATGCCTTTGAGCAAGATATTAGAGAGAGAAACGAGCAAAGTAGTGGTAATAAAAAACCTAAGAAAAAAACTAAATTAGGTATTGAACCTATGTCGATCATAATGTATGATACACCGTCGGCTATATCAAGACAGCATGAAAGAATATACTCTGTTGATGGGATTTCAAGAACGCTTGCAACATTTGGTCATCCAATATACTACGTTGATGGAGAGTATCGTAAACTTTCGTCAAGAGAATCTGCACGATGCCAAGGATTCCCAGATGAGTTTGTGCCTCATGAAAAACATTCTGTCGCATGTAAACAGTTTGGAAATGCCGTTTGTGTAGAAGTTATTAAATCTATCGTGGAGCATAATTTTAAGGAGAATTGAATTGGATTATCAAATCAAAAGCGGATTGTGGACTTATAATAATATGTTCAATTTGATAAATTCGCTGGGTAATAAGTTGAACGATAACTCTGGCAAGTTCGCCAAGGGTAGATTCATGGAACAGGTATTGTGCAATACAATACCAAACTGTAAGCATGTAGATCAAATCGGTTATGATTTACAAACGCCCGACAAAAAGATAGAAGTTAAGAGTCAACAAGGTTGCTTGTTTACAGAAGTAAAGGGCAATCAGAAAGCAAAAACTTCATCAATTAGAATTAAGAACTTTAAAGGTGAAGGTAATACGTCAGTAGAAGAAACATGCTCATTGTGCGATGAATATTATTTCATTGATACTCTTTCGCCAATTACCTACTCTGTAGCAAAAATAGAGTCTTACAAACTTTTAAATAAAGAAATAGCAAAGTGGAAAGAGGAAACTGACGGATTGAATGTTCAGATTAATACAGATTATTTAGATTTTCTGTGTAGACCAAAAGATATTACCATCTATAATAGTGAAGAAGCAAGGAATCATTATGATACTGAATCGAACGCCGTCATCATGTCAAGTTATTGGAAATGTGTTGGTAATGTACCCGAAGAACAATTTGACGAAGTAACTAAAAAGATTAAAAGTATTTTATTCCCGAAACCGATTACTCCAACTAGGAGTAGGAGGGGTTTTTATAATTTTTTTACGCGAATGAAGGGAGCAGTCAAGTGGTAATTGACAAAACAGAAGTAATGAAAAGTAAAATGCGAACAAAGAGGCCAGAGCAGTACGAGTGCGCTCAGGAAATATTGACCTCCACGTTAAACCTAGCGAAGAGAGGTATTGTAGTTCATGCCCCTTGTAAATCTGGTAAAGCAGACATAAAATCTGCCATTGCAGAAATTTGTAGTGAATACAAGAAGGATGGTGAGCGAATTTTTACTGCTCCTATATTCTTGTCATCCTTCTTTGAAAAAGGTATGATAGAGCAACATGAGAGACATATTGATAATGGTATGTTGGTTTTGACGCTACACAAAGGATCGGATACACTGGAAGCTAATTTTAATAGGATAGCAGACCATCTGAAAAAATTTGCAGCAAATGTCATACCGCTGCTTTTTATAGACGAAGCAGATTACGGTTCTGCTAAAGGTCAAAAGATAAGCGAATTATTAGAAAAAGTCCTTAGTGTTTGGGAAAATGTAAGGATTGCTTGTTTTAGTGCTACTACAGAAGAAACCCTTAAAATGCTACAGCAAGATAAGAATGGACTCTGGGACGTTGTAGTTTTTAGACCAAATGAAAATTTCAATCAGATGCAAGCCTATGTTGATGCAGGTCTTTGCCATGATGTTGAGTCTTTTTGGACAGATGGAGGTAAAGGTAAATTATCTACTCAGGGAAAACGTGCGATAAATTTATTTTCTCGCGATCAACCGTTTGGTATAATACGACATCGAAATCAATTATCATTGGATCAACTAAAGGAACTAGAAGAATTAAATGTTGAAGTTATCCATGTGAATTGTGATAGCAAAGAAAACTCGTCAGATTTCTGGCAAAAAGTAGACTTTGAATTTATCTACAAACATCAAAATGAAGATGAAGATGAAGAACCAAAAAAATATCGCTTGATTGCGATTAAAAACATGCTATCAAGGTCTGTTGAATTAAAATGGAAAAAACATATTAGTTTTTACCATGACTATTCAACGAAATCTAGGGATTTGGTAACATCTGTTCAAAGGTTAGGTAGGTTTAATACATACAAGAAACCAGAAACAACTCTTTTTATCTCAGAGAATGTTACGGAGTATCTTCTTAGAGAAGAAGAAATTTGCAAAAACTTTGTAAATAAAAAACAGTTTTTGGAGCAAATGATAGATAACATTCAAGAATTTTCAAAGGAAGCTAATAATGAAATTTCTCTTCGTACAAGTGTTGTAAAAACCCGCAATATAGAACTAGATATTTTAGAATACGATGAAGATTGTCAAGATTTACGAGATGCCTACGATACCTTGGGAGTTAAAGAGTTCAATGGAAACGCACTAGAGAATTTAAGCGACCGCCAGTTAGAAAAACTAACTTACAAATCAAATCCTGCTAAATGGGAAATTTCAAGCAGAAAAGACTTGTCAAGTGTAATATCTGATATAGATAAATTATTAGAAGGTAGCGGGAAGTATTCTAGTAAAACACACCTTGGAAGTCTTATACGCTACCCGTCAGTTGGTGAGTGGGATAGAATGGCGGACGATGCGCTTAATACAAATAGTAAAGATAGTCGTAAAGTTTACAGTTTTCTTAAAGGATATAAACACAAGAATCCTAACTATAATGGTAAGACCTTGTTGATTCATCAGAAAAATAAAACAAACCATGCTACTCTTATATCAAACGATAAGTCTATGTATGACAGAAAACTTACTAATTTTCATAATTAGTACCTAAACTTTTAACTTGACAACGACGACTTATACTCTATAATCAGGGTGTAAGTCGTTTTTCACATTGGAGACAAATATGTATAACTTATGCTGTATCAGCAACGAACTCAAAGAGCAAGGCTACTCTTTCAAGACTATGACTTGGAAGCAGTTTAACAAGATCCGCGATACAGAAGGCGAGGAGCGCGCTCTGTTCCTGCTGGGCGAGCGTTGGTTCAACAATGTCGTTGTGACCCTAGAGTGTATCGAGCATTGTGCCAGAGAAGGTTGGGGATACCGTGTGTCGTCAGCATTATTCCCATGTTTGACGCACCCAGAGTTTCACTACAATGTTTCGGACGTACCGCAGTACGACGAGATCATGGAACTGTTTGAAGAATGTAAAGCAAATGACGCATGGAGTGTTAGACTATCCACACATCCAGATCAATTCAACGTGCTTGCCAGCGAGAATCAAGATGCCGTTGACAAGACCATCGCAGAACTCAACCATCACGGTTGGGTTATGGATCAGCTAGGTTGTCAGCGTAATTACTATAATCCCATAAACATTCATGTCAACTGTACCAAGGGCGACCTTGCCGATATTGCTGCTCGCTTTATGTCCAACCTAAACAAGTGCGATCAGAGCGTAACCAGTCGTCTAGTTATTGAAAACGAGGACAAAGGTTGCTGGACTGTTGCTAATTTGCTAGAGCATTTTGATATTCCAATTACTTACGATAACTTACACGACAAGTGCAACCCTTCTCAGTTACCATGTCGCGTTCATCCAGCGTGGGGTATGTCTAGTTGTGCTGCTACATGGGGTAACGTCAAGCCACTGTTTCATTACAGCGAGTCACATCCAGACAAGACTAATCCTCGTAGTCATGCAGATATGCCTGTTGACAAACCGTGTAGCGATCAGTATGATTGGGATATAGAACTTAAATCCAAGGACGCAGCGATTCGTGCCTGTGCCGCATTAGTAGGAGTTTGACAAATGACATTTTTCGTTAAATACAACGGTGATCTTGAAAAAGACCCACTGAATCGTGGAGTGGAAGATTTTGCTGACTATGAATCAGCATTTGAATTTGCTAAAAGAATGACCAACAAAGGTCTTGCGACCACTATTTATTCTGGTACAATAATGGAAGTGAAGCATCAAGCAACCTTCGCAGAAAGAAACAAAGAAAAAAATATATGTCAACATTGTGATGGTTTTGGAGGTCAGGGTTGTGGTTATGTGCCAGAGCAAAAAGGGATGTTGCCGGTGATGTGTGGATACTGCGATGGTACAGGGGTTAATGATGAAAGAAAAAATCCAAGTAGACATAAGGATGTTGACAAATGAAGAGTGAACAAGAATTATTATTAGAGAGAACAATCGCGCTATCAAAGGTGGAAGAATATTGTAAAGCACACCTGTTCAGATGCCCAGCGTCAGCATCGCAAGCATCAATGAAATCTATGGCACTCACCATTCTTGAAATGATAGAGGGCAAACGATGAAAAAACTACTAATGATTGGCGCATTTTCTCTTGCTCACCTATCGTACTATGGTACAACGGGAGCATTGACATTTGCCGTAATCGCCCTGTCCCTTGAGGTCTTGATAGCAAAATGAATCCATACGAACCAATACATTCTGAAAAACCCAAGTACAAGCCACGGTCAGTAGACTGGCCTGATTTCTTTTTTGTTGTATTCTTTTTAATATCATTTCCTCTTTTATATGGATTTATATTAGAAAGTGAATTGACAGAAGATATATTAACTGCTATAAGAAAGTTATTTAGATGAGAATATGGCGACTTTGGTGTAAAGCCGTAGGCGAGAAGGCCAGCAAAGACAACAAAGAAAGTGATGCCGTAGCATTTATCAGGACTTTGATTGTGCTACAGGCGGTCATCACCAACCTCCTGATCTCCATGAATATATTAAAGATATGGATGTTGGGATAATATCCCCCTAATGGTAGAATATTTACCATAATCCCATTATCGCAGAAACAAACCTAGTTCTTCATTGTTAGAAGTGTATAATATATTACACTAGACATTCCTCTAACGTGAGAACAGATATGAAATGTTCAGCGAAAACAAAGATTTCTAGGATTTTTGTGGTTTTAATGTTGCTAATTATGGCAGTTATGTTAAAACTTGAGAGGGACAAAACGAAGGATATGATCGAAAGCACTAGCAATATTATTAACACAATGTCTGCTGCTGCTTACGTTCAATCAGAAAATGCAGAACTTTTAATTAGAATCTTCCAAAGACTTGAAGGAGTACAAACCGATGAAGATGGGTACGGAATGGAACTTATTGACGAACCGTTTGATCCTCCAATTAAAGAACTTAATCTTAGCGGCGGGTCAAACCAAGTAATATCAGATTTAGCAGACATACAGGCATTTGCGAGTGCGCTCGCCATGAATAACGTATTTCAGAAAGATAGTATTGGAACTATATTAAAGGTTTTAGAAGATATGGACGATATTGAACTTACAGTCGAAGATAAGATGTTCACATTGAGTGACATTCTTTACGGCGAAGAAGATAAAGTAATTGCAGATTCAAACCTTGAAGATTTTGAGTGGCACTATGTTGACAATCGAAAGCAGGATGATGAGTAACCCAGAGTTCTCATCTTTTGAACCCCACGAACGAAACCTGCCTAAAAAAGAACTGTGGGAAAGAACCATAGAAGTATGGGACTATCTAGTAGAAAATAATTACAGACCAGCAGATTTTTCTGCTGGTATTGTTACCATGCGCTACGAGGGTTTTCGTAAACTAATTAAAGCATTTAATAATTGTGTTAGTGTTCAGGAAACCCCCGTCTACAGAAATAGCGCAGTTTGGATTAACGGCATTGAGGTCAGTTATATGGAATTAAAAGACAAACGGAATTGGAAACCTATAGACGATTGGAAACCATTACATGCAGAATGACGCAAACATGAGCGACTCTCAGTTTATGAGATTTCAAGAGAAAGTTCAAAATAAGATGAAGAACTATGTTGACAATTTCGATAGAGAGAGTAGAATGAGGGAACTAAAGCGGCGATTCGAGGCCAGCAAAGGACAGAAGAAAACTTTTTGGGAGAAGATTACAGGATGGATAACAAGGTAGAATTACTTGGGTATTACGGGTCAGACGAGATAATCGCCTGCTCTGCGTGGACTTCAACCTCTAGGAATTTAACAGATGAAAAGAAAGAAAGAATCCCATCGCTCATTGAAATGCTCTGGGTCAACGGACACGAAACTCCGTTTGAAAAGGGAGTTGTTCACTTTCTGGTCGATACTGATATTGCTAGTCATATACACCTTCTCAAGCATCGTATTAGCTCGCTCAATGCCGAGTCTGCTCGTTATAAAGAACTAAAAGAAGATAAATACTTCCTGCCGGAAGATTGGGGTGACACTACTTGTACCGAAGTAATCAGATACCCAACTGAATGTGGAGCAAAATGGACTGATATTTTAAGAGTTTACACAGAATATGGCAATGAACTTTATCACCAGTGTATCAAAGACCTTGAACCAGTATTGGGACGCAAGCGAGCGAAAGAGTCAGCGAGATTCTTCAAGACTTACAACTCGCAGATTCAGGCAGATGTGATGTTTAATATGCGTAGCTTTGGTAACTTTATTAAATTAAGGAACAGTCAGCACGCACAAAAAGAGATTCGCGAGATCGCGCAAAAGATGTGGGATTTGGTCGCCACGATTGAGGGCGAACCATTTAAGTGTACTTTACAGGCCATTTGGAACGGAAGAGACTAATGAAGTCAATAGTAACAGGGGGTGCGGGTTTTATAGGTTCGCACATCGTTGATAAACTAATTGAACTAGGGCATGAGGTTGTTGTTATTGATGACCAGTCAGCAACGGCGCATGAGCAGTTTTATTTTAATGATAAAGCGACTTATCATGGTATCTCTATAAATAATCCTAACGTAGCAACTTTGTTTCAAGATGTGGACTATGTGTTCCATCTTGCTGCGGAGTCTCGCATACAACCAGCATTAGAAAATCCAGAACTCGCCATCCAAACTAATGTTCTTGGTACTTGTAAAATACTACAGTATGCGTTAGACTATGGCATAAAGAGAGTGATGTATTCGTCTACATCATCTGCTTATGGTTTGAATGGAATAATGCCACTTGTGGAGACAATGAAAAAAGATTGTCTAAATCCATATTCTATTACAAAAACTGCTGGCGAAGATTTCTGTAAGATGTATAATAATTTATATGGATTAGAGACTGTTACGTTCCGATACTTTAATGTGTACGGAGAGCGTCAACCAACCAAGGGTCAGTACGCACCTGTTATCGGGTTGTTTCAAAAACAATTCGCCAACAAGCACGCGATGACAGTCGTTGGCGACGGTAAGCAAACAAGAGACTACACTCATGTATCAGATGTTGTAAATGCAAATGTCTCAGCAATGACCGCACCGAAAGAAGCGTGTGGAGAGATATTTAATATTGGTACAGGTGTTAATTATTCTGTATTAGATTTAGTTAAGATGATTGGTGGAAACACTGGTAGTTATATCCACATACCTGCTAGATTAGGTGAAGCCCGTCATACAAAAGCAGATATAAGTAAAGCGAATCGTATTTTAAATTGGAAACCCAAAGTTAAATTGGAGGATTGGTTAAATGACGTATAGAAAAGACGCACTCGACGCACTAAGAAATCAGGCAGAGACAGATAGATTCAAGGCTCTATCTAGCTTAAAGATTATGCTGGATCACCCAGCGGGGATTGGAGATCACAGTACAGGCGATCTTCATAACAATCTTAATCAAGCACTTAACCAATTAGATAGTGCGGATTCTAGGTTAGATACCTTGCGCAAGTATTATTTAGAGCTTGGTGGAAATTGGCATAGTGAGGAATAATAATGAAATTCGTTTATATTTTAGAGATGGTCATTCAAACCGTTGACGGTATAGTGAATGAGCCAATAGGTGTATTCTCAGAAGAAGAAGATGCGGAAAAGTGGATGATAGAGTGTCAGGAGAATTTTAAATCTAGCACAGTTATGTTTAATATTTTGCCCTACCAAATGGATGTTAAACCGCCTCTTCTCGAAATGACGGAAGGTGTTATGGATAAAAGTGTTGCATACCAGTTAGCAGAACTGTATGATAAGGATGTGTTTGACCAAATGGTAGAGTCAGACGGCACTTTTTCTTATCAATTAAAATCTAAATATCAAAATTGTATGGAAAATTATATTGCAAAGAAGTTTGATAAATAGTATAATACCATATAATGCTACTTTAGCTCAATCGGCAGAGCAGTTGATTTGTAATCAACAGGTTATGGGTTCGACTCCCATAGGTAGCTTTAAGCATGTATAAAGGTCTTATGGATGTTGTAGAGGACGGCGGGGCAGTACCGCCCGCCTCCACTCACGGGGGCGAAATAGAATCGACTCACAATATGAAGTATTGTATCTCATGCCGTAGTTGATAGAAGGGCTACGTTAAAAATCTATCAACATTTTAATTGCAGATGAAAGTCTCGCATTGGCAGCGTAAGCTGTCTGGGGCGTGGCCTCGGCCTTATAACAATACGGGGCGTTTTCTCTAATTAAAATAATAAAATGTTACAGACATTGATTTTAAATTTAGACTTTACACCTATGTCCGTAGTATCTTGGCGGCGAGGTGTAGTATTATCTCTTAATAATAAAAATTTAAGAGTCTTAGAATATTATGACTTGACTGTAGGTTCTGAATGTGATATATTTGAAGTACCTGCGGTAATGTTATATCAGAAATTTGTTAAACCGCCCAAGCGTAGAACAATTAGCAAGCACTATGTCTTGTTGCGAGACAAAATGACTTGTCAATATTGCGAAAAAAAACTGGACAGCTTGACATCTAGTGTCGATCATGTTATACCAGTGTCAAGGTTTAAATCTAAACAGGAGGCGAACACTTGGGACAACCTTGTAGCTTGTTGTAAAACGTGCAACACAAAGAAGCGAAACAGAACTCCCAAAGAGGCTAGAATGGCGCTACTGCGCGGGCCTAGACAACCCAGTGGGTTTTTACATATCAATACAGCGCCAGACATATGGAGGAAATATGTTGGTACAATGCAAGATTCAGGATTGGCAACTGAAACTCAAGCAACGTGATTGTAAAATTTACATTTACAAAAACGATGTAGAAGTAAAATCTATAAAAACTAAATTGTTTAAGGAACGAGGAATGATGATGTTCCCCAAGGAATTGTATCAAATAATTATCAAGCAGTTACCAGCAGCAAAAATTTATGATAAATTTCTGGAAAGATTCTGGAAATGGGATGAAAAAGATGATTGCTAATGGTATAATATAGATGGTACGCCGTGTAGCAATAGTCATGCCTAATGGGTGACAAAAGGAGAAATGCTATGACAAAAATAATTACATCTGATAAAGATTGGGACTTTAGGTTCCTAGAGTTGGCAACATCCATTAGCAAGTGGTCTAAAGACCCGTCAACTAAAGTGGGTGCTGTTATTGTTAATCCCGACAAGAAGATTGTAACCTTGGGTTATAATGGTTTCCCTAGAAATGTTAGGGACGATCATAGATTACAAACACGATCAGTCAAATATGAACTGATTGTTCATGCGGAAGCAAATGCTATAATCCACGCCAGAGAGTCTCTGTGGGACTGTACGATCTACACAATGCCATTCATGCCGTGTAGTAAGTGTGCTGGTCTAATCATTCAGGCAGGCATCAAGCGTGTTGTGAGTATTGATTCTGACAATGCAAGATGGAATGGAAACTTCAGGTTGTCAAAAGACATATTGACAGAAGCCAGATTAGATGTTACACTATACTCGAAAGAAGAGTTTACTTCTTGGTTGCACCCTTTCTAGGGTGTATAGTGTCTTACCTGAACACAGCAGATCAAACACAATATTGGAATAATTAAAATATGGAGTTGAAATTATGAAAACATAAGAGTATAATTTGATTGGCGGTGATGGTAGTCATGCCCGCCGATCATAATAAATCATATAAAAACTTAAAGGTGAAGTTAAAGTTCTTACCAATTTATGATTATGAGTTAGAGGTTGAGTGTACGACCACTCCAAGGTATCGAATTAAAAATCTAGGCAATACTGGCGAGTAACCTAGACCTGTGAAGATGACTTCGGTTTAGCATATAAAATTTATATTAGTTTGTAAGATACTGCTCATAAACACTACCAAGTACCTGCTGGACTATCCTAGTTCTTCACAGGTATAAACGCAGTCGGTTTATAAATACTAAAAAAATAATATGAGATTTGTGTTGACAATGTTCGTTTGTTTGGCTATAATGATACAGCAAAGGAGATTATTATGAAAGAATTGATTCAGATGTCAGTAGATCATCTAACAAATGTGAGTAGAGAGTTAGAAAGACTTGCCGCCCAGAAAGAGCAGGTTGAAAAAGAGATTATGAGGTTACAGAAGTATGTTGAAGAAGGTGCTGTTACTGTTGAAAAATATCGTGCGGAATCAGAGAAAATTCAATCTGCCGACCAGACAGTACCCTCTTCTTCCTTTACGCTTAGTTAGTTTTTTTTGGAGTAAATTATGAATTTGAATTGTTGGCTTGGTTGTGGTAGACTTACTAAAGATGCAGAACTTACTACAACGAAGAAAGGTACGAGTATGAGTAAGTTTAGACTTGCTGTAAATGACCGTAGGAATGACGAGACGTTGTTTGTAAATGTTCTAGGTTTTGGTAAGATGGCAGAAGCTCTGCAACCTCACCTTTGTAAAGGTCGTCTAGTTTCTGTTCAAGGAAAGGTTAGAATCGACGATTACGATGATGAGAATGGGAACAAGAGAAGTTCAGTTTGCATTATGGCAGATGAGATTTCTCTAGGGCCGAGTCCAGATTCAAATACTAATTTAAACCTGTAAACCTGCCTATCTCTAAGGGCAAACCTAACCCTTGTCAAGTTAAGTCTTGGCAAGGGTCTTTTTATCTAGGCATATAATGATATTAGCAGAATATTTCCCAGCAGAAACAAGCACTAAACTAGCAGACCTAGCTTGCGCACTTTTCTTTTTGGTTATGACCGTCTACTTTATGTATGGTTATCATTCTAAAAATGTTGAACCATTAAACTTTTCTAAATTAGATAAATTTGATATTGGTTATATTAGAGATGACGAACCAAATTTACCACATGTTTCAATTCAATTAGACAATGACCAAGACGAACTAAAAAAATTAAAACGACAAGTTGAAATACAAAAACTAAAACGCCAACTAGACCAGTTTAAATCTGAACCTGCAAAATCTAAATTAAAACACAAGAAATTAAACGAGGGACTGACGAGAGACTGTGAAGATGTCTTAGTTTCCTTGGGGGTACATAAAAGAAAAGCAAAAGCAGAAGTTGAAATTATCTTAGAAAACAACCCTGATATTAAAACCCCTCAAGAATTTATAACGGAGTACGGAAAGAAATGCGCGTAAATCTTCAAGCACCTATCAACCAACTCGGATACGGGGTTGCAGGAATAAACATCCTCAAAGCGCTACAGGCGCAGAGTGTGGAGGTTTCATTCTTCCCTATTGGTCAACCTCAAGTCACCAACCAAGCAGACGCAGATGCCGTTAGAAAAGGCATGGGAACCGCTAGGACATTCGACGCACAAGCACCCTGCGTCAAAATCTGGCATCAGAACCAGATGGCAGAACGTATAGGATCAGGAAAATTTATTGGATTTCCTATCTTTGAGTTGGATACATTTAGCGACTTAGAAAAGAGACATTTAAATTCATGTGATGAATTAATGGTTTGTTCACAGTGGGCAAAGATGGTTGTAGAGGATCAATGTTCGCCATTTTCTGCTAAAGTTGTGCCATTAGGGGTAGATGCAGAACTATTCCCGCCAGCATTACCAAAGGAAGATAGCAAGATAATCTTTTTTAACTGCGGTAAGTGGGAGATTCGCAAGGGTCACGATATTCTAATCCAATCGTTCAGAAAGGTCGCAGAAGAATACGATAATGTAGAACTTTGGATGATGTGTAGCAATCCATTCAATACGCAAGAAGAAAATAACCGATGGCACAGTCTCTATAATCACCCTAAAGTTAAATTAATTCCAAGAGCTGAGACACAGACAGAAGTGTATAATATAATGTCCCAAGTAGATTGCGGCGTATTTCCTTCTCGCGGAGAAGGCTGGAATCTAGAATTACTAGAGATGATGGCGGCAGGAAAGCATGTAATAACAACAAATTATTCTGCTCATACTGAATTTTGCACACAAGAAAATGCTACACTCATACCGATAAAAGATGTAGAGCCAGCATTTGACAGTAAGTGGTTCTTTGGTCAGGGTAATTGGGCAAAAATTGATAATCAAGAAGTTAATTTATTAACTCAAGAAATGAACTTATTTGCGAAAACCTACAAGGGTCAGCAAAATACAGCAGGAATAGAAACCGCCAGAAAATTCTCTTGGCAAAATACAGCAAGAGAGATAATTAAATGCTTAAAAGAATAAAAAATCTTTTTACGAAAGAAAATAAAAAACCCAGTGTAGTTTCTGCTATAACGATCTATACTGATGAAACAGACGAGGTATTTGTAGATTTAAAAATAAAAGACGAATCTGAAATATCAATAGAGCATTTTGCTACACTTTTAAGCATGTTCAATTCTGTGGCTTTTATAGAAGTAAATAATATAGTAAAATACCAGTGTAAAAATGACAACAAAGAAGAGATGTATGGAAAAATTGTAGAAAGATTTGTAGAGAAGGTTGGCACTGGTTTTTTCACAAACGATCCTAATAAAAAACTGGATTCCCCTTGCATAAAACCCGATGAAATGATATAATGGAGAACAAGTTATGACTAAAAAAATAGGTTGGCAAAAATATGAAGATATGATTCAAAAACAAATCACATCGCCATTAGCGTCATTACTTGCATCTAATCAACTAATGTTTGACCAAGAACAAGTATTTTCAGAGCAAGAGGACGATTCTATAGATTTCTCTGAGTTTGTAGAGTCAGAAGAAAAAGAACTACTAGTAGTCCCCGTACCGGCAGATTTTTACTCACAAATTAATTTAGTCACCAACTACGAGTGTTGGATAGGACATACAAATTTTGACATAACAGAAGCAGTCAAAGATAAAATAAATGACACATTGGGGGTAGAAATACTTAAAGTATATAGTAGATACAGATTTTTTATTGGGATTGGTAGAATGTTTGATTTCAAAGATGTCAGACAAATAATTGAAGAAACTCTAACTTAGGCACATTTATGAAACTGGAAGAAGCGTTAAAGGACGAAAACTTAATTAAGATTGCAAACAAGGCTGGGCAACAATTTTCAAATAAATTATCTCAAGATGAGATAAAAAATTGTATCCTTGGGGCGCTATGGTCTGCTTCTAATAATTTTAAAGAAAATAAAAAGACAAAGTTTTCTACCTATCTTTATAGGGGTGTGTTTTACGAGTGCTTGAAACAACTCAAAAAAAATGATAAATGTCAAGCGCTCACCAATAGAGAATTTATTAACCAGACAATACCCCAAAAACCTATTGAAAACATAGAGTTAATGGATGAAATCAAAAGGTGTGAAGATCCAGATTTAATCATAGAAAAATTCTTCTACAATGCAACACTAAAAGATATGGCAGAAAAGAGGGGTGTCTCTAAAGAAACTGTAAGATTTAAACTTAAAAAAAATATAAATTTTCTAAAATCTAGATTAGTGTGAGTGTATAATATATAGGAAAAGGAACTTATCAGTTTAGGATATTTGGAAAATAAATTTTAGCTCTGAGGAGTTAATTATGGCATTAGTAAATGCAGTAGGTGGAGCGTACAGCGCAGCTTCCGTAAAAAATAACGCTGGAACAGTAGTTAAAGGTGGCACACCAGCAAGCGATAGTCCTATTCAAAACGTACTAGGTCTTAATACGCTTGCAGATGATCGTGGAGAAAGTTTTGGTTCTAAAGTTGTTGCAAACGATGGAACTGGAGCAAACACTACAGACAGAGCAGGTGTTACTAAAGCGGTTAGTGGTGGCACTTTGGCTTATAAAGCGGGCGCAACTGAGTGGGTTGTTCGCGGAGGTAATGTTTCTACTACTCTTGGTGGGGTTGCAAATACTCAACTGATCGGTGGTGGTAGAGACTACAACGGTCAACTCAACGACGATGCAACAGAAGTTGCAAGAACAAAGATTGCAGATGTAAAAATCGGCAGTTACGCAACTCAAGGGTTTGACATGCTTGCTAGACCAAGCACAAATATCAATCCTAACAGAAGCGGAAGTGGAACTGACGGAAAAGGTGTTGGCGCTGGATCAGCGCAAACATACGTCAACCCTGCTGATGGTACTGCTGCTGTTGCAAGTGAAATTGCTCCAAGTCGTTCGGTTCCGGGTGAACTTACTTACTTCTTTGGTGAGTTAGCTGTAGCTACAACCGATGAATACAAAGCAAGTAATGTAGCTGAGTCCTGAAATTAATTCATTTTAGTCAATAAGTATCCCCTCTCCTTCGGGGGAGGGTTTTTTTCTTGAGGAGTAAAATGGATAATATTATAGAGCATTTAGATAAAATTGGTATAATATTTAGTACTATAGCTGCTGTTATCAGTGTAATGTTGGGTTTATATAATTTTGTAATTAAACCTGCCATAAAGTTATACAAGAGTCACTTTGTTTTAGTGAGCGTTGTAGATACTATTAAGAAAGAGGTTACACCAAACGGTGGATCGTCTATCAAAGATATAATAAATAGAATTGATAGAAGGCAAGTAATGATCGACAAGCGGTCAAAAGCTATTTTCTACAATGTCGATGATGCCATTTTAGAAGTAGATGAGAATGGAAATATATTATGG
>Ga0181597_10003653_pt1 | contig 15859 bp, 9 predicted proteins | sample 041ome_5_FD_148647 | JGI IMG/M metagenome (GOLD analysis project Ga0181597, IMG submission 148647) | Coastal salt marsh microbial communities from the Groves Creek Marsh, Skidaway Island, Georgia - 041403US metaG (spades assembly) | ecosystem: Environmental > Aquatic > Marine > Intertidal zone >... | reverse complement strand
ACTTTCTGGTTCACTTTGAAAGAGAACATAGACGATGCTGATCCAGGAGCCTTGCAAGTAACCGCCACACCCGACACTTCTTCCAGTCCTACAGAAGCTTCTCAAGGCATTATTTATATAAAAGCCTCAAAAACATTGACGAACTCTCTCAACCCTAAAACTTATAATTATGATGTTCAGCAGGTTGACGGATCCGGTAATGTACAAACCCTACTTATAGGGAAAGTAAAAATAGTAAAAGATATAACTAGAAGCACTAGTTAAGCCTTCACAAGGCAAAGAGCTTTCATAAAGAAAGTTGCTTAGGAAATTATAATGGCACGAATAACTGATCCGGATAAATTAGTTAAATCAACTAATGATAGTAATAATACTCCTGATGGAAATGTTTATTTTGATACTACCAATAAAACTATCGAATTAATAGACAGTGATGTTTGGACTGATGTGGCAAATGAACTTTTAGATAAAGGTTCAGTTTCTGGGGACGATGGAGGTGTAGACCTTCAAGCACTCTATTCTTTCATTAAGGAAACATGGAAATCTGACAGTACGTTAATTAAATTTCCTTTCCCGATGATTGCAATTACTGCCGAGCAGTATGAATTTATTGAAGGGTGGAGGCTTACTAATAGCAGTGATACCGGACTTGAAAACTCTATACCCTTAATCCGTAATGGTGGTTGGTCAGAAATTGCAGCAGGAGCTACAGCCCCTACAAACTCTTATATGGGAGTTGTAACTCTGGGTAATATTAATAGCAATCATAGAGTTTATTATAGCTTTAATTCGGCTACAAAAGTAGATTTTTCTTACGACGGCCCAGTTAATGAACCAGTAAAAATATTTACAGACGGCGGAGACGATTTTAGAGATGTTGCGGATACTTTTGCTGTATTCATTCGTTCTGCTCCTGAAGATATTGGTGGAGGAGTTATTAATGGCTACACTTATGATAAGTCAGATAAAACAGCGATTGGTGTATCAGCACTAACTAACCAAGTATTTCGTTTTCCATTAGCAGAAGCTGTAGACCCTGATCTTGTAACTTTAGATACCTCCATAAATTCTGGAGGCAGCGGATTACCGGACACTGCCCCTTATAACGATATCGATATAGATTATTACCAACTCACTCAGCAAATTAATATTGGTGGAACTAATAGAGACTTTGGTGTTATTATTGATGCTAATGATGATGATGCAGACAGCAACGCAACTAAAGCTCAAATTTATACTACGATACAATACTTACTCCGACAATCAGTAGATATTAAAGGAGCGGATAGTACCGAAACAGATGCAAAGATCGGTAATATTTCAGATGTATTACTTCGGTTCGTTGGTCCAAATCTAAAAACTATAGCTCAAACTACAGCAAATGCTCCCTCAGGCGGGGTAGGTGTAGCTATAGAGGATTATGTTGCTGGAGAAGTTAATAATCTTCAGTTTATTGATAATACAGGCACTGAAAGAGCTTTCCCTTTTAAAGAAATTGTTACGCTTTCTTTTAATAACAATGTTATCGAGGATGCAAATGCTAACTTTTTCTTATTTTACAATACAAATTCGTCAGGAAATTTCGGGAGCAGCAACGCTCAGTTAGTGCAAGCCGATGGAAGTTCTGGCGATATAGGCTCCGGAGATGTAACAGGGCCCGTCCACTATAAAACACCCATAGGTTTAACAGGAGCTACTTCAGGTAGTAGCGCTACAGTAGCAAGTGCTGGAGGGGTAGTACTTTCTGCCGTAAGCGGATATGCCGTTGACGAGCTAATAGGTAAAGTACTACGAATTAGCGCGCCTGCCGCTCTAGTAGGAAGTTACTTTATTACAGATAATGACGCGACTACAATTACCGTATCGAGTGACGACCCCTTCGAAGAAGCAGCTTCAACCACTGTTTCTTATACAATTGTCGATAAAAATACGACGGGATTAAGAAGTTTCTCTTACGATTACGATAATAATGTGGATGGCGGAAGGACCGCTGCAACTAATGACGATGTAGTGTTTATTACTCTCGGCCTAAATACGGCACAATATGTTAGTACTGTAATAGCTGATGGTATTGAAAGAGTAGCAAACAAAACTCTTTCAATTACATCATCACTTGAAAGAAACTATAACGATCCGGTTAATAGTTAAAATTAATGCGGGGAGAATACTCCCCGCAACTTTTTGGTAAAAATATGAAAGAATTAAAAGAATCAGTAGAGTTTTTTGACCAGTACATTAGCGCGGCTTTAAGAGATGATTTAAGCCAATACGAAGCTTTAGAAGTAGTAAAGCATTATAGTATTGTTAAAGCCGAACTGTCAAAACTTTTAGTAAGAGAGGAGTAATAAATGGCAGGAGAAAGAAAATATACCCGCATTCCGCCGGAAAGTACTGGCGATCGTGTCTATATGATACATACGGCGGAAATACCGTATGATAATAAAGATACTAATCACGTTTGGCAAATCGGTGCTAGATATTATCTTACTGGCGCTTCGAATTCAAATAATGATTTTAGTATTCATGTCCATGGAGTCCATGAATCAACTTCTACCTCCGGAACTCTCGATGTACATTATGAAAAAGGTGCAAAAATAGAGGGCTACACTCCAGAAAACGATCAATCAATTCGAAAAGATAGTAATTCAGGAGATATTGTAGCTACCATAAACGGAGCTGCCTATGACGTTTATGTTCCTGCTCAAAATATTATGGGCTGGGATAACCCTGAATACGGCTGGAATATTGATCGCTTTGGTTCTGGTAATGTTCGATTTTCTGAAGGCCCTGCACAGATAAGCGCTTATGGAAGTCTTCGAACTACAGAATCCACTCTTCTAGCACAGTATGCTTTTGATAAGTCTATCCTCTCTCAAGAGTTTGCAAATACTCTTGTAGGTACTGGATCAATTTTTCACGATGCCGCCAGAGGTTACGTAGTTGAAAGTGTCGGAACAGAAACTAATGCTCTAGCTACTCATACATCTAATACTTATCACCCGCATATTCCGGGTGCTTCAAATCTTTTTATTATAGGTAATAAGCTAGGAGATTCCGGAGTTCAGGGACTAGTAAGAAACTGGGGATGTTTTGACGCTTCTGAAGGTTTTATGTTTCGATTAAACGGAACATCTTTACAAGTAGTTCATCGAAGAATTTTTGCTTTGGGAGACTACGGAGATGCGGGAGAGTCTCCTCAAGATGGAATATCGGAAGGAGTTATTCCGCAATCAATGTGGAATCGAGACAGGCTTGATGGTACAGGCTCTTCAGGTATGAGTCTAGATGTAACAAAGCCGAACAATTATTGGATTGATTATCAAAACCTCGGTGGAGGAACAATTCGTTGGGGCGTCTTTTATAATGGTGAACGAATTGTTTGTCACGAAATGGATATGGGAAATGGTGGAGCCGCCACTGTTTGGACAACTAACGCAATCCGAAACCCAAATCGACCCATTTGCTGGTCTATGAAAAGAGTAGACGGATCCCAGGGAGATGTATCAACTCGTTATCAGTATCCTCTAGGTGCTTCAGCCTTTATTGAAGGAATTAAGGTTGATATAATGTCAGAAGCGGATGTTAGAGGGTATGATGACTCATTTACGATTACAGAAAATACTCCTCGAACACAAGGAGCTTATTATTTTGTATCGATTCGGCCAAAAATTTCGGTTTTATCTTCCGATGGAGTTACGCTAATAGATAATCATAGTCTTTATCAACCTACAGGATTAAATATGGTAGTAAAGAATGAAACCAATACTTTACTGCCAGGAGAGTTAAGAATCTTTTCTCGCTGCTTATTAAAAAACGAAAATTGGAAAGATGTTTCCTTTTCTAATCTTCAGATAGAGGAAGATGGGTTTCATGAAGGACATGGCCCTGAAATCTTTAGAAAAGCTTTTGACGGATTTTGTAATATTGATTGGACTAATATATTTAAAACAATTCAAAATGGAAGCATTAAGCCAAATAGTGAGAAAAATACTGCTCGAAGAAAGCAAAATCTTGCGAATGTCTCTGATAGAAACGGTTTCGTATATATTGCGGTAAAGAATAATCCAGACGGATCAAATACTCATATTTTTGAAGATCGTGGAGAAGTAACTTTTTCTGGACTTACAGTCGATGGCCCTGCTAATCTAAATGACAACACATACTATCTTGGAATAGACTCGTCAGATGATGCGTATATTTACTCGAATACTACCGATTTTGATGATGACCGTACCTGTAGAGTTTTAACTTATAGCTCTCTGGTCAATACTCTTTCAATAGGAGATACTATAACTCTAGGCTCTAATACTTGTGTCATTACAGCTTTTAACGCAACTCAAATTCGAGTTCATAATAGAAGCGGAAATATCGATTCTTACGTAGGAGCTGCATCTACTAATAGTAGTCCTTCAGCTACTTTCAACGTAGATTCCGTTTCTCTTGCTAATACATTAGCAGATGACGATGATTTCGATTATCTATGGCCAAAAGACCATTACACTGTTTTAAAAGCACTTACTTGGGCTACTGTTGGTGGGGCGAATACTTCAGAAGCAAATACGGGAACTATAGAAGGACAACCCCCAAAGACTCCGGTATGGACATTTATGTGGACACCTTTTACCGATCCTGTAGGTTCAACAGAACATAAAATTAACTTCAACCTTAACTGGAAAGAAAGGTTGCAGTAAAATGCCTAGTTTAGCTTTTAATTATGGTAGCTATGATTTATGGGGGTTATACCATAAAGTCACTTTTGACGCTTCCAATAAGCTTATACTAGTAAATCCTGGAGTTACAACGCTGGATGTACAATCTGACGTTTATTCCGCCTGGAAACAATGGGTTTTAGTTCGTTCTGATAATGCTAAATTTGTACCCGCAATATCTACGCTAGGAGGAGATCCGATTACTTCCACTACTTTTGTGGGAGATACTTACTTTTTAGAAAATGGGTGGAGAATTCAACCTTGGATTCCTGGAGCCGAAGGAAGTAATGGTTATATTTTAGATATTGTTGGAAATATCTATACTCGCGAACCAGGACAAAATCCGGTAAATCCTGTATCAGACGTTTCCGTTACTCTTACACGTTCTAATATTACAGAAACAGCGATTGTAGGAGGGAACACTACTCTTACTCGTTTAAATGAAATATGGCAAATACTCGGTTTAGGAGGAAACCAAACTATAACCGACACATCTATTAGAGTCGGAGATATTACGCTTACAATTACTCAATCAGCGGATGAAAGTACAACTACTGTAGACAGGGGCTAAAATGACAGCTACAAATCTTCTAGCTACTTATAATACTGTTGACACTACTGATACAGTTACCATTTCCAATATTGGGGGTGGTCAGGGTGCAGGTACTGATCAGGATCTATTTCTTCAAGGAGACCAGGCTGTATCGCGACGTATAGATAATAGTTCTCTAGGATGGACAGTGAGTACAGGTGCTGGAGGGTCCGCAAATTTAAGTGCTACAGGTACTCACTTAGTTTTATGGATGGGATCCATTACTTGGTCTCTTGTTAATAATTTTCAGGTTGTTATTACAAGCGGTAATAATCAAGATGCATATCACGATGTGCCTTCTGCTCAATTTCCTTTAACTCAGGGGGGTTTTATACCTGTATGGGTTGATGTAACCAGAACAGCTGATGGTGCAGTAACAAATACCCCCACCTTAAGCTCAGTAAATGGTGTGGGTATTTATGCTGTTATGGGAAATACTGCAGGTAACTTGAAGAACGTACAAGCGGATGCATCTTTTTATGGTACTGCTGGATATTCTCTGACAGGTACTTCTAACATTGGTCAAGTTCTCACTGCGGAGGAAAATACTTCAACAGGTTTGAAAGGAGTTCTTCAAGAAAAGTCTGGTATTTATTTCTGTCAAGCTAGGTTGATAATTGGCGCTTCAGATGCCGCGGCAGCAACTCCAGTAGCCACTACGTATAGTGATTCAAATATTACTGTAATTTTCCCAAATCAACCCTTGGTTGCAACTGATTTTATGGGACAAACGATTAATTTAGGTAACGCCTCTACTACTTATTCTCTAACAGGTTCTACAGTAGGGGCAGGTAATCCTACCGGAGCTTCAACAAGGCCTGACTTAATTTTTACAGGAACTAGTGGCTCAGCTACTTTAACAAACTGTACTTTACTAGGAATGAGAACAGTGGATTTTACTTCGACTTGTACTTTCGACGGAGGAATTTTAGATACAGTAAATCTTACTCAAGGTGGAAGCGAAATTAAAAATTGTGAGATTAGAACCAGAACAGCTACTCAAGTAGCTGTTGTTAACGATGCTACTTTCGGGATTAGTGCTGGAATTCATGATGTTACTTTTAAGCAAGAGGGTAATGGTCATGCAATTGAATTTACTTCTGGCTCTGCTGTGACTTTAACAAATGTAGAATTTTCAGGTTATGGCGCAGATGGAAGTAATTCTGCTGCAATTTATAATAATACCGGAGGCGCTCTTGCAATTACTGTTTCTGGAGGAAATTCAGCAAACTATACAATAAGAAATGGGTCAGGAGCTTCCACTAGTCTTATAGCCTCTAAAAATCTTACTATAGATAATATACAGCCTGACACAGAAGTTCGTGTTTACTCCTACACAGACATAACGGATCCTACTACTTATACAGAGTTAGTTGGAATGGAGCTAGCTTCTTCCCCACCAGACACAAGTACTTTTGATAGTGTAGTTTCCTACACAGATACAGATAACAATACAAAATTTCGAGCGATTTACAGTTATAATACAGCTACAGAAGCAGGAGGAGTGAGAATAGTTGCAGTAAATATCGATTACAACTACTTTAAGACTGATGTAACTTTGTCTTCAAGTCAAGATACTACCGTCTCATTATTTCAAATTGCGGATAGAAATTATGAAGAAGGTGGAACTCCTTTTGTGAACCCATAATGAGCGCAGCAAGACAATTAGCAATCGCTACAAGAGGCTTTCGAGGAAATATCGGAGAGAAGTTTTATATAAACGAAGAACTTTCCCTGGACGAAGGTTTAGTGAATATAAGCATTGTAGAAAATGTACCAGTAGCCACAATCGAGGTAGTTTCCGTAGAAGTATCATCGTTAGATATAGAAGGAGCTTTTTAAATGTCATTTATACAGCAAGATTTAACTTCTCAAGCTCGCGGAGATACTTGGAATTTGCAATTCTTAATGCAGGATTCTAACGGAAATTCTTTAGATGTTACAGGGAATCAGTATTGGTTTACGCTAAAATCTAATATTAACTTTTCCGACCAAGAAGCGGAGCTTCAGGTAGGACCTCTTTCCGTACCCGCAGGAGAAGCTTCTCAGGGTATAGTAAATATCTCTATTAATGGGGGTTTAACTACTCTCTTAACTCCTGCTACATATAACTACGATCTTCAGGAAGTAAAAAATGATGGAACGGTATCAACTCTTTTAATTGGAAAAATTAAAATCAGAGCAGACATTACTAGAACAGCCGACTATAGTGGAAGCGTTATTATTTCTGATTCCATTGCAGGCAGAGCTTTATATACAGGAGAGACTTCTTCGACAAGTAGCACAGAAATATTTTTAGGCGGAGTCTCTAACTCCAGACTATCTATAGTAGATGAAGGTATATTAGCTTTCGACGCACTTATAGCTGGTAGAGATAATACTACCGGGGACTCATGCGCTTTTCAACTTTATGGAGCTATTAAAAAAGACACAAGCACCACACAAATTATAGGAAGTATAGGAAAAACAATTTTAGGGGAAGATGCAAGCGGATTCGACGCTTCTATTAGTGCTGATGATACTAATGATACATTAAAGCTAGAAGTCACTGCAGCTTCTGCAAATATAACAAAATGGACTGCAGAAGTTCAATATACACAAGTGAGTTTTTAATGGCTATCATACTAGATAATCAAAATAACAGAATTTTTGCAGACGGAAAAGAACTGTCTCTGCATTATAGAACTAGTACCACCCCCACAGGAATTATAGCTGAGGGACATTTATGGTATAATCCAGATAATAACCAATTAAAAGTCTATAGAGAAGTAAGCCCGGCTACCTTAGAGTGGGTTCCTATAATGATAGGAAATATTTCTGAGGATTCGGATAATATAGACGCGGGGGCCTTTTAAGGCTTATAGGAGTTACAAATGGCTCAAACAATACAAATCAAAAGAAGTACGGGAACAGCCTCGCCTACTTCTCTGGCGAATGGAGAATTAGCGTATTCTTCTAATTCCAATATTTTATATGTAGGTAGGCCTGGAGGAGGTACGGGAGATATTGATGCTATTGGAGGTAAACTCTACATTGATATGCTTGATCACACTGCCGGAACTCTTACAGCCTCTAGTGCTATAGTTGTAGATGCTTCTAGTAAGATTGATATTCTAAACATTGATAATCTTACATTAGATGGTAATACTTTATCAAGTACAAATACTAATGGCGACATAACTCTGGATCCTAATGGTTCCGGTGATATTATCTTAGATGCTGGACAAACTACTATAACCGGTGATCTTACAGTACAAGGTACCACCACCACTGTCAATACAGAGACTATTTTATTAGCAGATAATATTATTACTTTAAATAGTAATATGGCAGACAGTCCCCAAACAAATGCTACAGAAAATGCGGGTATTGAGGTAGAGAGAGGATTAGACCCGAATGTATTAGTTCGTTGGAATGAAACATCAGAAACTTGGGAATTTACTAACGACGGATCAAGCTATCAAAACGTTCCTACTGTTTCAGATATTCAAGGAGTAGTGACTGGAGGAAGTAATACTAATATTACTGTGGCCTCTAATGGCTCTGTAATCGATTTCTCAGTTGCTACAGCTACAGCAGCTACTTTAGGCGTAGCTAGTTTTAATTCTACTGAATTTACCGTAACTGGAGGGGCTGTTTCTATTACTGCTTTAGACGGCGGAACCTACTAAAAACTAATCTCCTTGCGTATATACGCAGGCACTAAGGAGGCCATATGGCACAAACTATCAAATTAAAGCGCTCTGCTTCTCAGGGCGCTGTCCCTTCTATATCTGATTTAGACCTTGGCGAAGTAGCCATTAATACTTACGATGGTAAGATGTACATCAAAAAAGACGATGGAACATCCCCTCAAACTATTGTAGAAATTTCGGGAGCTGGAGGTGTCGCTGGAGGCGATTTCAATTTTTTAGATAATGAAAAAGCCCTCTTCGGTACTGGCTCTGACCTACAGATATTTCATGATGGGTCTAATAGTTACATAGCTGAAGGTGGTACAGGCAATCTGCAAATACAGGCGCAAAACCTTTCTTTAGAAGACTCTACAGGCACTAGATTTTTCTTAGGGATTCAAGGCGGGGAAACACGGCTATACAACCAAGGCAATCAAAAGGTTGCTGTTACCGCCACAGGCGTAGACATCACGGGCAACGCTACTTTCCCAGATAACGGTAAAGCCATCTTCGGTGCTGGCTCTGACCTAGAGATTTATTCAGATGGTACAGACAGTTATATTACTGAAGGCACCGCTGGCAATTTTTTAATTCAAGGTGCAACAATAAAACTGCAAACAGGAAACGGCGCAAAAGATTATTTAGTTGCTTCTCCAAGTGCAGAGGTAACTCTTTATCACGACAACTCACCTAAGCTAGCCACCACCGCCACAGGCGTAGACATCACGGGTACTCTGGTCAGCGACGGTTTGACTGTTGATACTGCAACTGGAAGCGCTTCGCCAACCCCAAGCAAGATAACAATTGCAACTTCTACAAGTGCTAGTGATTGGTCAACAACAGCGCCTTGGGGCCGTTTAGCTTTTTATAGCGCTGACGCTTCGGCAGGCGGTGCTAAAGAAGAAGTTACGTTGGACGTTATTTCTGCTCAAGCCGCTGGTGGTGTTGCTGACTTCACAATCAATACGTACAACAGCGGAGCAAAAGAACGTTTTAGAATATCTTACGACGGAGACATCAGCTTCTACGATTCGGCTGGCACGAGTCAATCTTTCTTCTGGGACGCTTCGGCAGAGTCGCTGGGGATTGGTACGAGTTCGCCAGCGTATCTGATGCACTTAGAAGACAGTAATGGAGCTGATTTAGCTTTAAGCAACTCAACTGTTTCTCCGTCAGCAGGGGATTATCTTGGCAGAATTTATGCTTTAGACAGCACCAATAACTTCTTCGCTGGTATTAATATGTTTTACCATGATGACAACGATGGAGAAATGCGGTTTAGGGTTAAAACTAATGGCACTAATGCCGATGTTATGACTTTAGTGGACGGCAACGTCGGTATTGGTACGAGTTCGCCTGCTGTTGCTCTCGACGTAAATGGGGCGACCAACACCCAGCTTAGGCTAACTGCGTCGGACTCATTGGGTGCGTCTATTATTAACTTTGGAGATCAAGCAAACGCAGCGCAAGGTCGTATAATTTACAGTCATATAACTGATTCGTTTTCTTTTAAGACTAATAATGTAAACGACCGATTAGTCGTAGACTCGTCAGGCAACGTCGGTATTGGTGTTGATGCTCCAGCGCAGAGATTAGATGTCAGAGAAGAAAATACAGGCGGTGGTGTATTAATACAAGTTTTTAATACAGACAATGCTAATACGACAACACAGACTGCTGGAATTGCTATTGGGCCAGACTCACGCGGTTCCACCGCAAGAATAATCGCAGTCAAAGAAAATGCAGATTTCTCTACAAATGCTGGAAGAGATATTGCACTTACATTTAGTTCAGTATTAAATAATACGCCCACAGAACGCATGCGCATTGACAGCAGCGGAAATGTTGGTATTGGGGAAACGAACCCTCTTGTTAAGTTGCATGTAAAAGGCGGAACTAGCGGTTTAGACGCAGACGTAGCTACTTTTAGGTCAACAACAGGAGCGTTCAATATTAAATGCTCTGACCTTTCTGCTACTAATCCGACATGGACATTACGAACATTCGATAGTGAGCCTCTTGCTTTTGGACAAGGCATTAATGAACGCATGCGCATCGACTCAAGCGGCAACTTGTTGGTTGGGAAGACTTCTGATGACAACACAACTAATGGCATGGTTGTTGGTAGTAATGGTTTTACTAAAATTGTTAGAACCTCTGGCACAGCTAATGTAAACAGTGTTCTTCAATTAAACCGATTATCAACTGACGGAAACATTGCAGTCTTCCAAAAAGACGGCGTAACAGTCGGTAGTATTGGTACTGCTGGTAACAGTTTAACTATTGGTAAAGGCGATACAGGAATCTTTTTTGACCCCGGTAACAACAACATCCGACCTTTCAATTTAACGACAAACGCATCTTTAGACGCAGCAATAGATTTAGGTCGAAGTGCTACACGCTTCAAAGACCTACACCTATCAGGCACCGTAAATACTGGCACAATCTCTAGTGGAGATATAACTACCACAGGAGTTCTTCACGGCCCATCAACTTTCTATATCGACCCTTCTCCCGATGACACAGGTTCTCCTGGTGGTGCAGTTACGGATACTGGAACGGTTGTTATTCTTGGTGATTTACAAGTTACAGGCACGACCACTACTATTGACTCAACCACTCTACAAGTGAGCGATCTCAATATTACTGTAGCAAAAGAAGCAACAAATGCAGCCGAAGCAAATGGAGCTGGTCTTACTGTTGCTGGAGCTAATGCTACACTTACTTATGGTAGTACAGCAGATGCTTGGAGTTTTAATAAAAACGTCGGTATCGGGGTCACGAATCCGAGTGTTGAACTTGCAGTAGCAGGTCAATTAAGTGTCACAAGCAATATTACAAACAATTCAGCAACTCACGCATATCTAACTCTTAACTCTGGAGGAGTTTACGAGAGTGGAATAATTTATCAAAGAAATAGTACGAGTAAGTGGGAAACTTATATTCCTTCAGGTAATGATAATTATAGATTTTACTCGTACGGTGACGGAACCACTCAACTAGAGATTCGCGACGGGGTCGATGGAAACGGCGGCACAATTTTAAGCGGTCTCGGAGTAAACGATAGCACAGATTACTATGGAAGCTATGGAGCTCTTATACTCGATAGCACTCAAAGCTATACTTCGACTTCTCGTAGTTGGATGCTTACAAATGCATTGAGAGCAAATACTTTTGGTATTTTATATTCAGATACTGCAACTACAAAACCTTCTCTTACTACCTATGGATATACAGCAGCCGGTACTTCTGTAGCTCTCTCAATTACAAATACAGGTAACGTCGGTATCGGCATTGATTCTCCGAGCGCAAAACTTCATGTTAATGAAGGACCAGTTTATATTGGGGACTATACAGGAACAGTAAGTCCAACAGAGGGTATTTTTTTAGAAAATACTACTGGAAACTCAAATACTATTACAATGTATACTTTCGGAGCCAGTGTATTTAAAATAGAAAGTGATGGTGCTGAAGCTAATATTGGATGGGCGAGTGCCGATAATAGAGAAGTAAATTTCGTTAATACTGGAGCTGGCGACATAAAAGTTGGCATCGGCACTACTATTCCGAGTTCACTATTAGAAATTAGTGAAAGTAATTCTACAGCAATTGAGAATACTTCAGCTACAGGTTTAACAATTACTAATTCCGATACAACATCTGGAACTGGCGCTCAACTAACGTTTAAGCATGCTGATAGTAACAGCACCGGAGTAATTGCAAAAATAGCGGGAATAAACGATTCAAGTACTACTGACGATAATGGTATACTAACTTTTGCAACCAGAAAAATAGGCGCCGGCATGGTTCGCCATATGACAATAGATTCTGATGGCAACGTCGGGATTGGTACTGATGATCCAGACGCAAATCTACAGATCGGAGATTTTACCGGAAGCAGAAAATTGCTTCTTGCAGGCGCTAATAGCACTTCTGATTCTTCCCAAATAATTTTTGCAGACGCTTCTACACAACCTTCTCCTTTCTATGCGGGAATGGGAATTCGATATAACTCCGACACAAATAAATTAATTATAGAGTCTCACTTTGATACTGGAGTATCTCCAAACGATACAACTCAACCTATAGTTACTTTTGATCGAGAGGATCAATCCGCAACCTTCGCAGGCGATATTTCAGCCAGCAATCTGAGTGGTACGAATACCGGAGATGAACCAGCGGCGAGTACAACAGTTGCGGGTATCGTTGAATTAGCATCGATCACTGAAACAAATGCAGGTGTATCCAGTACAAGAGCAGTTACTCCGGCTGGTTTGAATGGTTGGACAGGCTCATCGAATGTAACAACTTTAGGTACAATTGCTACAGGTACTTGGAACGGTACTGTTATCGATCCAGCGTATCTAGGGACTTATTCGGAAACTAGTTTCAGCAGCACTACTAGTAGTGGTAATTTAGAAATATTAACTTTTGAAGAGGGACCACTTGACTGTATATTAACTAACGGCACATATTCCTTCGAAATAAAAGCTGTTCCTCGATATGGGATACTTTCTGTTGAGACTAATTTTAATGACACTGCGGATTCTTCCTTTAACTTAGATGCAATTTCTATTATTGAGGACGCTTCTAGCTCTCCCACTGTACATAGCTTAGTTATATCTATTTATAGGAATGACAGTTGGACTTTGTTAGTAAACGAAAAAATAAACTCAAATGTTACTACTTTCTCTTCTCCGGGTGCTCCGCCAACGCCTAACGGCTCAACTATTAACTATCTCCCCGAGAGTTTTCTACCCGCAACCGCTGGCCAAGTCGATTATGGGTATAACGTAATAAGCGATGCTATATTTAAGGGGGATGTTCATGTCATTGGAACCGTAACAGGTCTTCCATCGGCATCAACAACAGTTGCTGGTATCGTCGAGTTAGCAACTACAGCCGAAACAACAACGGGAACAAGCACTAGTCGAGCTGTTACTCCTGATGGTCTAAAAGATGGATATCAAGGCTCAACGAATGTAACTACACTTGGTACAATTGCTACTGGTACATGGAACGGTTCAGTAATTGCTTCAGCTTATCTGGATGCTGATACAGCACATCTTTCCGGTACTCAAACTTTTACAGGTTCAAAGAATTTCAATACCGCAACGAATGCAACACCTCTTAATATTTCCAGAACTGGGGGTACCATTCAAAATTTACAAATTGGGCTAACGGATACTTCAGCAATATTCAATTATATAGAAGATACAACGAATGAAGGAACAGGAAAATACGGTACTTATCTTTTTCAAGTTAGTGGAGATGAAGTAACAAGCCCAACAATTACCGTACTGAACTTAGACGAAAACCAGGCTAAATTTGCTGGCACAATCTATACACGAGGAGCCGGCTCTCTTACTCCTGACGCCACTGAACCAGGAGCAATTATTCTTGCAAAGGGAGGTAGTGAAGCTTCTCCAGAAACTGAGGGAAGAGGAATAGAATTTCTTACTGCCGATGTGAATGATGGTTATGGACATCGACTAGTTTCCTTCGATAATACAAACGGAGATACTCCTTTAATTCTTCAAAGAAGAAATAATAATGCGGCTTGGACAACTCAAGTCACGTTTGAAGGAAATTCAAATAACGCAACCTTTGCAGGCGATATCTCCTCGGGTGCTATTACAATAACAAATAATTCAGCAGATCCTACTCTAACTTTCACAACCACTAGCAGCTCTGCCGATCCTGTTATTCAAATGAATGGGCAAAGTGGAATTGCCAGTGAAGGCTTTGAGATCTGGTATGACAACAGCGCAGGGGATGTTCACCTTCACACAACTTATGACGATCCAGCCGCAGCCATTCGTTTTCACACTAGAACAGGAGCAAGCAAAAGTACATCTAACGAACGCTTTGCGATCACCGGCGATGGAGATATTCAGGTAAGCGGCACGACCGTCATCGACTCTAACCGCAATCTGACAAATATCGGGACCATAGCTTCGGGCGCTATTACGCTTACCGGAGATATTGTTTTGGACAAAACAGGCACGGCAGATGCTACAAATCAAACGTATTCATCACGTGCCTTACGATTTCTTGCGAGCGGATGGGATACAAACAATTCGGCCGCCCGTGATGTTGCGTGGAAAATACTAAACGTTCCGACTGCTTCAAATTACCCTGACCACGATTTGCAATTCATAGAACAAGATCAAGGTGCGGAATATATTAAATTCCAGCTGCATGGCAGAGGCTCTACGGATCACACTGACCCGTTAGCAGCTACTTTCTATGGAAATGTTAGTATTGAGGCAGGAACGGGTACTAATGCTGGTGCGGGGACGTTAACGGTCGCTAGCACGATTTCAGCCAGCAATCTGAGTGGCACGAATACTGGAGATGAACCAGCGGCGAGTACAACAGTTGCTGGTATCGTCGAGTTAGCAACTACAGCCGAAACAACAACGGGAACAAATGCAACAAGAGCAGTAACACCTGATGGTCTAAAAGATGGATATCAAGGCTCATCGAATGTGACAACTTTGGGTACAATTGCTACAGGTACCTGGAACGGTTCAGTAATTGCTTCAGCCTATTTAGATGCTGACACAGCTCATCTTTCCGGTACTCAGAATTTCACGGGTAATAAAACGTTTAGTGGTGGTTTAGTTGTATCAGCTTCATCTCCATCATTTGTAATTAACGACTCAAATGCTACCAATGCTACAGATCAGGTTGGATTTATTTCTTTTCAAAGGGGAAGTGTAGAGAAGGCGTGGATTGGTTATGGTTCTTCCGGCAATTCCAATTTTACAATTAAAAATACTGAAGGCGCTGTTACTATTGAGAGTAATGCTGATGTTATAGGTACATTAACTGCAACCTCAAAGTCCTTCGATATTGAACATCCAACTAAAGAAGGTATG
>Ga0181597_10003648_pt1 | contig 15874 bp, 9 predicted proteins | sample 041ome_5_FD_148647 | JGI IMG/M metagenome (GOLD analysis project Ga0181597, IMG submission 148647) | Coastal salt marsh microbial communities from the Groves Creek Marsh, Skidaway Island, Georgia - 041403US metaG (spades assembly) | ecosystem: Environmental > Aquatic > Marine > Intertidal zone >... | reverse complement strand
CTCCACCGGCAGGCCGTGGGTGTCCCAGCCGCCTTTTCGCTCCACGAGGAAGCCTTCCATCGCTTTCCACCGACAGACGAGGTCCTTGTAGGTCCGAGCAACGACGTGATGGATGCCGGGTTTACCGTTGGCGGTTGGAGGTCCTTCGAGGAAGATGAACGGGGCTCCGTTTCGCCGGACATCAATGGAGGTTTGGAAGGTCTTCTCGGCCGTCCATCGCTTCAACAAATCGGTTTCCAACTGAACGGCGTTCAGTTCACCTGCCGCTTTGGGTGGAGCCATGCTTCGGCCACCGGGGGTGCGGTTTTGAATATCACTCCCTTTTTTGTTCATTTCCCGCAGACCTGCGCCCTTGTCGGGTTGGAAACGAAGCGCTGAAGTGCTCTCGTACACCAAACGAGCGATTCTTGCCGGGCGTATGCTTCAAGTCCTTCAACGAGCACCACGGTGCATGGCGGGTAGGCGTGTCCATGCACAGGCCCTGGTTCTTGTCGTCTTAATGGTCCTCAGCGGTGGTCTGAGTTCATTGTTGATTCAACCCTCTCCAGCCGTTTTGTTGAATGAAGAATTTGGGCCAAAACACGTCAGGCAAGGTGATGAAATGAACATCACCGTTTCCACGACGCCCAACTCGGGCTTCAAACTCGACCTCCAAGAGGATGAGCCGTTGGTTTCTGCAGAACTTGAATACACCCCGCGCATTCTTCCCACCCAGTCCGGTTTTGTGTGGGATGATGCGAACGATTGGAATCATCCAGATGCATTGAGCAACGGTTCAGTGGTCCAAAACGGCGCCTTGACCGGTTCCTCGGCGGGCGTCCTTTGGGACTTTAACACGAACAACCAGGGATGGACCTTTTCGGGGTACGGTGCACGGGTTTCCTCGCCCACCTGCGGCATGAACGGCAGCTCGGGGGGTTCCCTCCGAACCTACGCCGGTTCTTCGTATGCCACTTCGCCAGTCATGAACCTCGCCGGAGGCGTCAACATTCCCTTCCACGCTTGGGTTCGTCAAGGCTCGAGCGGTTGCGGCGAGGAGCCGGATTCCAACGAGGACCTGTACTTCCAATACAAAAACTCGGGAGGGTCTTGGGTCAACTTCCGAACTTTTAGCGGCTCGACCAGCGGTGGCTCGGTGACCCCCTTTCAGATGACGCTCCCTGCCGCTGCCGTTCACGCATCTTCGCAATTCCGCATCCACCAAAACAGCGGTAGCGGGACGTGTTGCGATTATTGGTTCGTTGACGACGTTCACATCGCAACGCCGCCAGAATCCAATTGGACCAGCCCTTCGCTTGGACACGCCTCCGGGGTCACGCAAGTGTTGCCCTCGAACACCTATTCGCCGCTTCATCTCGACGCCACCATTCCGCAAGGGTCGTACCTTAATTGGTCGATTCTGAACAGCGCAGGTGAGCCCCTTCCCGGCATGCACGGTTCAAATCAACTTATCATCCCCTTGAACTTGATTGATTACACGGTCATCGACGAATTCCGTCTCCACCTCGAATTCAAAGGTGAGGAAGCAGGAATACCATTGTTGCACTCCGTTTCAGGCGATGGCGACCAACACGAATCCTTCCGAACCTCTCCCGTTGAGAAAGGTTGGGTCCTCAACGGAGCCCAGCATTACTTCGACGCTCCAACAAACTCCACGGTTACTGGATGCGGCATTGATGACGGCTTTGCAGATATCGAATCTTATCCTTCGAGTCCGGTGTTTAACATCAGCCAAACCTTCAGGGCAGATATTCTCCTCAAATGCAACCCTCTCGGCAAAAATGTCAGAGTGCAGTGGTCTATCCTCAACGAAACGGGGTCAACATCAGCCACGGGTTCTTTTTCGATTACCTCGACCAGTTTGTCAACCGCTTACCTCGCCCGATCCATTTCAACCAACCAACTGACCAATATGGCTCCGATGAATTACACGCTGCAAACGGAGTACCAACTTCGCCAATCGACCACTAGCCCGTACATTCCTTTGGCTTGGTCAAACGCAACTTTCTCTACCGTGAACTGGTCAGGTTCATCGCCCTCACCGTTGAATCAGCCTTCCGATTGTGAAGATGATCGCACAACGACAACCGTCGACGTTTTTTCTCACCAAGACGCTTATCTCCGTAAGGAGGTGGCCGATTTGTACATCTTTGGCACGTGCATCCCCCCCTCTACAAACCTGAAGGCAACCTGGAGCATTGTTGACCACACGGGGTTGGTACATGATACAGGGCAAGTCACTTGGAACACACAAAGTACGTTGGTGAGTAGGAGTGTCACCGGGATTTCTTTGGTCAATTCAAACCCAGGGCTTCATGCCGTCAATGTTGTTCTTGAGATGCAAAACAGCACCACTTCGCAATGGAGCACCGTTGGATCACGTTCCTCATCATTCATGCTCGACTGGCATCTCGATGAAACGGTTGGCGGCAACGCCTTCGACACGGCTGAATCGCCATGGTACCTCCCGAGCGGCCCAGTGTACGACTTCACCGTTGATGCTTCTGTTACCAATGTCCAGGTTCAAGCACGTCACCACCCGTTGCAACCGTGGTCCAACGTAACACTGCCGTTCTCCCCTCAGGTCGAACAAGACACGGTTGGTGTCCAATTGAGGTTCATGCCGCTCCCGCCGACGGATGGAAACATGAGCAATTTCACCTATTGGTATGTTGAAGATTTGGGAGTGAGCATGTACGGAGGCCAGTTGCCTTCAAACATCGGTCTCGATGTTGACAATGACGGTCGCTATGAATGGGGCCGTACCGAGTCAAAAGTCGGTCGTTGGGGCTGGCAGGACCGATTCATCACATCGGAGAAGCATATGGAATTGACGGTAACAAACGGTGCCGCAAGCGCTGGCAGAGCTTGGGTTCCGCAGAGCGACCTCACCTCCTTCAGGTTTGGTTATGTGGCCGAATCGGGATACGTTGACGAGGTGTCGCTCTTTGTTCAAAACACGCTGATTGCTAACCGATCGAACCTATCTTCTTCCGGAACACTTGAGCTGACGCCGACAGAATTTGAGTCAATGGTCAACGAGCTTGGCGCCGTTACGAACACGGTTGATGTGTACGGTACTGAATTTACGGAGGTTCGTATTGAGGTTCGAGGGCAAGGGGTTGTCGTTTTGAGTGGACTTCAGGCAACCTACAACGCCTCACAACGCGTGGTGTATGATTCGAGTTCCGCCCTTGTGGTGGGTGTGAACAACGCTCGCACATCCGTGAATGCTGTCGGTGGAATTGAATCGGTGGTCATGCCGTTCATCGCCGATGAACGAGGTGGGTTAAACGTCAAAGTGCATACGATTCAAACCTCTGCTTCGGTCGTTCTTCAAGAGGGTTCCATGGAGGACCCTGAAGGCGTGCTTACTCCGAGTTCTCGTTGGGAGACAATCTCAACGGAATACACCGTTGTTGGGAGCCCAGTCTCCTTCTTCCGTTTGGATGTCTACAGCTCCAGCCACGCTGTTACATGGCTGTTCCCACAAAACGGCAACGCCCCCGTGGCCTTAGGGGATGCCTCGCTGGTAGAGATCCATCCAACCGAACCGATTTCCGTCACTGAAAACAACCTCAATGTCGTAACCAACATCACGTTCAGAGTCCGTCCAATGTGGAATGACGAACCCTGGGTAACGGCAACTTCTCGCCTTATCACGGAAAGCGGAGTTGTGTCGATTCCTTTCCTTCACACGTGGGGTTCGTTCTCCTCCCAAGGATATGAAAATGATTTGGAAATCAAGGGCATGTCCTTCTTTGAGGCCGACGAACTCATGCCTCCGAGTCGGCAATACCTCCGAGGTGGGGAATCGATGAACATCTCCGTTAACGTTGGCTTTGAGGGTCTGAATTCCCTTCACGGCTTTGTCGAAGGCGATGCTCGCCTCACCCTCTATCGCGATGGGGTTCACATCCGAAACACGACCGAACTCGACGGGGCCTATTGGAACGTCACCGAATCCATCCCGTTCACTTACGGCGACGTGACCTGGACGGTGCGCCTCGAATCGCTCAACGGCTCAACGGTGGTCGACCCTGCGGAGGTTGCCCGCACGTTCACGGTGGACTCGGTAAAGCCACGAGTGATCGCCACCTCGATGGAGGCCTACGACCACCGCGAACCAAGCCCCACTCAAGTGATGCAAGTCACCATCTTGGACCAACCTGTTCTTCCGAGTGCGATGTCGGCGATGGTGTGGAAGGAATGGGTGGACGACGCTAACCTCAACGGCTGGCCCGACGAAGGCGAGTACCAATCGACGACGATGCTCTTGCCCAGCGACTTGACGGCGCTCACAGGCGTCTACACCTTGATGATCGACGATACGGCCGGCAGCCTCGGGCAAAAGGTCGCTATCTACTTGGAAGGAACCGACCCTTCAGGGTATGCAATTCAAGATGGCGGCAGCGCTGAAGAGGGCGACCAGTTGTTCATCTATCAACTGGCGATTGACGGCGCACCGGAGTTGATGCCCGATGCCTTTGGCTGGGTCGGCGGGCGTCAATCGTGGATTCACCCCGGTCAGCCTTACGAACTCAACGTCAAGATCACCGAGCCCAACGGTGGCTCGGACCTGTCAACGGTCGATGTGATGCTTGCAAGCAATCAGGGCAGCGACCCGATGACCATCGAGTGGACTTTTGCCTCCAACAACTGCTCAACCGAATCCGTCCACATCGTCATCCGATCCTGCACCATGCTGGGTGCTAACGGGCTTGCTGGACCGTTTGAGAAGGACATGACCCTCAACATTCAGATGACGTTTGGCTGGAACACACCCGACTTGGGCGAGAATCGAAGAGAACCCGCGATTTTGGTGGTTGACCGAGCGGGTCAAGAGGAACTCCGGGCCTTCCCCGAACACCGGTGGCGCTTCTCTGCAGGACTGAGCATTCCTGAAGAAACCGTTGACCTCCACCTGACGCGAGGCGCTTTCCTGGGCGACGGTGCCCGAGTGACACCGCTGACGCCGATGGAACTCTCCGGTGGTTTGGTGTTCAGCGAAACGTCCACCGTTCCTACCTTTGATTGCGATGTTAACGTCTTCTTTGCCGGCCAAACCTACGTCGCCACGGCGGTTGATGGCATTTGGTCCGTTCCCGTTCAAGCCCCCGCCTCTTCCGGTTCCCTGCCGATGACCTGGGAAGTTGGCTGCCTGTTCGGCCAAGGTGTTGACCTTACGGATAAGGAAACCTCGGTGAGATGGATCGTCGTTGACGGCACCGGTCCTTCGCCCGTCGAGGTGCTCTCCCCGCGACCCATGGCCATCTTGGGCGGACAAAATCACGAGGTTCGGGTGGTGGTCATCGAACTTGGAGGTCTTGATCTCCAGTCGCTGGAACTGGTGTGGACCGTTGAGGATTTCGAAACCGGTGACACGATTCGCTCTGGACGTGAACCCCTCTCGCTTGAGGGTGAGGCCCTCGATGGTTTGAGTTTGGAACTCTTTGCCGACATGAACCTCACCGAAATCACCGATGAAATGCTCATCGACCGGATGGTTGTCAACATCGCCATCCAAGGACGAGATTTGGCGGGCAACGCTGTGACCGGCCTTGAGGGCGACCTCGCCAACCCAATCTTGGCAACGTGGAACATGGAATGGCTTCAGCCGAAGTTCGCTTTATCCCCCACCTCGTTGACTTACTCACGTTTGCTCATGGATGTGGGCGATGCCACCTCCATTCAGCTGGAAGTCGAGAACATCGGCACCCGTGGAGGCAGCACCGAAGTCACCTTTGAAGCCGTCAACATGGACGGTGAGCGATCCCTCATCCAGCGCCTCAGTGTGACCGCTGAAGCCGGTGCCGTGGGCGTGGTTTCGGTGGATTGGCAGCCAGCCGGGCCTGGAATGCAATGGGTTGAGGCGACCTTGGAGAACGGCCAAACATCCAGCGGTCCGACGGTGGACGTGCGGGTGGCTGAAGAGCCGTCCTTCTCGCAGAAGGTGTTCGGCGATGTCAACCCCCTCATCGGCTCCATCACGGCCTTGTTGCTCGTTGCCGTGGTGCTCTCGTTGTTGATTTGGATGAAGCGCATGACGGTGAACCAAGGCTCGAAAATCGCCTACGACTGGGACGATTATTCTTCTGACCTTGAAGAGGACGAAGCGACCTCTTCCGCCGCAGCCGTGGCTCCAGTAACCTCCTCTGCCTCCGCCGAACAAGAGGGTGGAGATGCTTCGGGTGCTGGCGGAGAAACGGACTGGGTGATGGGCTCCGACGGTTACTGGTGGTACCATGATAAGGCGACCAACGAATGGTGGTACAAGGATGCCGACGGTGAGATCGTGAAGCATCCGTGACCCAATTCGAGGCGAGATCATGACAAGAATTGCCTTATTGCAATTTGACCCGACGGTGGGGGATTTGGCGCACAACGCCGCTCGCCTCGAAGGCTTGGTCCAACTCGCCGCTGAACACGGTGCGGAAGTTGGTGTGTCCACCGAGTTGGCCGTTTGTGGCTATCCTCCACGCGACCTCCTTCTTGAACACGATTTCATTCAACGTTCACTTGCGGCCGCGTTGGGCATCAACAGCTCGATTCCGTTGTTGGTGGGCACACCCTTACCCGCTGAAGACCAACGCTCCTTGCCCACCAACGGTGTGGTACGTTGTGGACCCGAATTCACCTCCTTGAACGGGAACGCACAAGCACGTGTCGTGGCTGAAAAGCAACTTCTCCCCACCTACGATGTGTTTGACGAAGCCCGGTATTTCTCGGCCAAAAACCGCTCGGGTTTGGCTCGCTCCTTGGGACGGTTGAACCTCGGTGTAACCGTGTGTGAAGATGCCTGGCAGGCGGCCGGAAGCACGCCATCGGCATATGCCCAAGACCCGATTGAACACCTCGCCGAATGGTGCCGTCAGGGCGTGAGCATCGATGCGACCGTCAACCTCTCGGCTTCGCCGTTCCACACCGAGAAATTCACGACTCGTCTGCACGTGGCTCGACACGCCGCTTCGGTGCTCAACCATCCTTTCCTCCTCGCCAACCAGGTCGGCGGCAACGACGACTTGCTGTTTGACGGTCGAAGTTTGGTGGCATGGCCCGACGGCCGAGCCGTCGTCGCCCCTTCGTGGTGCGAAGGCGTGCTCATGGTCGATCTAAACGGTCCAGAAGGGTGCATCTGGGTCCCGAGCACAGCCGAGGATGCTTTGATGATCGGTCAAGGGACAACCGTCACGCTTACCGCCTCCCAAACCGGCCTCGAAACGGTGGATGCCGTGGACGAATTGACCGACGCGGTGGTGACTGGACTGGCCGATTATTGCCGGAAGTCCAACATCGGTTCCATCGTGCTTGGCCTTTCCGGAGGCATTGATTCAGCGGTCGCTGCCTGCGTTGCTGTCGCTGCCTTAGGGCCTGAAAACGTCACGGGTCTGGCCATGCCAAGTCGCTATTCCTCCCACCACTCCATCGACGATGCGCTCTCCACCGCCAAGGCTCTCGGGATGGCGTGCGAGGTGCATCGCATCGACGAAATGCACACGAGCGTCGAAACCACCTTGGCCACCGTGCTCGAAAACGGGCATCCTGTGGCCGGAGAAAACCTCCAAGCCCGCCTTCGTGCAATTCTCGTGATGGGGTACGCCAACGCTCGGTCCAGCATGGCGATTTCAACGGGCAACAAATCCGAAATTGCCCAAGGGTATTGCACGCTTTATGGCGACATGGCGGGGGGGTATGCTCCTTTGGGAGACGTGTACAAAATGGACGTTTACGCCATGGCCCACCGTTTCAATCAACGAGCGGAAGCCCTCGGTCTCCCCGCCCCGGTATCATCCTCCACCCTCACCAAACCGCCCTCCGCTGAGTTGGCTTTCGATCAAGTCGATGCCGACTCCTTGCCACCTTACGAAGTGCTGGATGCGGTGCTCCGAGCCCACATTGAATCGGGAATGAACGCTGACGAGATGATGGAAGCGGGTTTCGATGAAGGGTTGGTGATGGACGTCCTCCAACGTCTTGAGCGGACGGAACACAAACGATGGCAGATGGCTCCATCGCCTCGGGTTTCCTCTCGGGCCTTCGGACAAGGTTGGCGACGTCCGCTGGCGTCGAACCACGACTGGCGAGGCGCTCCGCGTTGAGCGGTGGTCTCAAAAACGCACGGGGAAACCAAGTGCCGTGTCAGGCTCCATCACCAACATCGCAGGGTATCGGTTCGTTGACCTTGACGACCGAGAAGAACTGCAGGCGGTGTTGCGGAGTGTTTGTTTGGATTTGGGCCTCAAAGGAACCGTGTTGTTGGCGCCGGAGGGCATCAATTTCTTCGTCGCTGGGCCGCAGACCTCCATCACGGCCTTTGTGAGCCATCTGGACCTTGACGAACGGTTTCGAGCCATTCCCCTCAAGGTCTCGTTCACCGATTACCAACCGTTCAACCGCATGAACGTGCGGCTCAAGAACGAAATCATTTCCGTTGGGCTTGACCACATTCGGCCGCACGATTTCACGGGTGAGGAAATCACCCCTGAGGCCTTCAAGGGCATGCTCGACCGCGGTGAGTTTGTCCATGTTCTCGACACGCGCAACGATTACGAGTTGAGGGTGGGCACGTTCGAGAACGCCATCGATTTGGACCTTCGGACGTTCCGTGCATTCCCCGAGGCCGTGGCAGCGTTGCCTGAAACCATGAAAAACGAACCCGTGGTGATGTTCTGCACGGGCGGGATTCGTTGCGAAAAGGCGAGTGCCATCATGATCGAGGCGGGCTTTACCAACGTCAAGCAGCTCAAAGGAGGCGTGCTCGGTTACTTCGAGGCGGTCGGCGGCGCACATTGGAACGGCGATTGCTTCGTGTTTGACCAGCGCGTCGCAGTGAATCCGGACCTGCTTGAAACCGACGTCGTGGTGTGCTTCGCCTGCAGGGAACCGCTTTCGGTTGAAGAGCAGGCCTCGCCCGATTACGTCGTGGGAACATCTTGCCCCTATTGCATTGAGCGAAACGATGTCGCACCCATCAACGCTGAATGACAATCCAATCATCAGACAACTCGCCGTGACTCCAACGGTGCCACTCGTGACCGGTTGAACCGTCGTGAGCGATGAAAAAGACTTGGGAATCGCTCACCACCATCGACCCGTAGGTGAACGCTTCGGAGGAATTCCCGCTGCCTGGCCATGGGTTGTAGACCGGACGGAGTGCATTGCCCTCAACGGCCCAGAGCATCACGCCAACATCGCTTCCTTCAATGCGGCCGTCGCTCAGCACCAACCAACCGTCTCCGACGGCGACAGCACCCCTCAGATCGGAGGAAAGAACACCGGGCGTGAGGTCGTGCAGGACCCGAGTGCCCAACGGGGTGGCGTCCGTGACGCAGAGTTCGGTACCGAGCGTGGCCGTCACGCAGTCAAAGAGCAAGCGTTGTCCGGTTGAGGCCACGCCCATCTGGGCGCCCGGAGCAAGCAGGTTGGTGCTCAACTGGACGGTGATGCCGTTCGCAATGTTGGTGGTCCACAGATGGGCGTTGCTGCTCGAAACCGCAGCGTCGTACACCAGGTTTTCGCCGATGAGGTGCAAGCCCATGCCTTCGCCCATGCGCGTGTCACCGCTGGAGGGTGCAAGGGAGGTGAGCCAAGCCATTCCCCCATCGCTTGCAAGGTGGAGCAGTTGTTTGACCGCCCCCTTGACGGCCACGGCATACAGGTCATCACCGTCGTCCACCAGATGGGCGAGGGAGCCGCTTCCCAGCGGATTGACATCCCAAGAGACCACCGAGCCGTCGTTACCGACAAAGATCGGTTCGACTTCGCCACCCGCGTCCATCGCGCTCATCCACACGCCGGCCGGACCGGTGTGAAGCCATCCCGCTCCGAGTTGGTTCAACGAAGCGATCCCCGCTTCGACACTCGCTTGAACGGTGAGGTTCCACGCCGGTTGTTGGGTCCAAGGAAGAAGTTGGGTCCCGTTCGTCCACAGCAAGGAGCCGTTGACGGCGCGCAGCAACTGGCCGTCCATCCACGGTTGAGGTGGACTGATTTCGACAGCTCCCAAGGCGAAGGTTCCCGTTTCGGTGCCGTCGCTGACCCAGAGCTGCCGTCCGTTGACGCCGTCGTCGGCATCAAAGACGACCGCCTTGCCGTTTTGCACCATAAGCAGACCCAGGTCGCGTCCGGGCAGGGCGTCCCCGTTCGGGTGCAGGTCAGCCACCATGTTTGACCCGTTTGTGCCGGGGACCTGCACGTGCAGTTCGCAGCCGTGAACGCCGTCGGTGGTGGCATGAAGGAAGCGGCCGGTCTCACCGAGCCACGCCGCGGCGTCGCAACCGGTTGATACTGAATCACCAATCCCGGGATATGAATCGGTGATTCGCTCAGAGCGCAAGGGGGTGAAACAGAAGTTCAGCGATTCGTGCACCTCGTCCTCTTCGAGCAGGGCGTTGTTGGCGGTCCCGTTCCCCCATCCGTCGTCCACGCCGAAGCGAATGAGAAAACCATCGCTGCAGATGTAAGGGGGCGCCGTGACCTTGTCGACCAGCGCCGACGCGCCTTGCGAACCGTTGAGGCCTTCGCTTCCGTCGACGCCGTTGGAACCCGTCTGTCCGATTGCACCGTTGCAAACGATGACCGTGTCGTCGCTCTCGGATTCGTTCAGGACACCGTCCATGTTGAGGTCCATACCGGACCCGATGAGCGAGCCACCGGTCGGACACGTGGCGTTGCCGACCGGAAGAGGTTGCACGTTAAGCAACGTCGCCACGGCGTCTGCTCCGCTTTGACCGGGTTGTCCCTGCGGTCCGGAAAGGCCTCGCAAGCCGTGACAGATCTCGGTGGTGTCCTGGACTTCGTTGGCATCCAACACCCCGTTGTCGTTGCTATCAAGGCCTGTCATGAAGCGAACGCCGCCTTGGGTGCACGGTGCAAAGGGCGCAAAGGGCTCACTTTCAACGAGCAGACTTTGGGTTTCCGTCTTGGGTTCCTTCAGGTTTCCAAGGAGGGCGTTGTTGTAGGTCGCCAACACCAGAGCAAGCACCAAACCAACAACTTGGACGGCCGTGAACAGTTTGCTCTTTTTGCTGGATGGAGCCCTTTGCCGGGGGTTCTCATTTCTCTCCTGTTCATCACGGAACGGAGGGTTTTCCGATTCAATTGCCGGTGGTTGAGGCATAGGGGGCGTTTTCAACATCAAAGCACATTAAACTTCTTTTTCAGTTTGAACAACCTGACCTTCAAAGGGGTGGATTGATGGTGTTTCAGCCGTTGGAAAGGCCATGGAGCCCCCGCAACGGTTGGTCGACCAACTGGAAGGTAAGGAGGGAAAAACCCGACAAATGGGGGCCCGACTGGTCCTCGATTTGGCCGACACCACGAAAGCGCAAGGCTACGTTGAAGCCGTTCACGCCCACGTTTCGGGTGTATCCGTCATCACCGGCGGCCACGGTTTGCGGCGGTTTTTGCGCGACCTCGCCGAAGAGGACGACGGGAAGGTTGCCGTGCCGACCACCTTGAACTCGGCCGGATGCGACCGCGAAAAAATGGAGGAAATGGCCATTGAGTGGCCCGATTTCCTCGAACAACAATTCGAAATTGTGCAGGCCTACGAGCAACTCGGCATTGAAGCAACCCTGTCGTGCACCCCGTACGACCGAGGCATTGACGACATGTCGGGGATGGCCTCGTGGGCAGAGTCGAACGCCGTTTGTTTTTCCAACACGTGGACCTCCTTGGTGACGAATCGCGAATCCGGCCTCTCAGCGTTGGCGACCGCACTCACGGGGTATGCGCCCAGGTGGGGGTTGCACCTTGAGGAGCATCGGGTGCCGAACCTTCACGTCCACGTGGAATGCGAACTCAACGACCTCTCGGACTGGTCGGTGCTGGGCGATTGGATCGGCAAGCAGGTGCGTCCGGACTGGGCGGTTCCCTTCGGACCCATGCCCTACATCACAGGTCTGCCCGGGCGGATTTCCTTTGCATCCAAGAAAGCCCTGACGGCAGCAGCAGCCAATTACGGCTGCGCCATGTTGTGGGCTGAAGGCCACACCGTCGCCCCCCCGCTCCAAGCAAACGGCTCCGGTGGCTACTTGCCGCCAGAAGGTGGATGGCAGGGCGAGTTGCGGTTTACGGCTGAAGACCTCGCTCAGCGCTACGAGGAACTGGCACCAAAAGGTCGCGTGGACCTGGTGGTCATCGGTTGCCCGCAGGCCAGCCTCGAGGAATTGCGCCTCACGGCCGCAGCGGTGCGTTCGTACATGGAGATGGGGCAGAAAATCCCCGACCATCGCCTTTGGGTGTTCACGAGCGGGGAAAATTACAGCCTCGCAGAGGCCGATGGGACCCTGGGATTGCTCGAGGAGGGAGGGGCGCTCGTGCTCAAAGACACCTGCCCTGAGGTCACGCCCTACAACCGGACGAAATACAACCATCTGCTCACCAACTCCCTGAAAGCGGAACATTACCTCACCAGCGGCCTGAATCGGTTGCCCACCAGCGTGATGCCCATCCAAGCCTGCGTGGCGCATGCGATGGACCCGAACCTGCTCCAAGGTGACGCGCCGGTCCTCGAAACCAAATCCCAACCTCAGCACGCCTCGGCGAAGACCCACCGGTCGGGCGCAGCGTCGTTTCATGGAGAGGGCTTGCGCTCACAACCCTCCTTTACGATTGAGGGCAAAGCTCTCGTCACGGATGTGCCCATCACCTACCTCGGTTACGTCAACCGAGACACCGGAGTGGTTGAGGAGCCTGGTCACCCGCTTGATGGCTTTGCGCTTGAAGACACTGTGCTCATCTACCCAAAAGGCTCGGGGTCCACCGTCGCTCCTTACGTGCTCATGGGACTCATTTACACCGGGAAGGGGCCCAAGGCGGTGGTGAATCGCGACGTCTGTCCTCTGACCTTGCCTGCGTGTTCGTTGCTCGGCTTGCCGTACGCTCACGGATTTGATGCCGACCCGTGTTACGGTGTCAACACCGGCGATACGGTCCGACTGACCCGCACCGAATCGGGCGTGACGCTTGATGTGGTGGAGCGTGTCTCGCCATGACCTTGCGCGTGCTTGTCACCGGGGGCGCCGGGCTGATCGGTGTCGGTTTGGTTGAACGCCTTTTGGCCGAAGGCCACCGCGTGGTGGCGTTGGACAACCTCTTTCGCGGTCAAAAGGAGCATCTTGAAGGCTTCATGGGCCAGGATGGATTTGAATTCGTTGAAGGCGATGTCACTTCCGAAGATGACCTGGCACGCTGTGCAGAGGTGTTGGGTGGCGTGGACCTCGTTCACCATTTGGCCGCTATCAACGGGACGAAATGGTTCCACGAAGCGGCCCGGAAGGTGATCGACGTGAACGTGAACGGGACCTTGGTGGCGCTTTCGATGGCAGAACGGTGGGGGGCCCGTTTTGTCCTCGCCTCTTCTCCTGAAGCCTTCGGCGATGCCGTGACGATGCCGATTCACGAGGTGCAGGAGAGCGTGTTCCCTCCTGGTGAGGCACACCAGCGCTTTTCGTACGGTGCAAGCAAGTACCTCGATGAAGTGGCCGTTCAGCACGCTGTCCGTGGAGGACTTGACGCCCGTATCGTCCGCCCCTTCAACGCCTACGGCCACCGCATGGTGAGCGATGCCTACGGGCAGGTCATCGGCATGTTGTTTGGCGCTGTTCAGCGGCAAATGCCGATGCTCGTGCACGGTGACGGGTCCCAAACACGAAGTTTCACGCACCTTGACGACATTGTCGAGGGGTTTTATCTCGCAGGGGCTTTGGACGAAGGGCTTGACGGATCTTCGCTTGCGGGTCTCGCCTTCAATGTTGGAAACACCGAGGAGACGAGCGTGCTCGGCCTTGCCCAAGCCGTGAACGAAGTCGTGGGATCCAAAGCGGTGGACATCGTGCTGGGCGGAGGATATCCCGGTGATGCGCACCGGCGCGTCCCCGCATGCGAACGGGCCGCTGTCCATCTGGGTTGGAAAGCGAAGACACCTCTTCGGGAAGGGCTTCGCCTCATGTGGGCGAGGCTTCAATCCTTACCGTAATGCTTCGTCACGCGTCGCTTCCACCCTTGCGGTGCAGGGGTCATGTCGTCCCTGCCGTGCTGGCACAGCACGTCGAGTCCGGATGCGGGTGCGGATGAAGACGTGAACCAGACAGCATCAACTCGGAGAACGACTAAGGTCGCTACCGCATCGGGCAACGGGTGTTCCTCGACGTAGGTGACCTCCACGGCAGCGACCGCCTCCGTGAGCAAGCGAGCATCTTCCTGAGAGGTGGGAAGGGAGAGGAGTGCACCTTCCAGAACTTCCGGAGGGAGAGGTGTTGCTGTTTCGTCAACGATTTCAGCCCCACGTGAAGTCGGAGGCAGGAGGTTCAAGACGGCGCTTCCCGAATTGCGAAGGTTGGTGAGCGTGTCTCGTGGGCGGCCGTCTTTGTGAATGGAGAAGGAAGCGGTCAGGTACGGGGGTGCGGTGGAGACCTGCATGAACGATGAATACGGAGCAAAGTTGACACCTCCGTCGGCATTGGTGGTGCCTGCGAGCACCACCGGACGCGGGGAGAGCAGGTTGTTGAGCCACACGCTTCGCTCGACGTGTCCCATTTCTTCGATGCTCATTCTCAGGTGGCTCTCGGTTGATGGTGTTGCAGCGGGGTTAAACCAAGCATCAAGGGTCCCGTTTGCGATTTCCTCGAGTGCGTGGTTGTTGAATTCGATGTAGCTTTCCCATTTCGCAACCTCCTCGGATTCGCCCCGCTCAATCTTTCTCTGAATGGAGGCTTCGGCATAGGCGTTGCACTTTCGAAGAAAGGCGGCCACTGCTCCACGCTCGTCGGTCATGGTTTTGCCTCCCGTCGTGCCTCGTATTCGGCTCGGGTCATGAGGCGTTTGGCCGGATTGCCCGCCCAGACTTCGTTTTCTGGAATAGATTTCGTCAGCACAGAACCCGCACCGAGAACGCTGTTTTTCCCCATCGTGCAACCCGGGACCACCGTGGCTCCTCCACCGACAACGGCACCTTCCTCGATGGTCACAGGCTGCCATTTTGCCCGTTCGTTGGAGGGTGGAAACTTGTCGTTGAGCAGCACCGCCGAAGGGCCGATGAACACGTTGTGGTGCAAAACGCACGCATCAGCGATGTACACAGCCCCTTGGATTTTGCATCCGTCGCCGATCACGACCCGTTGTCCGATGTGCGCGAGGGCGCCGATGGAAACCCCCTCGCCAACGAGGGTATCATGGCCGATGTGACAGGGCCACCACGCCACGGAACCCTTGCCGAGTTCAACCCGCTGGCCGGCCAATGGCAGCGATGTCATGGGGTCACCTCAGTGTTGGATGCCCAATTCACGCATGAGCATCGAAACGTGCCCTTTGGCCTTGACGTTGTAACGGGCCCATCCGAGTGTACCGTCGGGCTGAATCACAAAGGTTGAGCGGGCGCAACCCATGTACTCTCGGCCGTAATTCATCTTGAGTCGCCATGTCCCGTAGGCGTTGTGCAGGGAAAGGTCTTCGTCCAACAAGAGAGGAAAATTGAGTTCTTGCTTGTTCACGAAGTTCTGATGCGAGCGTTCGGAGTCTTTTGAGACCCCAAAAACAACGTGATTCTCGGTGTTCAGCAAAGCCATGTTGTCCCGAAAGTCGCAGGCCTGTGTGGTGCAACCCGGGGTGGAGTCCTTCGGATAGAAGTACAAGATCACGGTTTTCCCATCGCTCAAGTATTCGCCGAGGTGGTGAGTGGTTCCATTTTGGTCCACCGCTGAAAAGGTCGGCGCTTGAGCCCCTGCTTCCAAATTGACTGTATCGCTCATGCCGACCCCTCGGCGGTGCTTCCCTAAAGGAATTGGTTGTCCTCACGAAACAGTGTTGGTATTTTTCGGCGGCCACCTTTCCGCAGCATGCCTTTTATTCAGATCGAATGAAGTTTTAATCG
>Ga0181597_10003645_pt1 | contig 15878 bp, 16 predicted proteins | sample 041ome_5_FD_148647 | JGI IMG/M metagenome (GOLD analysis project Ga0181597, IMG submission 148647) | Coastal salt marsh microbial communities from the Groves Creek Marsh, Skidaway Island, Georgia - 041403US metaG (spades assembly) | ecosystem: Environmental > Aquatic > Marine > Intertidal zone... | reverse complement strand
CCATGTCCGGGAAATAGGTCCATTTCTGCGCGGGGTTGTAGGACAGGTTCAGGATGCCGCCGACGCGGTCGTTATAGATGCGTTCCGCCGGGATCATGTCGCTTTCGCCGATGCTGTCCCATGCGCAGATCGCAATCGGATCGGTTTTCACGGGGCCGGTCAGCGGGCGCCAGACATTGACCGATGTGAAACGGTGTTTCAGGCGTTCTTTGGCCTCTTCAGGCGGCAGCAGGTCCTGCACGCGTGCGGGGGCGGAGCGGTCGGTAAAATCGTTATGGGCGCTGCGGACCGGGTCGCGCACGCCGAGGGCCGCGCGTTTTTCCGGATCACCGATGCGGATGGTGTGATCGAAGATCACGACCTTTTTGGCGCCTGTAGCCTCCAGTAGCAGTTTTTCAAGCTCGGGATAATAAATCTCCGTCACCTGTTTTTCATCGGTGAAATCGGTGACGGCGGTGTCGTATTTCAGGAACTCGTATCCCTGAACCTCCATGTCGAGCTGATCGGCCGTCGGCCGCCCGTCATGGATGGTGATTTCCTTCATTTCATAATTGCCGGTCTTCGGGTCCGTGCGCCCGCCGCCGGTATCGCTGACCTGCGTGACCGGGGTTTCGCCGGTCGGGATGGTGAACTGAAGAAGACCTTTAACGGTCCGGTCCTGAAGCTGTGTCTCGGTCATGAATTCGCGCCTCCGAGGGTAAATTCTATCCATTCAGTATAGCAGGCCACGGGCATCCGGGGGAAACTTCAGGGCTGAACATGAAGGCAGATTTGCATAGCGCTTGGAAACATCAAAGTCCGTATATTTTCAAAGCATTATCCCGCATAACCTTACGTTTTGCTTCAGGTTTCCATTCCATCTCGGCGACGTCGCTCATGGCGCGTTCAGGGTCGACGACGGGCCAGTCGGTGCCGAACATGACCTTGTCCTGGCCGAACGAGTTCATGTATTTGCGCGTGGCTTCCGGCCAGTGTTTCGGCGCATAGGCATCAAGCCCGATATGGACGTTCGGATGCTTCCAGGCGACGGAGATCATTTCTTCATACCAGGGATAGCCGATATGAATGCCGATCAGCTTCAGGTCGGGGAAATCCATGGCGATGCGGTCGAGACAGATCGGGTGACCGACGCTGGGCAGACGGCGATGCGGGTTATAGACGAGGCAATGACCGACCTGCATCTGGATCGGGATGTCCAGTTCGCAGCATTTGGCATAAAACGGATAATACTTGGCGGCATCAGGTGCTTCGTCGAACCAGTGCGGATAAAGATGCGCGCCGACGAATCCGAGATCCCGGACAGCGTGCTCTACTTCGGCCAGGCTTTCCATGATTCGTGACGGATCGATGCCGATCAGGCCTGAATACCGGTCCGGGTATTTTTCAACCAGTCCGGCGATATAGTCGGTTGGCATATGGGCGGAGCCCTGGATACGGAGGTCTCCCGAGCGCTGGGCGATGAGAAACGACCGTTCAATCCCGCAGCGGTCCATCATGGTGATGTAGTCTTCGGGGGAGACCCCGTCGCGGTATTCCGGTTTTACCCGGACTTTTTCGCGAAAACCCTTATCGGTCGACATCCAGCCGTTATTCACGGTATCCGGGGTAAAGGCGTTGCACACGATATCGATCGCGCCATAGTTCTCGCCGGCAGCATTGGTCATTGTCGTTCCTCCGTATTCCCATCAAGGAATAAAGAGAATCCGGGCGACTGCAAAGGGGATGGAGTCTGTATCCGCCCCTGACACCGTTTCCTGCCTGGATCGGTATCAGAGGCGGAACGAGAGGGCCGGTGGGGCGACCACTCGCGTTGTTCATCTGGTTTCTATTCAATGAACACGCGAGGTGCCGGAATCATCCGTCGAAAGGTAAATTTTTGTCAGGCACCGGTTTCGGCACGTATGGCACCGATATACCGGTCCATCATGTCGCGCGGTGTTTTGCCGACATATACGTACGCAATGCCGCCTTTGCGCCATGACGCAACATTGACGCCGTGGGCGGTGGAAAATTTCGGGTCATGATCCGGCTTGTCCGTCTTCATGAGGCAGAGCGAGAACGGCTCACCGGATTTCGGCAGGTAGGCGATCTGGGCCAATGGCCTGCCGTCTATGGCGAAAACCTTCGCATATTTGTAATCGGCGTCGACGGGCGCAAGGTCAGGCGCTTTGATCGTCGTCCCGAGCAGCTTGCTGACGCGTAGCATCTGCCCGACCTTTCGGGAATCCGGCGGATTGGTGGGGGATACGGAAGCCCGGGTATAGAGCGCCTGGTAACTCGCTATACGGTCTACCCAGACCGCCCATTGCGTGGGCTTTGGCGCACTCGGCGGGAAGATATGTTGTCCTGCGAGCAGTCCGACGACGAAAAAGACCGCGATGGACGCGGCCAACGGTGCAAAACGGCTGAGCCGGGAAGGCGATGCCACGGGCTGATAGGATTGAATATGGTCCGCGATGTGCGAAAGATCCGGCACGTCGATGAGCGCTTCGGCAGCCTCGCGGTAGGGCAGCGCTGATTGCTCGAGCGCGGCGATGGTTTCACGTGCGTCGGGATCGTCGGCGAGAAGACGATCCATATCGGCGATTTCGGCAGGTGACAGGAGCCCGTCGGCATAGGCCAGGAGTTTTTCATCAGATAGTGTCATGTCCGCTCGATACTCCTTTCCCGCTCTGATGGGTCGTTTATCATCTCAGCGATCTTCGACCGGCCCCGAACCAACCTGCTGGTGAGCGTTCCTGCAGGAATATCAAGCGTGGCCGCAGCTTCTTCGTAACTAAGCCCCTGGACGTAAACCAGATAAACCGCGTCTTTCTGAGCTTCGGGTAATTTGTCTACTGCCTGTAACACCTGAGAGAGGAAAATCTTCCCTTCAGCGGATTCATCCGTGTCGACGAGCCTGGCATCTTCGGCATCAACGAACCCTGCGCCACGCCGTATGGAATCCCTTCGGAGATCGTTTTTCCAGATCGATTGCATGATCGTGATTGTCCAGGCATCGAGCCGGGTTCCGGCCTGAAACTGATGGCTGCGCGACAGGGCACGTTCGCAGGTCGCCTGGACCAGATCATTGGCCTTGTCAGGATTGCGGCACTTGACCATCGCATACCGCCACAAACGGGGCAGCAGGGCGGTCAGGTCGTCGCGGAACTCATCTGTGGTCATGTCCGGCAAAGCATATCACGGTTCACGTGATCTGTTACCCCGACAGAGAGGCTCAATCGATCGGCGGGAAAACATGCTTGCCGTCAGCTCCGAGCGGTAAATCGACCACGAATTCGACATTATCGGGCTTCAACGTTCCGTATAGGTGTGGAAACAACGCTCCATTGCGTGATACTTCCCATTTCAGGGCGTCACCAAGGGTTTCTCCGTCGATTTTGACCAGAACGAGCCCCTTGATGCCGGAAAAATGCTTTTCTGCAGTCTCAAGTGACTGTTCGGCTGTCGAAAAGTGGATAAATCCGTCGTTCTCGTCGATCCCACTGCCGAAATACGTGCCTGATTCAACAGCAGCATCCCATTCCGATCTGGCACATATTTTATAGATGAATTTTGCGTTCATGGCATGAGCATAGGGAAGTCATCGACGGACCTCCAGACTGTATTTACGTCTTCCGACTGAGCGTTTCTTCAGGTTTCGTTTACGCGGTGATTGTACAAAAGGACTATGATTTTCAATATGGAAGATAGATCTTGAATAAGATGTTCAAGATTGTCATACCCGTTATGATTGTTGTCGTGCTCGGTGTGGCCGGGTGGCTGTATCTCGAGAGCACGGGAAAAAGCGGTCAGGCCGGTCGAGCCGCCAATGCCGTGATTGCCGCTGCGGACAGGGCGATCGATTCCGCGCGTGCCGACGAACGTTACAGAGAAAACGAGGAAGAGAATTTCGTCAATCTCGGCGCTATCTTCACGTCGAACGGCAACGTTGTCGCCACGTTGATTGTGCGGGGCACAAAGGGCGCGGGCGCCGTGTGCAACAATATTGCCTTCGTGCGGGATTATCTTGTGGGATTGATGTCCGTTCATCCGCCAGACAGTCGAAACCTGTCCGCCGGCCCCGTCGGCTATAACGGGTCCATTCGGGATGGGATCAACAAACTGGTGCAATACGACGCGGTCCAGAGGATCAGGTATGATTCTTATCATCTTGGACAAACCGGCGGCTCGCCTAACTGCTGACAGGAAAGCCTTGCCGTTAAAGGCGAAGTCGTCCTAAAACCGGTAGATACTCCATAACCGGTTTGATCCCATGAAATTCCCGCCGCCACCGCTTCCGAGCCCGTCAAAACCGACTTTCACGCCGCCACCGGGAGCGTGCGACGCGCATGTCCATGTGTTCGGACCGAGCGACCTGTTTCCCTATCATCCCAACACAACTTACAAGCCGGTCGACGCGCCGAAGGAAAAGCTGCGTGCACTGCACGGATTGTTGGGACTGGACCGATCGGTCATCGTGCAGGCGACCTGTCACGGCACTGATAACTCGGCAACACTCGATGCAATTGCGACATCCAACGGCCGTTGGCGTGGTGTCGCCATTGTCGATGAGGATTTTACCGAGAAGGACTTCGAGGACCTGCATGAAGGCGGTATCCGGGGGATCCGGTTCAGCTTTGCGCGGCATCTCAGCGGCCCGCCCAATTTTGACCGCGTTCATCGCATCGCCGAGAAGATCGAGGGGCTGGGCTGGCATCTCGTGATCTATATCGAGGCGCAGGACATCATCGAGTTCAGCGCGGACCTCCGTAAATTCAAGCTGCCGGTCGTGTTTGATCACATGGTGCGGATCAAGGTTGCGGATGGGCTTGAGGCGGAACCTTTCAAGTTGTTGCTCGATTTCATGCGGAACGAGGATGTCTGGGTAAAGATCTCCTGTGCGGAACGTTTGTCGCAGATGGGCGCGCCATATGACGATGTTGTGCCGTTCGCGCAGGCGGTTATTGAGACCAATCCCGACCGTGCTCTGTGGGGCACTGACTGGCCGCATCCCAACTTGTGGGAAGGTATGCCCGATGAGGGAACACTGGTGGACCTGATTCCGCGCTATGCGCCGGATGCGAAAACACAGCACAAGCTCCTGGTCGACAATCCGGCGGCCCTGTACGGGTTCGGGGATTGATCCCAGCGCTCACAGCGCTTCTTGGTTTCCAGCTGGCGGGAGAGCTGATTGTCCGCCTGACGGGGATTCCCGTGCCGGGCCCGGTTCTGGGCATGGTGCTGCTTGCCGCGTTCTTTGCTTTGCGCGGCGGTGTTCCGGAAGAACTCCGGAAAGCAGCCTCGGTCATTCTTCAGCATCTTTCACTACTGTTTATACCCGCCGGTGTGGGGCTGATGCTGCACGCGGCCCGGATCGAGGCGGAATGGCTGGCGATAGGGGCAGCCCTTCTCGGCAGCACGGTTCTTTCGCTGGTTGTCACAGTACTTGTCTTTCGGGCATTTGCGCGCTCCGATGATCGGGAAGAGCGGGGTGACGCCTGATGCCGTCCGTCGTCACAGAGGTCTGGGTTTATCTGTCTGCCAATCCGCTGCTGTGGCTGACGGCGACGATGGTTGCTTATATCTCAGGGCATTGGCTCTATCTGAAGAGCGGTGAAAATCCGCTGGTGAATTCGGTCGCAATTGCCGTGATCGCGCTGATCGCCTTGCTTTGGGCGACGGACACGGACTATGCGCGCTACTTCGACGGGGCGCAGTTTGTACACTTCATGCTTGGGCCGGCGGTCGTAGCATTGGCAGTCCCTCTCTATGAACACAGACGCGAACTGCGCCGGACTATATTGCCGATCGTTCTGGCCTTGCTGGCAGGGGCCACGACGGCGGTACTGTCCGCCGTGGGCATTGCCGCGGCACTTGGCGCAAGCATGGAGACCATTACATCGCTTGCGCCGAAATCTGTTACCTCTCCCATCGCCATGGGCATCGCCGAACGGATCGGCGGATTGCCGTCGCTAACGGCGGGGCTGGTTATCATTACCGGTATCCTGGGCGCCATCATCGGCACGCCATTGTTCAATGCCATGGGGATGAGAGACTGGCGCGCCCGCGGCTTTGCCATGGGGGTTACCGCACATGGGATCGGCACGGCACGGGCCTTTCAGGTGAATGATGTCGCCGGCACGTTTGCGGCGATCGCACTTGGGCTGAACGGTGTTGCGACGGCGATCCTCGTGCCGTTGCTGGTCGTTCTGTTTCTCTGAGACGGGATCAGGCGGGTATCAGACGGGAATCAGACGGGCATTGTTGATTTCTGTCCGTCGCGGGTCGGAATACCGTTATCGAATTCCATATAGCGCCAGCGCCATGTATCGCCGGCGCTCTCGATGTAACCGGCGGTCTGGCCGGGAAAATGCGCGGGCACCACGATAGTGTTGCTATCGGCAACCTCTCCCAGGATACGCTTGCGGCTGGCGGAGGCTTCTTCCGGGTTGGGGCAGAAACACGTGCTCCAGTCCGGCTCAACGCATTGCAGTGCGTGATGCATCATGTCGCCGGTAAAAATGGCATGCTCGTCTTTTGACTTGAAATTCACGCAGACCTGTCCCGGTGAATGCCCGAAGGCGGGGCTGAGCCAGATGTCGTCTTCCAGTTCGAAATCCGCTTCGACCAACCGCGCCTGTCCGGCCTCGACAATCGGCAGACAGCTGTCTTCCCAGACGGCAGAACGGCGTTCGTCGCGTTCGGCTGCCGCGGCATCGGCTTCCCAGGCCTCGTATTCCTTCTTGCCGAAGATGTAGATCGCATTGGGAAATGTCGGCACCCATTTGCCGTTGATCAGCCGGGTGTTCCAGCCACAATGATCGACGTGCAGGTGGGTGCAGAAAACGTAGTCGATGTCCTCGAACCGCAGGCCATGCGCGGCAAACCCGTCGAGCCAGGGCTGTTTGGGATAATCGAGGGCAGGTCCGCGCAACGGCTTGTGCTCACCGACGCAGGTATCGATCAGGATATTGTGCTTCGCCGTGCGGACCACGAACGTCTGGTAGGTGATGACCAGCAGATCCTGCGCGGCGTCATAAACTTCCGGCGCCATGGTCTTCAGATGGGCGAGGGCGGTCGCCTTGTCGGCCGTCGGGAACATGACCGTCGGTGCTCGCCACGGGCCGTCGCGTTCAATGAAACTCGAAACCAGAATGTCGCCGACAGTGAATGGCCGCATGTTTGCTCTCCCATTTTTTGTGACAATACCCCGGGATAATGGTTCTGGCGATATCGGGCCGCAGGATTTACCATTCAGGTACTGCCACAGGAGGATACAATGGATACAGGCGTCGAATCCCTTCGGGAAATTCCGATCAAGGAAATCACGACCGATACCGACACGCGCGATATTCTCGCGCATTGCAGGTTCCAGGGGGAGGTCAATAAGTTCGACGAGATCGTCATCGTCGACACGGACGCCCATCACATGGAGATCGAATCCTGGGCGGCGATCTGTGAATACATCGAAGACGAGGTTCAGCGCACGATGGCGCTGGACCACCTGCAGAACCGGACCGGTAGTCCGCCCTATGGTCTGAACGGCGACCTTGCGCTGCGCTATCAGGATATCGGCGGCCGGGTGCCGCATCAGGCGAAACTGGGCGAGGTCGTTGAAGACACGTCCGTGCACCGCGATGTCACGCTTATCCGCCGCGCGATTGAATCCTTTCATCTCGATTACATGGTGGTTTTCCCGACACCGATGCTGAATCTCGGCATGCATCCGCAGTTCGACATGGAGGCAATGCTGGGCCGCGCCTATGACAAGTGGTTCTGCGAGAACATTCTGCCGATGGATCCGAAGATGAAGACGATGCTCTTTATCCCGTTCAACGATCCGCATGCGGCGCTCAAGACGGTTGAGGAGCTGGGCGATCACCCGGATGTCGTCGGGTTCATGGTCACGTCGGTGCGTCACAAGCCGGTGCATCACAACGACTACATGAAGGTCTATCGCGCGATGGAGGAAACCGGCAAGCCGCTCGGTTTCCATGCCGGTTATAACTGGGCCGACCCGTCGATGGCGCAGATCAACCGCTTCGGCACCATGCATGCGCTGTCGTTTGTGTGGTGCAATGTCGTGCATATGAGCAACTGGGTCATGAACGGGATGCCGGAACGCTTCCCCGGCCTTGATGTTATCTGGATCGAATCCGGGCTCGCCTGGGTGACCTGGCTGATGCAGCGGCTTGATCACACCTACCTGATGCGGTCCTCCGAAGCGCCGATGCTCAAAAAGCTGCCCAGCGAGTACATGGCCGAGATGTTCTATACCTGCCAGCCGATGGAGACCGATCACCGCGAAGCGCTCGAAGTGACGCTGAAGATGATCAACGCCAAGGAACAGCTGCTTTACGCGTCTGACTGGCCGCACTGGGATTTCGATGCCCCGAGCGTGATCTGGGATCTGCCGATGCTGGATGACCAGGCGAAGAAGAACATCCTGGGCGAGAACGCGCTGAAACTGTTCGGCCTGGACCGGCCTGCGGGGAAATAGAAAGCGGAGCCGCGCTGACGGAATAACAGATCGGGGCGTTCATACGTGACGGCCTGATTCAGTTTTCCTTCTTGTCGGCTTTTTCTGCCCCGTCGGCTTTTTCTGACGGGTCTTCCTTCCGCAGACGGTTTTCGCCATGCGCGATCCAGAGTCCCGACGCGAAGATCATCGCACCGCCGATCCAGACGAAGATGTCGGGCACTTCGCCGAACAGGAAATAACCGAAGATCGCGACCCAGATCAGCCGGGCAAAATCGATCGGCATCACCACATTTGTCGGCGCGGCCTTCAGGGCGTAGTTCAGCAACAGGTGACCGGTCGAACCGCAGAGCCCGACGACGGCGAGCCAGCCTAACTGGCTCCAGGTCGGCCATTCCCAGACATACAGGGCAGGGACCAGCGAAATCGGGATCAGCAGCAATACCATGTAGACCGTGATGGTCAGCGGTGAATCCGTTCGGCCGAGGCTCTTGATGATCATCACCGCACTGCCCCACAGAAGGGCCGCACCGACGGCCATGAGCGCGCCGTGATTGATCGCTTCAAACCCGGGACGCAGGACGACGATTGTCCCGCCGAACCCGATCAGGATGGCAGCCCAGCGTGTCAGTCCGACGCTTTCCCGGAAGATGAAGATGGCGAGGAAGGTTGCGAAAATCGGGGCGGAAAACGTCAGCGCGGCAACCTCCGCCAGGGGGGTGATCGACAGCGCGTAGAAGAACATGGCCATCGACGCGAAGTTGATCGTGACGCGCATCAAATGCGTGCCGAGCCGCTTGGTGCGGAGCGGGGCGATACCGCTGCGGAGAAGCAGCGGCAGCAGCACGAGAAACCCGAACAGGTTGCGAAAGAAGACAATGATGAACGTATCGACGTCACCGCTGATATGTTTGATCGATGTATGCATCCCCGAAAACGCGAGGGTGGAGAAAACCATCAACGCGATGCCGCGCAAACGGCCGTAGCGGGGTTCGTTCAGAAAGGCAGTGAGGGGCAAATGCGTCAGCCGTATTGATTAAGGACGTGGCGTTGCAGCGCGTGCTTGAGGATTTCTTCCGGCCCTTCGGTGATCATGAAGGATCGCGCGTCCCGCCACAGTTTTTCAATCGGCAGATCGGTCGTCAGCCCCATGCCGCCATAGATCTGCATGCAGCGATCGGTCGCCTCGAACGCCTTGCGGTCGCCGATATATTTACACATGTAGGAATCCCAGCGGATGTCTTCACCGGCATCGTATTTCGCCGCTGCCGAATAAACCATTAAACGCGTCATGTGCAGATCGGCATAGGTATCGACCAGCATCCACTGGATGGATTGCCGGTCGGCGAGCGGCTTGCCGAATGTCACCCGGTCCTTCGCGTATGACGCGCCGAGTTCGAGGCAGCGTTCCATCGTGCCGAGGCCGATGGCGCCATGCCGGATGCGCCCCATGGTGATCCAGGTCTGCGCCATGCGAAAGCCGTCGCCTTCGGTGCCGACAAGGTTCGATACGGGAACGCGCACATCGTCGAACGCCATCTCGCAGGGGGTGTCGTCCATCATGGTCTGCTGCTGGCGCAGGACTTTCACGCCGGGCGTATCGGCATCGACCAGGATGCAGGATATCCCGCCGCGCGTACCCTTGGCCGGATCAGTGACGCAAATCACCTGAAAGAAATCGGCAGTATCCGCGCCGGTGATGAACCGCTTGGTGCCATTGATCACGTAGTCGTCGCCGTCGCGGATGGCGGTTGTCTTCATGCCCGCAGGATCACCGCCCGCATCCGGCTCGGTCTGGGCGAATGCGGGCTTCAGCGTCCCGTCGATACAGGGCTTCAGGTATTTTTCGGTCTGATCTCCGTTGGCATATTCCGCGAGCAGGGGGCTGACATCGGGGCCAAATATCCACTTCTTTCGGCGCGGAAAAGCAATGGTCCGACCGGTTTCTTCCCAGATGATCGTGCGGGCCAGCAATCCCATGCCGAGTCCGCCCAGGCTTTCCGGCACGTCGACGCCCCAGATACCGAGCTCTTTTGCGCGGTCTTCCAGTTTTTCGCGGATCGCGGGGACCATTTCAGGGCCGTTATAGGCATCCCGCTCGATCGGGATGACCTCGTTATCGATAAACCGCCGAAGGGTATCCTTCAGCATCCGCAGTTCTTCGGGAAGCTCGAAATCCATTATCCCCACCGGTCTGTTTTTATGATCATGATGATGGCCGAAGCCCTGCAGGCTGTCCATCATGCGGGGTTATTTCACCCGGTGACACAACACAGTATGATTGCGTCACAGAATTTGACCTTGAAGGAGCAGAATAATGGGCATGGTGATTGACGGAAAATGGATCGACGATGACGAGAAATTTCGCAATCCGACCGGCGGCGCGTTCGTGCGTGCCGAATCCGTCTGGCGCGATGCGCTAACGGCCGATGGTTCTTCCGGTTTCAAGGCCGAACCGGGCCGCTATCACCTGTTTCTCGCGCCGTCCTGCCCGTGGGCGCATCGCACCCAGATCATCCGCCACCTGAAGGGCCTCGAAGACGTCATCTCGGTGACACTGTCGGACCTGCCGCGCATCACCAGCTGGGCCTACACGCAGGGCATTGATGAGCTTCAGCCCGGCGCGAACGGCAAGCTTGAATTGCATGATGTCTATATCGCCGCCGATCCGAACTACACGGGCCGTGTAACGGTGCCGACCTTGTGGGACCGCGAGAAGAAGACCATCGTCAATAATGAGTCGTCCGAGATCATCCGGATGCTCAATACCGAGTTCGACGAATGGGCGACCAACGATCTGCCGGACCTCTACCCCGAAGCCCACCGGGCCGAGATCGATATGCTGAACGAGCGCATCTACGAGACGGTCAATAACGGTGTGTATCGCTGTGGTTTCGCGAAAACACAGGAAGCGTACGAGGAATACATCTACCCGATGTTCGAGACCCTCGACTTCCTCGAAGACCGCCTGTCGAAGCGGCGCTATCTCGCGGCCGACCACCCGACCGAAGCCGACTGGCGGCTGTTTGTGACCATGATCCGCTTCGATTTCGTATATTTCAGCCACTTCAAGTGCAACATCCGCCGCATTCAAGACTATCCGAACCTGTGGAATTACACGCTGGAGCTTTACCAAACACCGGGCGTGGCCGATTTGGTCGACATCCCTGGCATCAAGAAGGGCTATTACGGCGGACAGGCCAACGTGAACCCGACGGGTATCGTGCCGGTCGGCCCGGATATCGACCTGACGGTGCCGCATAATCGCGGACAGGTCGCCAAGGCGGCCTGACGGCCTGCCGCGCAGGGGTCGGCCCGCCGCAACTGCGACACCGGAAAAGTTGCAAAACAACCCCATGCACCCGAAGGGACGGTTCGGGCGGGTAGGGACCGGTGCGGGGTAAAGCTCCATTGTGCCTGGACGTCATAGGGCCTCCGGCGCCTGGACACACCGCCCGTTTGTGTGATGCTTGGTTAGGGGTAGTCCGATGTTCTATTTCTCAAAAACTCTTCGTCGATCGATCGGCGCATTTGCGCTTTTATCGGCAAGCTATGTATCGGCGGGAGACGCGCGGGCAGCCACCCTGTTGTATCAGCCGAAATTCGAAGCGCCGGTCGGCTTTGTTGACACATCCGGTGTTGACGTCAGCCAGTAGTCGGAAAACAGTCTGTCCGGCAACAAGCCGCCGGGTTTCACTTTCGCGCAGCAGTTCACGGTCGAAACGCTGGAGCTCAATGGCGGCGTCGCCTTCGGCACCGGCTATATCGATAGTTCCGGCACCGCCGGAAACTGCATGGGCGGAATGCTCTCGACCGGACAGGATGACCGGCCCGGGCTCGCCTTCAAGGTGGGCAGCTTCGATTTTTCTCAATATGAGCATAGACGTGACAAGCATCGATCTGGCGGGGCTCGTAGGGCCGTTCGTGCCCGTCTCCGGTGTTACGACGAATCCCGGTACGGAACCGACATTCCGCTTTACGCTGTTCGACAACCCGAGCGGCGCGAACGGTATAGGGTCCGGTACGGCGCTGGATTTCGCCGATGTTACGGGCACTGTTTCGGACCGCAATGTCGTTGATTTTGTCACCTCCGTCATCGGACTGGATGCGTCCGGCGCTACCAACGGCTACGTTATCCTGCAATTCGACTTGCTGACGGGCGGCTATGCGGGTTTCAACAACATCACGATCGTCGTGTCGAATACCGAGGGCGAAGTGAACATCCCGGCCCCCGGGGTATTGCGGCTCTTCGTGTTGGGGCTTGCCGGATTGGCATTTAGGCGACAAAAACATCGTCGCTGAAATACAGATCTGACGATAAATAGCGGTCTTCTGGGTTCAGGATCACTCTGGTCCGCTTTACGTTTACTCCGCTGCCTTCGTGTTGTCCGCATAACGGCTTTCCGGCACAGACAGGCCGAGCCGGTCGCGCAGCGTGTCACCTTCATATGCTGTGCGATAAATGCCGCGGCGCTGCAGTTCGGGCACAATCATGTCAACAAAGGCGTCGAACTCACCCGGAAACATTGGCGGGATCAGGTTGAAACCATCGCAGGCGTCATTCTCGAACCATTCCTGCATGCTGTCGACAATTTCCGACGGTGTACCCACCAGGACCATGTGGCCCCGGGTTGCCGCGAAATGCTGATAGAGCTGACGCAGCGTCCAGCCCTCGCGACGTGCCATGTCGAGCATCTGGCCGGAGCGGGTGCCGACCTCGTCTACCGCCGAGAGATCGGGCAACGGCTTATCCGGGTCCATAGCCGTCACGTCGTGGCCGAGCCGTCGCGACAGATAGGCGCGCCCGTGATCGGGATGGATCAATTCCTGTAATTCGTCGGCCCTGGCCTGGGCCGCCTCGCGGGTTTCGGCAACCGTCACTGACAGACCGGGCATGATCGCCAGGTCGCCGGGCTGGCGGCCGTAGCGGGCGAGGCGGCCTTTGACATCGGCATAGAACGCCTGCGCTTGTGCCATGTCCTGGGTGGCAGTGAAGATTACGTCGGCCGATTTCGCGGCAAGCTCGCGCCCTTCCTCGGACGCGCCGGCCTGGACGATCACCGGCCGGCCCTGGGGCGAGCGCGGCGTGTTGAGCGGGCCTTCGACCTGAAAGTACTTGCCCTTGTGGTTCAGCACATGCATCCGGTCCCATTCGAAGAACGTGGCGGTTTCGCGGTCGCGGACGAAGGCGTTTTCATCCCAGCTATCCCAAAGACCTTTTAGCACCTCGACGAATTCGTCGGCAATTGCGTAGCGTTCCGTTTTCGGCAAATGAGATTCCTGGTTGTAGTTGAGCGCGGCGCGGTGGTTGCCCGTGGTTACGATATTCACCCCGGCGCGTCCCCCGCTGATCAGGTCCAGCGTCGCGAACATGCGCGCCACCGTATAGGGCTGGTCGAAGCTGGTGCTGCGCGTGCAGACAAGACCGATATGCTTCGTATGGGCGGCGAGGGCGGTCAGCAGGGTGAACGGCTCCAGCCAGGCGGAATAATGCTGGCGGTTCAGAGCAGAGTCCTCCGTGGTCCAGGCGGTATTGGTATCGGCGGAGAACAGCATGTCGAGAAGCCCGCGCTCGGCGGTCTGTGCCATCTCGATGAAGCGGTCGAAATTCTCGTTGGCGTCGGCATGGGCGGCCGGGTGCCGCCAGGACGCGATATGATGCCCGGTCGGACGAATGAACAGGCCAAGCTTCATTTCTGCCATCGGAAGATCTCCCTTATGTGCGTGATCAGCTCTCAGGCTAGGATGCGCCGTGCCATACTGACAATGCAACATTTCGGTCAGCTGTTATGGGGTATCCGCATGGAAATCACGTTGCCATACCAGTTCGAATGATCGCCGGCGTGGTTCACTATGTCTGGTTTCGTCAGACACCCGCGTGGCGCGATAAAGCTGTCGATGCATTTGCGGGGGCGTTCGTGCCACTGGATGTTGAACGCACGGAGCTTCGGGAAGAACTGCAAATGGGAATAGGGCAGGTGGTCGTGGATCTACCAGGCCAGTGCCCGCCAGTCGGCCCCGTCGGCAGACCGGTCGACGAACCGCGGGATGACGATACAGGCGGTCGCCCCCATGCAGCCATCGGCGTCGCGGCGGTCTCAGATGTGTCCGGCGTAGTCCTTGTCGTTCGAGGCACTGTTGAGTTTGTGCCGGTTGCCGAATTCGTTCAGCGCGGCGGAGCGGAATCCGCTGCGGATATTGATGCCGCCGAGGGTGGCGTTCGGCGGTTCCAGCAGCTCGGCGCAAAGCCTGCGCCCGGCGGCGATAGCGAGGTCCGGGTTGTCCGGAATATTCGGGATACCGTGGATTGCAGAGATTTCGCTGAACAGGAAATCCCGCAGAAAAAACGAGTCCGACAGGCGGATCCGGCCGAGGGTTTCTAGGCCTTTGACGGAAGCGGGTGTTTTCAAGGCGGACCGGCCGGACGGTCGATGGCGACAGCCTTAACCATGGCGAAGACTTTCGCGCCCGGTTGCAGGGAAAGATCATCGAGCGATTTCCGGGTGATCTGCGACCAGATCATCGTGCCGCCGACATCCACCGAGACATCGACCTGCGGGCCATACGCGGATGACACGCCGGCGACCGTACCTTCGAATACGTTGAGCACGCTGACATGCTGCGGCCGCTCGGTCGCCAGGCTCACATCGCGGGCGCGCACCCGAATGCGGAGGCGCTCCCCGACCGCGAGGTCGGGCGCGGTCACGCGGAATTCCCCGCCCGCAAAGGATAGCGTCGCAATACCGTAGGCCAGATCGAGGCCGGTTACCTGCACCGGGATGACACTGCCGGCATTGCCGTCGCCCGCGGCGCGCAGCAGGTCGGGGCGGTTGAGCACTTCTTCCACCGGTCCGGCAGCGGATACCCCGCCATTGGCGATCAGCACCATGGTGTCGGCGATCTGCAGGATTTCCTCGATGGAATGGCTGACATACACGATGGGCGTGCCGAAATCGCGCTGGATGCGGTCGATAAACGGCAGGACTTCCCACTTCCGTTCGGCGTCGAGGGCGGCGAGCGGCTCATCCATCAGCAGCAGTCGCGGCGCGGAGAGCAGGGCGCGGCCCAGCGCGACGCGTTGTTTCTCACCGCCGGACAGCAGGTGCGGCTGGCGGTCGAGCAGGGGCGCGATGGCCAGCACGTCGACGACATCATCGAAGCCGGGGCCCGTTGCGCTAACGGCCCGGTCCCTGTTGCGGCGCGCACCGTAATCGAGGTTCCGCCGGACGTTCATGTGGGGAAACAGCCGGGCATCCTGAAACACGTACCCGACATGGCGGCGCTCCGGCGCGACATTCAGCCCGGTGGCACTGTCATAGACCGGTGTGCCGTCAATGGCGATCCGACCATTATCGGGTGTCATCAGACCTGCCAGCATCTGCACAATGCTCGTTTTTCCGGCCCCTGATTTCCCGAA
>Ga0181597_10003642_pt1 | contig 15881 bp, 13 predicted proteins | sample 041ome_5_FD_148647 | JGI IMG/M metagenome (GOLD analysis project Ga0181597, IMG submission 148647) | Coastal salt marsh microbial communities from the Groves Creek Marsh, Skidaway Island, Georgia - 041403US metaG (spades assembly) | ecosystem: Environmental > Aquatic > Marine > Intertidal zone... | reverse complement strand
GGTTTCTCCTGATTGGCTTTCAGAAAATCGATGGCTCGTTCGGTGTATCGCTTGGTGAGATAGTCCCGATCCACGGGCGCTTCGATCACTGTTTCGTTTTCCATCAGCGGTAACTCTGGCCACGGCTTCCCTTCGCGGGGCGTCATATCGTCGCTGTAAGGGATGCCGAAGAAAGAATCGAAGCCCTGGCGAGTCGGCAGAAACTCGGGCTGATCACCAAGGTGCCATTTGCCGATGATGCCTGTTGTGTATCCCGCCTCTTTGAGGACTTCGGCAATTGTGATTTCGTTAGGATTGAGTCCATTGGGAGAAACAGGACGCAAGACGGCTCCATCATGATCGGGGTTATCGAGACCCACGCGACGTGGGTAACAAGCCGTCATCAGGGCCGCCCGCGAGGGGGTACAGACACCAGACGCAGAGTAATAGCTGGTGAGCTTCAGTCCTTCCGCTGCCATTTGGTCCAGATGGGGCGTCTTGTGTTTAGTTGATCCGAAGCAACCGATATCGCCGTAACCGAGATTGTCGCAATAGATCAAAATGAAGTTCGGTTTTTGGTCGGCTGCGTAAAGACCGGAAGACAAGAAAAGGATCACGATGACGAAGTACGGTCGCAGATTCATGGTGTTGCTTTGCTGTTTGTTAATGTGAGGCTCTCTATTGAGACTTGATGTTGAAGCTGAGTGCGTCCATCGAGACCGATGATGTTAAAGGTGACGGCAGGCACGTCGGCCTTCCAGTCGATTTCGAACATTCCGAAATGATTGTCGCGGTATGCTTTGCCCAAGCGATATTTGCTTGGCTCGACATTGTGCCAATCTTCGGTGAGACCGCTGGCCGTAACATCGTAGATGGGATAGAGACCATCGAGTTGTCGTTTGTTGATCTCGGCCCAATGCACGTCGCCCGAGATGAAGACGACGCCGTTGGCTTTCGTTGTTTTGATCAGGTCAAACATTTTCTGTTGTTCTGCGGGCAAGTTCGTCCATGATTCCCAGCCGTTGTATTCGTGACCAAATTGGATCGAGCTACAGACGATTCGTAAGTCGGCAGGTTTGCGGAATTGTTGTTCGAGCCATTTCCATTGTTCTGTGCCGAGGAGTGTTTTATCAGGGTTCGGATCGGGTTGATAATCGTTCTTCCACGGCTAATCGGCGGGCTGCTTTTTGTCTCGACGTTTGAGAGGATCGCGGAAGTAGCGAGTGTCGAGCAGGATGACTTGTAAGCGTTTACCGTTCTGATCAAATTCATGACTGCCATAGATGCCTGGATGCTTACGTCGCGGGCTCTCTTAGGGAACTTTCCAGAAATCGAAGAAGATCTCGCGAGATTCGGCTTTCCTCGGATACTCTTTACCGGCATCGTTCGCTCCGTAGTCGTGGTCATCCCATGTTGATAATACGGTGACTTTTTCTCGCAGCGTCTGAAATTCCGGCTTGCTGCCGAGCTCATCGTATTTGTCCCTTATTACCTGCATGTCGTAAGTGTCGGCGTAGATGTTGTCTCCCAGATAGATAAACAGGTCGGGTCGCTTCTCGACGATTTTGCGGAGAATGGGCTGTGGTTTGAACTGTTTCGAGCAAGAGCCGAAGGCGATTCGAGTGGGAAGACCTTGGTAGTCGTCGATGGATTTGACGGTCGGTTCTTGGGCAAGTAGCGGGGAACTCAAAACAAATACAAGGAGGAAAAGAGAGACCTGGGGAAGCATGTCGATGTCGTTTCTGTGATGATGATATGCAATATTGTTGTTCGGGCGATGGTGTGAATGCCTCCTCACCCCGGCCCTCTCCTCCAGAGGAAGAGAGGGTGGCATGCAGTTAGGCACGTGATTTCTTGTGATGTGTTGTTATTTATCGACAGACGTCTGTCCGAGATCAATGGGGACATTGCCGTCGAGATAACGCCAGTTCTTGATGAAGGAAATCAGGTCGGCCATGTCTTGTACGTTGATGTTTTTCTCCAAGCCGTTGGGCATGAGTGAGACGCCATCGGACTTCATTTCTTCGATCTCGTCTTTGAGGATCGTGGCGGTTTTGTTCTCGGGTTGTTTAAGGGTGACCGAGTTACCGGTTTCGTTGACGATGATTCCGGTGAGAACTTTCCCCGAGTCGAGAACAATGGTGTAACTGAAGTAGTTGTTATCGATGGCCCGGTTCGGATCAAGAATGTTTGTCAGCAAGGCATCCGGCTTGGCGGTTCGCGAGTCGGCGATGTCGGGGGCCACATTGACACCCAACTCTCCGATGCGATGACACGCCGTGCAATTCTTTTGAAAGACCAGGCGACCTCGTTGAGGATCGGATTTCATCGTCAAAGCTGCCTGATAGCGAGCCAGGACAGGTTTGCGATCCTCTGCGGCTGTGGATGCAAGAACAGTGTTGATTCGGGTTTTGAGGTCTGCATCTTTATGTCGAGCAAGAATGCGTCGGTGATGGGCCTGGATTTCACCGGCGGGAACTTGTCCCGCTTCAACGGCATCCAGTAATGCCGGGACCATAATCGCATTGGCGACCATCACGGACAGGATCTCGCTACGAATTGTGGGTGTTTCTCGTGAATACTCGGACATTAATGCGGGAGCGGCGGCTTGCGGAGCTTTCGCCGACCAAAGACTGATGGCTGTTTGTCGGAGTGATGTGTTGGTTTCTTCGAGAGCAATCTTTTGTAGAACCTCTTTGGATTGTTCCCCCGAATGGTAACGGAGAAGTTCCAAACTGATCAGGCGATTTTCAGCGGTTTCTTCTGGATTTGCAGCCGTCTCGGCAGAGTGTTCGAACATCGTGTCGACTTGCTGTTGTGCAGCGGAAGTGAGTGATTTCGAGTTCGTGGCAGAAATAAGTGAGGTTCCGAGTCCCTGCATGACTGATTGCCAGAGAGACATTGAGAGCGGAGCATCGGGAGAGACCGGGTAACTTGCTGCGAGATTGTTGATGACTTGGACGGCTTCTCTTTCCTGATATTTGGCTCTGCGTGCGCCAACTAAAGAAGATAGTTCTTTGATGACAGGCTCGACCGCATCAATGGTGTCATCGTTGATTTCTGAGAAAAGTGCCTCTAATAATTCAACCGGTCGATCATTCGCGGCGATGCGAACACTGGCAATTAACCAGGGATCGTTGTTTGATTTGAGAGCGAGTTGAGTCAAGACGCGAGTTTTCAATGGACCGGCGGACATTTTGCCCGTCGAGATCGCGAGTTGGAGTTGCAGATGACCGTCTTCCAAGTCGGCCACTTCCTCCAAGAGGCTGTGATAGGCGGTGTCTGTGATGAGCCGTTGTTCTTCGGCTTTAAGTAATTGAGTGATCAGTTTTTGATTCGAAGTGTTCAGAATGGTTTTGAGATCTTCGCTTGTTAATTGCTCTTGATTGGAAAGCAGCCACAAGGCCGAGATCGCAGCGGGTGTGTGTTCGCATTCTGTGAGCATTTTTCGAAGTTGTTCGGTGACGGTGGAATCTTGACGTTCACTGAGAAGTCGAAACGCGGTGTCTCGATGCCAGCCGTTGGAATGTGACAGGAGATACACGAGATCGAGCGACGACAACTCGGCAAGATTCGTGGGGCGATGTTGAGAGCGTTCCTGAATGGGGGGTCTCGCGGAGAGTCGATAAATTCGACCGCGGTCATTTCCGTTCGTCAGATCTTTGCGAACTTTCAATTCTTCCGGCATGAACTGCGGGTGTTCGATGACGGCACGATACATATCACATAGATAAAGGGAACCATCAGGGCCATGTCCCATATTGACGGGACGAAACCAGGAGTCTTTACTGGCCAAAAATTCGACTTCGTTGCGGCCATAAGTCGAAGAGAACGAGCCTCCTTGAGGAGTCATGACATCGCGGTGTAACAAGCTGCCGGTTGGTTCGCAGGTAAAGCTGTTGCTGTAAAAGTCGGGACCAAGGGCGTCGCCGCGATAGTTGGTCACTCCACATGCTGCCGTGAATTGCCCCGCGTGCTGAGTTGATGTTGTCCAGGCCTCGGTGATGGAATAGACGCGCGAGTCTTGTCCCGCTGGCGAGACATCGTGTCGAAGGGAAGGCATCAATGCGTAAGGGTTTTGCAGAAGGTCGCGTTGTTCGAGGACAATGTGCATGCAGGGATTGCGATTGCTGCAGGCAAAGCGATTGCCGTAATCATCAAAGGTGAGTCCGAATTGTCCGGTCCCTGTGATTCCTTCGTATTGACCCGTCTCGGGGTGAAAGCGAAAATCGACACGACTGAGGTCGAGCGGCTCGGCGTCGGTTGCCCACTCTTTTTTGACAGCGACAACTTTGCCGCCCCGCAATCCATTCGAGATATAGATCCATCCGTCGAGTCCGAGTGTGGGATGATTGGCTCTTAGTTGAGGGTTTTGTTCGGCAAATCCGCGAAACCATGTTTCTTTGATATCCATCTTGTCATCGCCGTCGGTGTCTTTGAGGTAAGCGATTTCACCAGAGAGAGTCGTGATGACTCCCCCTTTCCAGGGGAGGACTCCATTCACGAACAACAAGCCGTCTGCAAAGAGGGTTGCCGTCTCGTAAACTCCATCGCCATCTTTGTCCCGCAAGATTTTGATTTTCGACTTCGGCTTTTCGCCCTCCGCGGGTCCGTTGGGATAGTCGGTCATTTCGACCACCCAAAGGCGATTAAATTCATCGAATGCAATAGCAACAGGATCGACGACTTGTGGCTCGCTGGCCACTAATTCGATTTTGACATCGGGATGGATTTGGAAATGCTGCAATGATTCTTTCGGAGACACCGGGCCGGTCACTTTTGTCTCAGTCGTGCTCTTTGGAGCATCCTCGGACGGAGCGGCCGCTGATACCGTACTGACTTTGAGTGAGACATTCGTCGATGGCTCAGAAGAAGAATCATTACTGAACAGAGAAAAGGTAACGCTGATGACAAGAAGACTTGCCAGACATGCAGTTTTCATCGAAAACTCCAGAGTGATGATGATCGTCAATGAGGTGGGAAAGCGAGGCGTGAACCATATTGTTCCGCAACGAGATGTCGGTCTCAATGACATTTTGGCCAATTCGGATGGAATGTTCGGTTCTTGCCTTCTATTCTGGGTAAGGAACGGTGTTTGACCACTCCGAGAGGTCTTGAAAGGTAATATTCATGTTGGATTGTCGGCAGTTTTGTTTTTGTCTGCTCGTGATTGCAGTCGTGAGTTTCTCATCGGCTGAGGCCGGGAAATACAATGCGGTGCTCTCCATTGGCGATGATGCGCCTGTCTGGGAGAATCTCCCCGGAGTTGATGGCAAAAACCATTCTCTCGATGATTTGAAGCAGACGCCCTTCATTGTGGTCGTGTTTTTCAGTAACAGTTGCGATGTTGCAGAAGTTTACGAGGGTCGGATCAAAGCGATCGTGGAGAAGTTTGGAGGCAAAACGGGAAAAGTGAAAGTGGTGGCCATCAATGTCAGTAGAGAGGACGAAGATCGGTTGCCAGCGATGAAGCAACGAGCGAAAGACCACGAGTTCAATTTCTCATACCTTTTCGATGAGTCACAAGAGATCGCACGCGAATTTGGTGCCATCTGGACTCCCGAATTCTTCGTTCTCAATTCAGAGCGGAAAGTGGTTTACATGGGAGGATGCGACGACACATCGGCTGAGAAGTTCGTCAAGCATCACTATTTGGTGGATGCCCTCACCGCATTGATTGCCGGTGAAAGTCCTGAGATTACAGAGACGCCGGCAATTGGATGTCGTATCAAGCTGGAACGAAAACGGCGTCGTACTCCAAAGTAAACGAGATGATCAATACTCAGCCAACAGGTATGAGGCCTTGTAGCGCGTCGATAACTTGTTGATTCAAGCTTTCGGGTACCAGAAATTCATTATTGGGAAGATGGTCATCCAGGATGATTCGGTGGTCGATGGCCCCCAGTTTGTCGGCAACTTTGAGAAATGTGCGCAATGAACAACTGATTTCGTCATCACGGAGTGATCTCTCCAGCCGTATGTGATAATTGTCTTGCATGAGTCCACACATGTGAAAAACGAAAGTAGTTCGGAAAGAAAAAGAAGAGTTCTCGTTGGTCGAGAAATCTCGTCTTCTTGAGGGGTATGCTGTAAGGTGGGATCCTACGGGCTGTACCCAGATTAGAACCAACAACGGCATTCGGCACAATCTGAGATTGGTACAGACTTGTCGATTTGCACGAGAATCAGCTAAAACAGTGTACAGTCCAGTTCAAAACTGATTTGAAACGACTCAGGCAATCTCCCCAACTTGTTGTTAGTCAACCGTTTTGGGCGTGTTATTTGACAGTTACGATTTCGTAATCACCTTTCAACGACTACAGTTTTGCTTCATGGGTTTATTTATTCTTATCGATATTCAACGATTATTATGACAGGCCGAACATTTGCAGTGGGGGACATTCATGGTTGTCGCGTAGCCTTGAATGCGTTGTGCGACAGTCTCTCTTTAACCTCCGATGATACCTTCATCTCGTTGGGAGACGTTGTTGACCGCGGTGAAGACACGCGCGGAGCGATGGATTCTCTGCTGGAACTTCAAAAAACTTGTCGTTTCATTTTTATCATGGGAAATCATGAAGAGGCGATGCTCGATGCTTTTCGGTCGAAAGAAGACTTTCATCGTTGGTTGTCAATTGGTGGTCGAGAAGCGATGGATTCTTACGACCGCAAAATGAATAATATTCCCGACTCGCATCGGGAGCTCCTCGAGAATAGCGTAGACTATCATGAGTCCGAGACCGAAATATTCATTCATGCGAACCTCGAGCCGGGAGTGATTCTTCCTGAGCAAACATCGAGATGGTTGCGTTGGGAGCATTTGACCGGAATGGAATACGCGCACGAATCGGGACGGCGTGTGATTTGCGGTCACACTCAACAAAAATCGGGTCTACCTTTAATCTGGAATGGTTGGGTCTGTCTCGACACGGGCGCTTATCGTCTCAATCCCCTCACCTGCCTCGAAGTCGGATCAAATCTTGTCTATCGAGCTGACGAAACAGGAAAAGTGTTTGAACCCATCTTGCTCGATGACGTGGCCGTTACGAGAGATCGTTGAGCCAATGTTTTGGGAGGGAGTCCCGGTCTAGGTCTTCGGGGACGTCTTTGCAGGTTCGTCGCCGGGGACTCGCAAAGGCTTCCGGTTCATTTTCTGGCGTAGCCAATTGATCGACGATAAGACTTCTTTCTGACGGAGAATTTTGAGTTCGATCGCTCGCTTTCCCGGAAAGGTCATTGAAGAGAGTCCCAACAGGATGAACACCATCCCTTGCCCGGGAGTGAAGAGCATGAGGAATCCCAGGAGAAACAAGAAGACTCCGACGAGATTACGCAGGAACAATACAAACCAGCGCAGAATGGGTCGCGATGTTTTCCAATGGATCAGATAACTTTGATGAGTGATGAAATAGTCGTCTGGGATCATCGCCAGAAGCCAAGGTGTCGCCAGGATTCCGGTCAGCAAGACCACTCCCGAAGTGATGGCGATCAGAGTCCAGATTTCGAGCGATAAATTCAAAATGTCATTCATTCCCGGTTTTCCTCGGACGACGAAGAATTCTATCTTCCCGTGAGTTCGATCTCTCTGCAACCGACTGTCACAAATGCGGCTGAGAGGAATCTGAAAAACCATCTGGTTTGCAAGATGGGAACCGGTTAATCTGACTCGAAACATGTGCTTAATGGTTCTTTGCTCTTTCTATCACATTCTTACTTTCATCGTGATTCGACATGACATCCACGGCGATCACTTCCGAACGAATGCCAATTGGTGATCGACGAAGCCGTGAAGTGATTAGTCTTGAAATTCCGGTGGAAACTCCCGAATGCGTGATAATGACGTATCGTGTTGCGGGGCCGGCTTCCCGAGTCGGGGCGTATTTGCTCGATACCGCCATCAGGGGAGGAATTCTCATCGCCGCTGGGATGTTGATGACCTGCTCGGGAGTTCTGGCTCAGGGACTTTCGACGGGATTCTTTCTGGTGATTTGGTTTGTTGTGGAATGGTTCTATTTCGCCATCAGCGAAGCAGTCTTTAATGGACAGACTGTTGGCAAACGTGTCATGGGGATCCGCACGATCGAAAAATATGGCTATCCGCTTTCATGGTGGTCGGCTCTGGTCAGGAACTTTCTGCGCACCGCCGACTGTCTCATGCTTTATGGAGTCGGTTTTGTCAGCATGTTAATGACCAGTCGCTTTCAACGATTGGGGGATCTCGTCGCGGGGACAGTCGTCATTCACGAACATCCCGTTCGGTTGCCGAGCGAGCCTGTGATCTTGGAAACCATCAAGCCGCTCAATCGCGAAGAGTGCAATCATTTCGTGCCGACTGAGAGAACATTGAGTCTGATTGACGAGTTACTGAGTCGTCGGACCAATTCTCGGGAACGTATTCCACACGACCGCGGTCATGGTTTGGCTCGTGATTTGGCAATCGAACTGTCTCGCAAGCTGGCTTATCAGGGTGACTCGGAACAGGTCACCAAATATTCGATGGCCTTTCTGGCCAGGGTTTATGTGACGTTCCAGCGAGAAGAAGAGCAGGACGCTGAGCCTTCCCCCAAAGTGGTTTCCCCGTTTGGATTGCAGGGGGCCTCACGATGAATAAAAGAAAATATGTACAACAACGTCGTTCTGAGTGGAGACAATTTCGCGAGTTGATTGACCGTGCGGAATCTCGCCGAGAACGGAAGCGGATGTCACACGCAGACTTGGCGAATTACTCTCGGCTATTACGAGAGGTCTCGAATGATTTGGCGATTGTTCGCGCACGAGAGTGGGGCCGCGAACTGGCCGCTTATCTCAACTCTCTGGTCACACGTGGATATAATAATTACTACACGGCCCCTCCGGGGAATGTTCGCAAACTGCTCGATTTCATCGTGTTCGGTTTTCCGATCATGATGCGAAAGAACTGGACGTTTATGGTGGCGGGATGGTGTCTGTTTTTTGTTCCCTTTATTGTTTCGTGGGGCGTGACTCAGGTCGATTCTTCGCTTGCTGCTCGAATCTTGCCAGTCGAGCATCTTGAGCAAATGGAACAGATGTACGAATCGCCTTTGTACGAGACAGGAGAGGGTGATGCCGATTCTGAAACGAATGAGAGTGATGAGATTGATTCTACGGAGAGAGAAGAAGAGATAATTGTGTCGGAAGGATATCTCGATGAGCGTTCGACAATGGCAGGGTTTTATATCAATAACAATGTGGGAATCGCATTGAGAAGTTTTGCCATCGGGATCTTGCTGGGTGTCGGCACTTGTTACGTTTTGTTGTACAACGGCTTGGTTCTGGGAGCTTCGTTTGGATATACGCTGGCAGTCGGTCATGGAGATAATTTGCTGAGTTTTGCCGTCACACACGGTTCGTTTGAGTTGACGGCCATTGCCATCTCGGGTGGGGCCGGCTTAATGCTGGGCGATGCGATACTCCATCGGCGTAATCGCACTCTGTTTGAATCGCTTAAAGTTCGAGGACTGGATGCGATCAAAATTGCCTTCGGTGCGGGGGTGATGCTGGTGGTGGCCGCCTTCATCGAAGCGTTTTGGTCACCTGCACCAATCGATCACACGATCAAATATATCGTGGGGTTGACGAGCTGGGTGTTTGTGTATGCCTGGATGTTCCTTGCCGGGCGAGGGAGAACCTCCGCATGAAACTCGAAGAATTGAAAATTCCTCTCGTGCCACGTTCCATGTGCGATTGCCTCGACTTGGGCGTCAAATTTTATGGTCGTCACTTATTCCAAGTCCTCAAATTGTGGTTTTGGGTGGCAGCACCGACGGCGTTGTTGATTTATCCCATGATTTATTTTGGCTGGGGACACCTTGGCCATGCATTACTACTTGTGTTTTTTGTATCCGGGCCGTGGAGTGTTTTGTTGGTGCAAAAAACTGTGCAAACTTCATTTGGTGAGGACTTTTCGTCATACCCCAATAATGCATCTGAATTGAAATCATTGTTCCTGCTGAGTCTGAAAGCTCTCGGCGTTCGGTTACTGACAATGCTCGGAGCAGTCTTGCTGATCATTCCCGGTTGGTTGATTGCTGTCCGCTCTTCATTCTTTATCGAGAAAGAAGGTCTTTCCTATTGGAGAGGATCATCACAGGATCGGGGGACCGGCCGACTCGTGAAACAGGAAATGGGGGCGTTGTTCAGTCGTAGTTTTGGGATCTGGTGTTACACCATTCTGTACGGCATCTGCCTGTTCTTGACGCTCGATTTTCTCGTGGAAAGCTTGTTTCATCTGTCGATTTTTTCCGGGAAGGCGTTCAACGAAGATGTCTTCTATTACGGATCAAGTTCAGAATATGGCGTGTTTGGAGATTGGGTGACACTGATTGGTACTGACCCGACCATTGTGACTCTGTTGAGTGCCGTGTTTTTGCTGGTCTATCCGATTGGTCGGTTTGCCTGGTATTTCAGTTATATCGATCTTCGTGTGCGTGGCGACTTCTGGGATCTGGAACTTCGATTTCAGAAAGAAGTGGAACGATTGCAGGAGGCATCAGTATGAAAATTCGTCTCGCGGTTCTCATCATGCTCATATTTTGTCTACCGAGTATGTGCCAAAGATCGATCCATGTGTTTGCGCAGGTTCCTCCTGATTCCGTATTACAAAATGCGGAAGACGTTTTCAGTCGTCCCGAGTTTCAACGCTATAAAAATCAGAAGCCCTCCGCTGGCAAGAATCCCTTTGGCTCATCGAGTGGGACGCCTGGTTCTGGGGGAAGTTCGAGGGAAGGTTCTACGAACGGGGAGGGTAACGATTCGGGAGCGGGCGAGAATGGGGAGACCAATTCGAGCGAATCTGGCGACGAGAGGCGAGATCGTTCGTCTAACCCTTCTAGTCAACCAAGCCGAGACTCCGGTTCGAGTTCGTATCGCGGTGGGTCGTTTGGAGATTTCGGTGCCGGGATGGCCGGGTTATTCAAAATTCTCGGTATTGTAGCTTTGGTTTTGATGGTGGGGATGATCCTGTGGTTGGTGATTCCCACTTTGTTTAACCAGGACCGGACATTGGAAGACACGACCAAAGGGGATTTGTTGATGTCTCTTGAGGATGGAGAGCAGGGTAACCGAGTCGATCGACGTTCCATGCAAGAGTATCTGAGTCACGCTCGTGAGATGGCGGATCGCAGTCAGTATCGAGAAGCTGTCGCGTATGTCTTATTGGCGGCAATGGGCGAAATCACAGAACGAGGGTTGGTAACTCAGCGGATCGGTTTGACACATCGAGATTATTACCGAGCGGTTCGTCGTCACCCGGAGCTGAGTCAGGAGTATCTCAAGATTCTCAAGATTTATGAACCACTGGCGTTTGGACGCCGATCAGCTGAGCTGTCTCATTATCAACTTGCTTGTGAAGCATTGGAGGCGGGGTTCCGTGAAACGCAGACAATTTCATAAACTTGATGCGGTCTGGCTCGTGGGAGTGTTAGTGTTACTTGCTGCGCAGTTTTGGTTTCCTGATTCTGGTGCGGGGCTCTATACCGATACGTGGAGTAATTCTGCACGCGGGAAACGAGCCTTTTATCTCTTAGCCTCTCAGCAAACTCACAGTATCCGCAGAAACCACGACTCACTCGAATCATTGATCGGTCAGCTTGAATGGGACTCTGAATGGGGAGCGACTGAGCCGACTTTGTGCATTTTGGGGCCGACACGAAATCCCACCGGAGAAGAGTGGAGTCGTATTTTAGAATGGGTGGCTTATGGCGGGAGGTTAGTTTACGCGACAACCGCTGACGCGGATCCCTATACAATTCCTGAATTGGTTGTTTCTCTGGATAAGAAAGAGGGGGAGAGTTCGCAGGATTCTCATGCAGGGATGCCTGACGTCGTGTCCGAACTCTCGTCGGAAGACGAAGAGTATGCCTGGCGAGAGGAATGGAATGTTAGCGGGGAAGAGATTGAACCCCTCCTGAGCTACACAGGTTCCGTACAAGTGGCCCGACGACTCTGGGGAGACGGAGTTGTTGTTGTGGTTTCGGGAGACTCGATCTTTACCAATCAGTATTTAGCGTATGGTGAGAACTCTTTGTTGGCTTGGCGGATTATTGAAGCGGTCGGTGGAGACGGCGAGTTGATCATTGACGAATATTTGAACGAGTCGGGGACACCCAAAATGGTGCAGATTTTGTTTGAAATGCCGATTCGCCCCATCGCTTTAATGTCGTTAGCCGTTATCTGTTTGTATTTCTGGAAGCAATCTCATCGGTTTGGGCCGTTCCTTCCAGAAAGCACGGTCGCTCGGCGTAACATCGTTGACCATACGGACATGATGGGAAATCTGTTGTTTGCTAGTAGAGAGGGAAGCTATCCCCTGAAACTTTATCTGCGTCAACTCATCCAGGAGTTAGGACTCAAAAAACATCGAGGACGGGAACGGGCAGTCTTGGAGCCGATTGCCAGACGGATGAATATTGACGTTGAGGATTTGGTGAAGCTCTTCAAAGAAGCGGCAGAAGCTGCACGGTCAGGCGATTGTGACTCGAAGAAGTCCGCGAATTTCATCAGGAAGTTATCTCGTGTGAGAGAAGAGAATCAGACACGGTCTACTAAATGATCTTGAATCATAAATTAGTAAAACACAGATTATCGGCAATTCTCGGTCGTTAAGCATTTTTGTTACGGCAAAAAAAAAAGCGGGCGACCAAATGAATGGTCGTCCGCTTTAGTTTTAAACTAGCACAAAGATTGCCTTACAGAGTCCAGCCACTTCGGTATTCACGACCGAGGAACTGATTCGCTTCTGGCAGATTGGTAATTTTCATGTTCTTCGCATCCCATTCAATCGGCTTGCCAGCACGCATGGCGACATTGCCAAGAAGAATCGTTTCGGTCAGGCGACCTGCGTAGTCGAAGTTCGACATCGCATCTGGTCCACCACCAATTGCGTTGACAAGTTCACCCATCTGTTTGTAGTCAGGGTTTCCTTTGACTTCACAGCGTGGGATTGATTGCTCAGGCTTTTCGTATCCTTCATATCGTTCTTTGGGTAACAGAACATATTCTGCACCGTAGTCGTTGGGAGAATACAGAGTTCCTTTATCGCCAATGATGCAAGAACCACTGCTGCTCATTTTCTCGCCGTGAATCAAAGCGGGGTCAGGGAGATTCCCTCCGTCATACCAATGCAGTTTGACAGGACCGCGGTCTGGTGTGGCGGGGAAGTCAAAGACGATTTGAGAGGTTTTCGGGAACGATTCTCCTTCGACGATTCCTGAAGTCTCTGCTGAAACTGTTGTCGGGTCGAAAAGGCTTAATGCCATCACAGCCATGTTGGCGGTGTGACAAGCCATGTCACCCAGTGCTCCGGTTCCAAAATCGACCCAGCCGCGCCAGGCAAAGGGATGATACTTGGAAGAATAGGGACGTTCAGGAGCGGGGCCGAGAAACAAATCCCAATTGACGTGATCAGGTTTCATTTCCGGTTCAGGGCGTCCTGTTCCTTGAGCCCAGATTGGGCGGTTGGTCCAAACATGAACGTCGGTCACTGTTCCAAGATCGCCAGACCTGACAATTTCGGCGGCTTCACGTAAGCCATCGTGAGACGTTCCCTGATTTCCCATTTGAGTCTTGACGCCATACTCGGCGGCCAGCTCTCGCATGGTGCGTGCTTCCTGGACAGACCAGGTAAGAGGCTTTTGGCAATAGACGTGTTTTTTGAGACGCATGGCCATCACACTCGCGGCGGCGTGCGAATGATCGGGGGTGACAACAGTGACGGCATCCACTTTGTCAGCGATGGCGTCGAACATCTTCCGATAGTCGTTAAAAGTTTCCGCGGTGCTGTAATTTTTGGCCATGGCATCAAGATGCCGTTGGTCGATGTCGCAAAGTCCAACGATATTTCCGAAACGACCAGCATTTGTTGTATCGACTCGACCTTTACCGCCGACTCCAATACAGGCGAAGTTGATCTTTTCGAGTGAAGATTTTGCAATCGTTTGTTGTTGAGAACCTGTGATAAACCAGGCAGCACTGGCGGCTGCTCCGGTTGTTTTCATAAAATCACGTCTTGTAGACTGTTGAGCCATGCGTTGAATCCTCTATGTCATGTCTGGAAATTGAATGTTGAAAGAGATCAAATGGCCCGTAGGCCATGAACTCTCTTCAAAAAAGTATAACGGAGACGATCTCACCGATACAGCATATTTCAAGGTGAAATTGAATCTTTGGATGTACAGACTTCGCAGATCAGATCAAATACCCGACGATCTTTTGACATTCTGAAGGAATCCTTCGCTGCGTAGGGAGATTCGTGACAAACGTACGTATAATTGCTCGGGTAAACAGCGAACGATATTTTTCTTAATTTCGATGACTAAAAACTCTTCTGAATTTCTCCCTGAACTCTCCGTGATGGAATTGACCCTGATTTCAGGAATCTCATTCCAGCACCCTGAAGATGCTGCGCAGTGCGTGAGGTCGATCGTTTCAATGAGTCCTCAGGAGTCTGTGGTTTTCGATTTTTTACCGAAATTGATGAAGGCAGTCGAGCAGACCAGTTCTCCGGATTTGTGTTTGTCTCAATTTGAGCGGTTTCTAACAGCCGCCCGAGATCGTGTACGGTTGATGGAATTTCTTTCTGATCATCCGAGAGCTGTTGAGATTCTGGTGCGAATTTTCTTGAACAGCCAATACCTCAGCCAGATTCTCTTTCGAATTCCAGACTCGATCTATCAGCATGTGGTCCGCGAGAGTCTAATCGAAATCAAGAGCCGCGAGCAGTATCGCGACGAAGCACTGGATGCCGCCAAAAACGAGACGACCTATCAAGATCGTTTAAACGCATTTCGACGCTATCAACATGAACAGATCTTGCGATTGGGAACCTGCGATGCATTTGGACTCATGGATCTCCGGTCGGTGACGGTGCAGTTGTCATTACTGGCAGATGGTTTGGTCCAAAGTTGTCTGTCATTGATCAGTCAGGAGACGGGAATATCGCTGGATGGGTTTGTGGTGTTTGCCTGTGGAAAACTGGGAGGCGAAGAACTGAATTACAGTTCGGATATCGACCTGCTGTTTTTGTCTGATGAAACCCCGGCTGAGTTCTGGTCTGTCGGCCAGAAGTTGATCCAAGCTCTTAGCAATGCGAGTTCTGAAGGGTTTCTCTATCGCGTCGATATGCGTCTGCGACCGTGGGGAGCATCGGGTCCATTGGTCAATTCTGTCGAAGCACACGTTGAGTATTTGAAAACGACAGCACGACATTGGGAACGACAGGCATTACTGAAAGCACGCGTGATTGCCGGTGACCAGCGAGTTGGCGCCCTCTTTTTCCAACAGATTGACCAACTCATTTACGAGCATCCGCCTGAAAACCTGAGAGAATTAATTCGCCTCACGAAACAGGACATTGAATCGAAGCTGTCAGAGAAAGGTCAGATGTGGGGGGAAGTCAAATCGGGGGCAGGTTCGATTCGCGATGTCGAATTCATCACACAATATCTTCAACTCAAGCATGCGGGTGACCGTCCTGAACTTCGCACCTTTAACACATTGGAAGGATTAATTCGATTGGCGGAATTCGGGTTTATCCGCTCGGATGAATATCGGAAGCTTTCGACGGGATACCTGTTTTTACGCAAGGTGGAGCATGCGCTTCAACTGATGCACAACAAGCAACTTCATCAGTTACCACGAGAGGAAGAAGCGTTGGATGCGATTGCCGTTCGTCTCGATTTTCCATCGCGGAAGCAATTTACGCAACAGTATGAATCACACTCGGCCTCGATTCGCCAAATCTTTCAGGCGCATCTTGGTAGTGATGAAACCGAAGAAGCTCCCCTTGAAAGTCGCTCTGCCGATCGCCTCTTGGCACGGTTGGCGTTATCGGAGCCCGATTATCCTTCCGTCTTCAATGAGGAGGAGCGATCGCAACATTTCAA
>Ga0181597_10003638_pt1 | contig 15885 bp, 9 predicted proteins | sample 041ome_5_FD_148647 | JGI IMG/M metagenome (GOLD analysis project Ga0181597, IMG submission 148647) | Coastal salt marsh microbial communities from the Groves Creek Marsh, Skidaway Island, Georgia - 041403US metaG (spades assembly) | ecosystem: Environmental > Aquatic > Marine > Intertidal zone >... | reverse complement strand
ACCGCTGGCTGGGTACCGCTTTCGGGATATTGGTGTTCACGGGTTTTTTGCGCTATCTGGCGACTAGGGTGCTCAACCAGGCTCACCTGCGCGCTGAGCGTACCGAGAACTTATGGGACGACGCCTTGGTCGAGGCGATCAAAAAACCATTGGGCTTGGGTATTTGGGTGGTTGGCATTTCCTTCGCCATAGATTCCATGAAACTGGAGAGTCAGGCAGAAATCTTCTCGTTGACCGATGAGCTTCGCGATGTCGCCGTTGTTTGGTTGATGATTTGGTTTGCCGTTAATTTTACCGAGAATGTGGAAAAGAGCTTTGTTGACGGCAAACACAAGCATTCTGTCGACGCTACAACGGCGACGGCAATCGGGAAATTACTGCGGGCATCGATCATCATTACTGGTGTTCTGATGCTCCTGCAGGCCTTCGGCTTTTCCATCTCTGGTGTGCTGGCGCTGGGCGGTGTAGGCGGCATCGCCATTGGTTTTGCTGCTCGTAGCTTACTGGCGAATTTCTTCGGCGCGTTGATGATTTTTTTGGATCGCCCGTTTTCTGTTGGCGACTGGATTCGCTCCCCGGATCGTGACATTGAAGGAACGGTTGAATCCATCGGCTGGCGGGTTACCCAGATTCGGACCTTTGACCAGCGGCCGCTCTATGTGCCGAACTCGGTTTTTACCGAAGTGTCTGTCGAGAACCCCTCGCGCATGAACAATCGTCGGATCTACGAAACCTTTGGTATTCGTTACGACGATTTAAGCCGAATGCCGGGCATTGTTGCTGACGTTCATCAAATGCTGGTTGCTCACGAGGACATCGCTCAAGAACGAACGCTGATGGTGAATTTCGTGACCTTTGGTGACAGCACCTTAGACTTCTTTGTGTACAGCTTTACGAAAACCACGGACTGGGCGACCTTTCACGCGGTGAAACAAGACGTGCTGCTCAAAATTGCTGACATCGTTGCTGCTCACGATGCGGAGTTTGCGTTTCCAACACAGACCCTGCAGTTGCAAACGCCTGAGGCGTTGGAGCAACTGGCTCGAGAGCAACAGAGCGACAATCAAGGGGTGGGCTAGGGTCTATGGCCGACGTGTTACAGGAACTGATCGCGACAGCAGACTTCCCTACGCCGGTATCCCGTGCCCTGCAGAGCGCCCGAGTACTCGCTGATGCGGGTGACATGGCCGCTGCCATTGATCGAATGGCGGTCACCTTGACCGCCGAACTGCAGGATCAATCCCCGGTAATTCTTGGCGTGCTGCCCGGCGGCTCCTATCTGCTCGGGGCGCTGATGCAGCGCATGGTATTTCCGCTGCAGATTGCACACTGCGGCTTTGACGGTGATGAACCCATTGTGGCGGGAGATTTACCTTCCTTGACCGAGCGTCTGGTCGTGGTCGTAGATGATGGGCAGATGAGAGCGAGTCAGGCGGAAGCCCTGCTGGCGGTACTGTCCGGTCATCAGACAGGGCCTGTCTGGCGATGCAGTGTGATACAGCGTACGGCCTCATCTGAGTTCACTCGACAGCTGGGTGTGGTGACTACCGATTCGTCTGGTGTATTCGGGTGCGGTTTAGACGTGTTGGGCTATTGCCGCAATCTGCCTAGCCTGTATCGAACCGCCTAGCGCGCTAAGGGGTTTCCGTCTCAAGCCCCAACTGGAAGGTTTCAAAGTGTGCCTGCAGCTTTGCCGGTGGTGAGACTTTGTCGATTCGCACCAACAGACCGAACAGTGGGTGGTCAAAATAGTGCAGCTCACCGCTGCGCATTCGCTGGCTTTGGTCTAACCGGGCATAGCCGGCGAGGTCCGAAGTTGGTGCCGTTGGCGTCGGCTCCAGCCACAATGTGGCTTGGGTATGCAAATATCGGCCAAGGGTCACGGCCAAATGTCCCTGAAGCTCGCCATTGCCAAGATTCACATAGATTGGCTGAGGATTACCGCGCTCGGGAACCGGCTGCTGCCAAGCCAGCTGCTGAAGTACCTCGAACTCACCAGAATTCTCTAGGCGTCTAACCAGATCGCGCAGCGCGAGTTGCTCGTCGGGCACTTGCCGAAAGGCGTTGTGTGCCATTCCCTGCATAAAGACCGTAACCCCGTGGATAAGTGCCAGATATGGGGTAGGCGTGACCTTGGTTTGGTTGCCCGGCACCGCTCGAAATTGAGGTTCGGGAAGCGGCGCCAGGGTGTCGCTGGCGAAACTCTCGCGAGCAAGTGCGCCTTCCGTCGCATCTGCCGAAAATATCTCATTCTCGCCGCCGATTGGGGTTATGGGCGCAGACTCTGCTGTGGATAGATCCGATGCAGGCTGTCCGGTGGCTTTAATCCCTTGATCGGGCGGTTCGATCAGGTCCTGTAATGGGGGCGATTCTGCTGGCTCAAGAGGCTCCGCACTGTCGGATCCAAAGCAGAACTGCGGGGTTGCCGGCCGCAGGGGCAAATCAAGGTCATCGATTTGAGCCGCCGGACTCAGGTCGAACAGGTTGGCCGGCAGTGATCTAGGTTCAGCGATCAGCAAGGGTTCCCGGTTGTCTAAAGTCTCGGCAGCAGAGCCGCTGTCTTTGGCCTGCGCCAATAGGGCGCTCGATGTGTCGAGTCGTTTAAAGAGGATGACTTCAATAGTGAACAGATTGTCCGGCACCAGCTCGTCCAGCGACTCAAGTTGTGCCAGCTGGGTTGAACTGTAATCAACGAGCGGTGCATCGATTTGATCAGGGACTGGTTCAGCGGCTTGATCGGCGGCTTGATCGGCGGCATGGGAAAACAGGCAGCCAAGGCTGAGTCCGCAGCCAGCGATGGCTGCGAGTCCTCGTTTTAAAACAGCCGGTAAACGATGACCTTGTAGGCGGTGATTTGGCACGGGTTTAGTTTTGCTCGTTTGTTCGGGCCGGGGCTAGGCCGCTTCTCTTTGCGGAGACAATAGCTCAAACAACGATTGAATGAACGCGACTCGGTCGGCGAATTCAGGAAGCTCTTCAACGATGCGCAGCGTGGATGCGCCGTCCAGCCGATAAATATCGCTCTGCTGCTGCACGAGCCGCACGATTTCCATGGGTTCCACCGACGTTGTTTTGCTGAACTCTAACTTGCCCTTGGTGTCGCCTAAATCGACTTTGAGAATTCCCAGACGCTGAGCCTGCAATTTGATTTGGGTGATTTGAAACAGGTTCTGTACGGACATCGGGAGCAGGCCGAATCGGTCGATAATTTCGCCTTTCAAGTCATCCAGCTCGCTACTGTCGCCGGCGCCAGCAATACGTTTGTACAAAATCAATCGGCTTTGCACATCAGGCAAGTAGTCTTCGGGAATCAGTGCAGCCACATGCAAATTCACTTCCTGACTGACCGGCTCCAAGGGCGTGTCTCGATCCGGAATTTTGCCCGCTCGTAGGGCTTCCACCGCACGATTGAGCATGTCCATGTAGAGCGAAAAACCAATAGATTCAATTTGGCCAGATTGATCGTCACCGAGTAGTTCACCGGTGCCCCGAATCTCCATGTCTTGGGTTGCCAAGGTAAAGCCAACACCCAGCTCACCGGCCGCTTCAATGGCCTCCAGACGTTTCACCGCATCGGAGGTCATACTTCTGCGATCCGGTGTCAGCAGGTAGGCGTAGGCCTGACGGTGGCTGCGACCAACTCGGCCGCGCAGTTGGTGCAGTTGGGCCAGACCAAATTTGTCTGCCCGTTCGATGATGATCGTGTTGGCGTTTGGAATGTCGATACCAGTTTCGATAATCGTGGTGCAAACCAACACATTCAAACGGCGGTGATAAAACTCGCCCATCACCCGTTCCATCTCGTTTTTGCCCATCTGACCGTGGGCGGTGCCGATTCGCGCTTCAGGAATCAGCTCTTCCAGGGCTGCCGCTGCTTGCTCAATGGTGCGCACTTCGTTGTGCAAGAAAAAGACCTGACCGCCGCGCATCAGCTCCCTACTGATGGCTTCCTTGATGCTTTGTTCCCGATGCGGCTGCACGAAGGTTTTGATCGACAGGCGCTTAGCGGGGGGCGTGGCAATAATCGACAGGTCGCGCAAGCCGCTCAGCGACATGTTGAGCGTTCGTGGTATGGGCGTTGCCGTTAGGGTAAGTACATCGACTTCAGCCCGCAGGGCACGAAGACGCTCTTTTTGGCGCACCCCGAAGCGGTGCTCCTCATCAATAATGACAAGCCCAAGATCGTTGTATTTGAAGTCGGAACTGAGCAGCTTGTGAGTACCGATCAGGATGTCGATGTTGCCGGATAGGCAGCGGGCCGTAATGTCATCGATTTCCTGTTGGCTACGCTGTCGTGAGACCACGTCGATCGTGATCGGCCAATTTGCAAATCGGTCGCGAAACGAGTCAAAGTGCTGCTGGGCGAGCAGGGTAGTCGGCACCAGTAAAATAGTCTGTTTGCCGCTTTGTACTGCAGCAAAGGCCGCGCGCATGGCAACTTCGGTCTTACCAAAGCCCACGTCGCCGCAAACCAGCCGGTCCATGGCCTGTTCTTCGCCCATGTCATGCAGGGTCTCTTCGATGGCAATGCCTTGGTCGGGGGTTACCTCGAAACCGAACTCGTCAGCGAAAGTCTGGTAATCCTCGGCATTGGCGCGGAGCTTATGAGATTTGCGTGCGGCGCGGCGGGCATAGATATCCAGCAGTTCCGCCGCAACATCAATGACTTTTTCAGCCGCTTTTTTCTTCGCTCTGTCCCACTGGTCTGAACCCAGTCGATGCAGGGGCGCGTGCTCTTCGTCAGCGCCAGCGTAGCGGCCAATGAGATGCAATGACGTCACCGGCACATAGAGTTTGGCGTCGCCGGCGTAGCCAAGCGTCAAAAACTCTTCCGCGCTGTTGTCGATGGTAAGTGTTTGCAGGCCCAGGTATCGACCCACACCGTGTTCGACGTGCACCACCGGGGCACCCATATTCAGTTCGGTGAGGTTGCGAACAATCTGTTCTGGGTCGATAACGCGCTTGCCGTTGTCGCGGCGCTTTGCCGCCGGCTTTGTGCCCAGTACCTGAGATTCGCAGATAATGATTGTGTCATCAGCAATCATTCCTTGTTGGATCGGACCAACGCAAATGTCGTGCTGGGTAGTTTGCCTGTGTTCGGCAAACCCCTCGATGTGGCGGGTGGTGATCTGGTGCTTGCGCAGCAGTTCATCAAAGACCTCGCGTCTGCCAGCGGATTCGGCCACGAAAAGTATGGATTGGGTGCTGGCATCAACAAAACGTTGCAGGCTTGCTGCCGGCGAAGAAGCCTTGGCTTCAATGCGCAGATCAGGCAGTGGGTTGGTAGCGAATCGGACTTGGTGTTTTGCGTGGTCGCCGCCAAGCACGATGCGGCGGCGCTCCTGGAGGTGTTGATTCAGTTCATCGGTGCCCAAGTAGAGCTGTTGAGGGGGCAGGATAGGGCGCTCAACATCGTGACGCAGAGATTCATAGCGGCTGCGGATGTCTTGCTCAAAGTTCAGTGCAGATTCCGCGATACCGTCTTCGGTCAGAAAAATGGCGTTTTCCGGCAGGTAATCAAAAAGCGTAGCCAGTTCATCAAAAAACAATGGCAGGTAATACTCCACACCATTGGGTGCGATGTAGCTGCTGACGTCTTGATAGACATTGCACTGGCGGACATCGACCTGAAACTCGTCATGCCAGCGCTCGCGAAAACGGGCGATTGCAGGGTCATCAAAGGGAAATTCTTTAGCCGGCAACAGGCTCATGCATTCGATGCGATCCACCGTACGTTGAGAATCTGGGTCGAAGGTGCGCAGAGTGTCAATTTCATCGTCCAGCAAATCGATACGTACCGGCAGAGGTGCGCCCATGGGGTAGATGTCCATTAGGGCACCGCGCACGGCGTATTGGCCTCGTTCCGTCACGGTTTCGACACTTTGATAGCCCGCGGACTCCAGCAACAGGCGCTGGTTGGCGACATCAAAGGTTGCCCCACAGGCCAGCTCGAAGCAGGCTCCGTCGAGATAACTGAGCGGCGGTACTTTCTGCATTAGAGTAGAGACCGGTACGGTTAACACCCCGTGAGTGGCGTTGCGCAACGTTTGCAGGGTGGCCAGCCGTTCCGAAATGATGTCCTGATGAGGCGAAAAAGCGTCATAGGGCAAGGTTTCCCAATCGGGAAAACGAAGGTTTTCGAGTTCTTCGGTGCTTGAAAAAAAACCGATACCGTCGCGCCAACGGTCCGAATGAGCTGGCTGGTTCGTCACAATCACGCACAGTTCATTGACTTGCTTGGCCAGCGCTACCGCAGCGAAAAGGTCTGCGCTGCCTTTCAGTCCAGTCCAATGTAAACGCATGCCCGGCCTGGGCGGCACGCAGAGCTCTGGCGTGATTTTCCCGAGAGGTAGAAGGTTGGATTGCTGAGTTTCTGACACGGGCGAGTTGGTTGCCAAATACTTGTCCTTGACTGCTGTGGGCGGGTTGCCGACGAGGCGCGCATTTTAACCGCTGAGGCCCGGTCTGTCAGCGGTTAGCCGAGGATTGCTGGTCGCACCGGACTACGAAAATACCCATCGAGGGGTACTAGCGTAACAATAATGGCTGGGCTACAGTTTCAAGTTACCCCGTGCGGCTGCGGAAGAGAGCAGTCGAGGGAGGAGAGAAAAGCAAAGGGATAATCAGGGGAAGGGGAAAAAGTCCGTGGGCGAGTGCTTTGGCACAGGCCCTTGGCGCTCAAAGCACGTATGGAACCAACAAATATTTTTGATCCGAACTACTTTCACAAAGTAGTCGATTGCCAACACGCCTGTCCGGCACACACACCGGTGCCAGAGTACATCCGATTGATTGCACAGGAGCGGTACACCGAAGCCTACATGCTCAATTGGGATTCCAATGTGTTTCCCGGTGTATTGGGGCGAACCTGTGATCGCCCCTGCGAACCGGCCTGTCGGCGGGTTCGTACCGAGGAAACGCCAGTGGCGATTTGCCGTCTCAAACGCGCTGCAGCGGACAACAAGGGGGATGTCACCCCGTACTTGCCCCACGTGCCCACGGAAAAAAATGGCAAGCGCATCGCGCTGGTTGGTGCAGGGCCTGCCTCCTTGGCGGTTGCCCGAGATTTACTGCCCTTTGGCTACGAAGTGCATTTGTTCGAGCAGGATGAAAAGGGCGGCGGCTTTATGCGCAGTCAGATTCCCGCCTTCCGCTTACCCGAAGAAGTGCTCGACGAAGAGGTCGACCGTATTTTGGACATGGGCGTTCACTGCCATTTTGGTCAGGCCATCGACAGCATGAAAGAGCTGATGGAACAAAAATTCGATGCTTACTTCATTGGCACCGGAGCACCAAGGGGTAGAGATTTGGAGCTTACCGGGCGAGAAGACGTCAACGATTATATCCATATCGGTATCGACTGGTTGAGCAGTGTGGCCTTTGGTCATATCACAGAAATAAAAGGCAAGGTCATCGTCATGGGCGGTGGCAATACCGCCATGGACTGCTGTCGGACCTCACTGCGATTGGGTGCGGAATCCGTCAAAGTAGTCGTGCGCTCTGCCTTTGAGGTGATGAAAGCCTCGGAGTGGGAAAAAGAAGACGCCATGCGCGAGGGCATTCCCATCATCAATAACCGGCCACCTAAAGAGTTTGTCCACGAGAACGGCAAGCTGAAAGGCGTATTGTTCGAGTGTGTGACCCCCGTGCGGGGCGAAGACGGTCGTTTGCGTTACGAGCCGTCTGGCGAACCCGATGAGTTCATCGAGTGCGATCATGTCTTGATGGCCATCGGCCAAGACAACCACTGTCCCTGGATCGAACGCGATTTGGGCATTGAATTTGACAAGTGGGACTGCCCAACACTGGACGAGGTGACTTTACAGTCCACCAATCCAAGCATTTTCTTCGGCGGGGATAGCGCGTTTGGTCCGGAAAACATCATTTGGGCCTCAGCCCACGCGCACCGTGCGGCCATCAGCATTCATCTGTACTGCCACGGTAAGGACCTGAAAGCCGACAGGCCGCCAGAGGGCGTGAATTTACTGTCGACCAAGATGGGGGTTCATGAATGGGCCTATGATGCGGGGCATGACCCTGCGGTCCGTCAGCTGGTGCCCTTGGTTGAACACGAGTCGTCTCTGAACAATTTGAAGGTAGAGGTGGAACTTGGTTTTGATGCCCAGTTGGCCGCTCAAGAAGCTCAGCGTTGTCTGAACTGCGATGTGCAAACCGTGTTCACCGATAACTTGTGCATCGAATGTGATGCCTGCGTCGACATCTGTCCGATGGACTGCATTTCCTTTGTCGAAAATCAACCAGAAATCGAGCTGCGCCAGTCGTTGATGGCGCCGGCGCTGAACGTTGACCAGGACTTGTACGTATCCGATTCGCTGCAGACCGGGCGAGTGATGGTCAAGGACGAAGATGTGTGTCTGCACTGTGGTTTGTGTGCAGAACGCTGCCCAACCAACGCATGGGATATGCAGCGCTCTGTGGTTCATATCCCGCAACTGGGTTCCTTTGGAGAGTAGGCCAGCATGAATACCAAAATAAACGACTTCGTGATTCGCTTTGCGAACGTGAATGGCTCGGGTTCGGCCAGCGCCAACGGTATGTTTGCCAAGGCTCTGTTCCGCATGGGCATTCCGGTGGCGACGAGGAATATTTTCCCCTCGAATATTCAGGGTCTACCGACTTGGTTTGAGGTTCGCGTCAGCGAGCAGGGCTATTTGGGACGCCGGGAAGGCGTCGACATCATGGTGGCCATGAACGCTGAAACCTTCGCCGAGGACATTGACAGTATTTTGCCCGGCGGCTACTTGGTCTATGACAATTCCAAACCCCTGCCGCGAGAACTTGTGCGCAGCGACGTTCACGAGATTGGTATTCCCATTGCCACCATGATGCTGCCGGAATTTGCGGACCCAAAACAAAGAAGTTTGTTTAAGAACATCACCTATCTTGGTGCTTTAGCTGGACTTTTAAACATCGAATTTGACGTAATCACCGGCATGGTGGCTACCCAGTACAAGGGCAAGGATGCGCTCATTGAGCCGAACATTCGTGCCCTGGAGATAGGTCGCAACTACGCGCTGGAGTATCTGCAAGCGCCTTTACCGTTGCAGGTGCAGCGCAGCGATGCGGTGGGCAATCGCATCATGATCGATGGCAATGATGCCGCTGGCTTAGGCAGCGTTTATGGCGGGGCAACGGTCTGTGCCTGGTATCCGATTACGCCGTCGACCTCGGTGGCTGAGAGCTTTGAAAACCACAGCAAGCGGCTGCGGATCGATAAAGACACCGGGCACAAAAACTACGCCTTTATGCAGTCCGAGGACGAGCTGGCGGCCATCGGTATCGTGATTGGTGCGGCCTGGAACGGCGCGCGTTCGTTTACCGCCACCAGCGGTCCCGGTATTTCCTTGATGTCGGAGTTTTTCGGGCTGGCCTATTTTGCCGAGATCCCTGCGGTGGTCTGGGATATTCAACGATCTGGTCCATCCACCGGTATGCCCACACGAACCCAGCAGGGTGATTTGATTGGTGCTGCCTATGCGTCGCATGGTGATACCAAACACCCGCTGTTGTTTCCTGCCACGCCCAAGGAGTGTTTCGATTTTGCTGCGGACGCCTTAGATTTGGCGGATCGACTGCAAACGCCGATTTTGGTCCTCAGCGACCTGGAATTGGGCATGAACGAGAATTTAAGCGACCCGCTCGAGTGGGATGACAGCCGACGCTACGACCGAGGTAAGGTTTTGTCTGCCGAGCAGCTCGATGGCCTGGAAACCTTTGGCCGTTATCTGGATGTGGATGGTGACGGGGTGGGCTACCGAACCCTGCCGGGAACCCACCCGGATAAAGGGGCTTTCTTTACCCGTGGCACCTCACGGGACGAATACGCCGCCTACACCGAATCGCCAGATGCGTACCAACGCAACATGGAGCGTCTGCAGTTGAAATGGCAGACCGCTCGTGGCTTGGTGCCAAAGGCGGAAATCAACGGGCGGGGTGGACGAGTGGGTGTGCTGTATTACGGCACTACGTCGCTACCGATTCCTGAAGCGCTGGACAAATTGGCCGTGAGCGGGATTCATCTTGACACCTGCAGGGTGCGCGCATTCCCGTTTGGTGAGGAAGTGGAGGCCTTTGTCGCAGATCACGATTTGATTTTCGTGGTGGAGCAAAACCGCGACGGTCAGATGCGCACATTGCTCGTCAATGAGCTGCAGACCGATCCCGCAAAACTGATTCCGATTTTGTACTTTGCCGGCTTGTCGATTTCCGCTGACTTTATCGACGCACAGATCAGCGAGTACTACGAAGAACACAAACTGGCCCGCCTGACCGAGGTGACATCATGACATTTGTATCGAAGCCACGGGTACATCACCCGAACCTGCCCACCAACGAATTGGGCTTAACGCGTCGCGATTACGAAGGCTCGGTGTCTACCCTGTGCGCGGGCTGTGGCCACGATTCCGTCAGTGCCGCCATCGTGCAGGCCTGCGCCGAGCTGTCCTTGCCGCCACATCGCTTTGCGAAAGTGTCCGGTATCGGTTGCTCGTCCAAAACGCCTAGCTATTTTTTGAATCGTAGCCACGGTTTCAACTCGGTACACGGCCGTATGCCCAGTGTGGCTACCGGGGCAAATCTAGCAAATCGGGACTTGATGTGTGTCGGCGTCTCCGGTGACGGCGACAGCGCGTCCATCGGCCTAGGTCAATTCGCCCACGTGGTGCGCAGACGAACCAACATGCTCTATCTGGTGGACAACAATGGCACCTACGGCCTGACCAAGGGCCAGTTTTCTGCTACCAACGACAAGGGCTCTACCAGTAAAAAGGGTGTGCCGAACCTGTACGAACCCATTGATCTGGTGAGCATGGCCCTGCAGTTGGGCGCCAGCTTCGTCGCGCGCAGTTTTTCCGGTGACAAGGCTCAACTGGTGCCACTAATTAAGGCGGCGCTCAAGCATAAGGGCATGGCCTTTATCGACGTCATCTCGCCCTGTGTCGCCTTTAACAATCACGGCGGTTCTACCAAGAGTTTTGAATTTGTTCGTGAGCATTCGAGCAGCGTGGTGGACGCGGATCTGATTTTTGGCCAGCCAGAAATTACCGCGGACTATGCCGAGGGGACTCAGGAAAATATTGCCATGCCCGATGGCAGCACGCTGCAACTCTACAAAATTGATGCGAACTACGATCCTCATGATCGAATCGGCGCCATGACCTACGTGCAAAAAATGCAGGAGCAAGGTCAGGTGGCCACCGGCTTGCTGTACGTTGATCCCGAAGCGCTCGAGTGCCATGACATCATGGAAACGACCGCCCGGCCCTTAAACGAGCTGACGGAAGAAACACTCTGCCCAGGGAGCGAGGTGCTCGAAAGCATCAATCAAAGCTATCGCTAACGCTCCGGACACCCGCTCTCTTGTGGGATCGGTCGTTACTTGGTGGTAGAATTCTGCGCCGCCGAAACTTGCGCCCGTCGTGCCGTGCTATTGGCACCGGTCGGATGCTGGTCTCTGAGATCCACCTCTGGGTAAACAAAGGAGAAACCGTGCCTCTATCGAAACTGGATGACTACTTCCCCGATTGGAAAGAACGCGAAGCCTTGGCCGAAGCGATGATTCCCCTGATCGGCAAACTCTATCGCGAGAACATTGTTGTCTATTGTTTTGGGAGAGCTCTCTATAACCAGAGCGTTACGCAACTGATGAAAACCCACCGCTACGTGCGGCAGGTTGCCCAGAATGAGCTGTCTGAGTTCGAAACGTTTCCCATCTTGCAGGCGATTTCCGGCCTGGACCTCGGCCCTTGCCATATCGACCTTGGTAAGTTGGCCATTAAATACATGGACGATGCGGTCTCGGCCGAGTCAACGCCTGAAGAATTCGCCGCCAAGGAATGTAAGAGTGTTATCGGTTCCTCCGCGACCCCGATCGCGGCGCCACAAGATGTGGTGCTATACGGGTTTGGGCGTATTGGACGCCTGCTGGCACGGTTGTTGATTGAAAAAACAGGCAGTGGCAGCCAACTGCGACTGCGAGCCATCGTGGTACGCAAGGCCAGTGAGGATGACTTGATCAAGCGTGCGAGCCTGCTGCGTCGGGATTCGGTACACGGCAGTTTTCAGGGCACCATTCGGGTCGACGAAGAAAACCAGTGCATTATCGCGAACGGTAACGTGATTCGTATGATCTACGCCCCAAGCCCCGACCAGGTGGACTATGAGTCCTATGGCATTCATAACGCCCTGATTATCGATAACACGGGTGCGTGGCGTGATATGGATGGCCTGTCAGAACACCTCAAATCGAAAGGCGCAGGCAAAGTGATTCTCACCGCACCGGGCAAAGGCGAGGTGAAGAACATCATTTCCGGCATCAATACCGGCGACATCGAGGAGAGTGACCGAGTCTTGGCGGCAGGCAGCTGTACCACCAACGCCATCGTGCCCGTACTTAAGGCCATAAACGATCACTACGGTATCGAGTGCGGTCATATGGAAACTGTGCATGCGTACACCAACGACCAAAACTTGATCGACAATTACCACAAAAAGAATCGTCGTGGCCGTGGCGCACCACTGAACATGGTGATTACTGAAACTGGCGCATCGTCCGCCGTGGTCAAACTGCTGCCCGAATTGGAAGGTAAGCTCACGGGTAACGCCATTCGCGTACCCACCCCCAACGTGTCGCTGGTGATCTTGAACCTAACGTTGGAAAAAGCGGGGACCGAAGACGAGGTGCGCGAGTTCCTGCGTTCAGCGGCCTTACACAGCAGTTTGCAGCGTCAAATCGACTTCACCACGTCTCCGGAGATCGTGTCATCCGACTTGGTCGGCAACCGCCACGCTTGCATCGTTGATGGTGAGGCGATTATTGCCAAGGACAACCGTGTGGTGCTCTATGTGTGGTACGACAACGAATTTGGTTACGCCTGCCAAGTGGTGCGCGTGGCGCAAAAGCTGTCGGGTATTCGTTATCCACTGATCCCCGAGGACGTCGTGAAGATGGGATTTTAGATCCCAGTGACTGCTCCTGTTAGAACCCGTATCGCACCGTCACCCACGGGTGACCCTCATGTGGGTACTGCCTACATGGCGTTGTTCAACTGGGCCTTTGCCCGTCATCACGGCGGGCAGTTTGTGCTGCGGATCGAAGACACGGATCAGGCGCGCAGCACTGCGGCCTCTGAAGAGGCGATATTTGATGCGCTGGGTTGGCTGGGGCTGGATTGGGACGAAGGTCCCAATGTGGGTGGAGCTCACGGCCCATACCGACAAAGTGAGCGTAAGGCGACCTACGCGGCCCATGCAGAAACGTTGCTGCAAAAAGATCACGCCTTTCACTGTTTTTGTTCCAAAGAACGGTTGGACGCTGTGCGCTCGGAGCAGCAGGCGAACAAACAAACCACCCGTTACGACGGGCACTGTATTTCCTTAAGTGCCGACGAGGTTGCTACGCGCATCGCCGCAGGTGAGTCTCACGTTATTCGTATGCGGGTACCGGAAGAGGGTGACTGTACGTTCACCGATCGTCTGCGCGGGGAAATCAGTATCCCCTATGCACAAATCGACATGCAGGTGCTGGTGAAAGCTGACGGCATGCCCACCTATCACCTTGCGGTGGTGGTGGACGATCATTTGATGGGAATCACTCACATTCTGCGTGGCGAGGAATGGCTGAACTCGGTGCCCAAACACCAACTGCTCTACCAGTACTTCGATTGGCCGATGCCCGAGTTGATCCATCTGCCGCTGTTGCGTAACCCGGATCAGAGCAAACTGTCCAAACGCAAGAATCCCACCAGCGTCACCTATTACCGTGACATGGGTTATCTGCCGGAAGCCTTGGTGAATTACCTAAGCTTGATGGGCTGGTCCATGCCCAACGAGGAGGAAATTTTTTCGCGCCAAGAAATGGTCGAGGCCTTTGACGTGGATCGTATGACTACCGGCGGTCCCATATTCGACCAAACAAAATTGAGTTGGCTCAATGGCCAGTATCTGCGGCGCTTGGATGCACCTGAGTATGCCCAGCGAATACAGGATTGGATGTTGAACACGGCCAAGCTAGAGCAGCTTATCCCCATGGTGCAAGAACGGGCCGAGCGTTTGTCCGACTTGCTGCCCTTGGTGAATTATTTGCTCGGGAATCTGCCGGACCTGAGCGAAGAACATTTCGAGCACAAGTCCATGGAGCGTGCCGATGTGTTGAAGGTGCTGCATCACACCTTGGCCGCCTTTGACGAGATGCGTGACTGGCAGCGAGACGATTTATTTGCGCTGTGTCAGGGGATGGCTCAGGCCATGGAACTGAAGTTTCGAGACTTTTTGTTCCCTTTGTTTATCGCCACCAGTGGCAGGGCGGTATCGCTACCGCTCTTCGATTCTTGGATGTTTTTGGGTGCGGATTTGAGTCGGGCGAGACTCCGATCGGCGCTAGAACTGATTGGCGCATCCAAAAAAGAACGTAAGCGTTTGGACAAAGAATACCAAGCAGTTAAGGCAGCAATTGACAGTGCGCCAGCGCCTACCTAATATGCGCGCTCCTTCGGTCATCGCTCTTCCAGAGTGCGCATGACCGCGGCGCAGCAACTCCATCGGAGCTGCGCGACAGAAGGTTTGGGGCTATAGCTCAGCTGGGAGAGCGCCTGCGTGGCACGCAGGAGGTCGGCGGTTCGATCCCGCCTAGCTCCACCAAATCTTTGCCTGCATCTCCAGGAGACTGGCGCAGTGTATTGGCGCATCGCCCCAGGGAAATCCTGGAAGAGCTTGTCGAAATGCGTAGTACCACGCAAAAATCCAATGTAATTCTGGCCGCAGGCACGGCCGTGTAAACTAGTTCCCATGCGCTGCCCCTATTCTCGAATTGCGTTCGCTACGCTTCTCCTGCTCGGGCAGGGGCTGGTCGCGTTACATGCTGCTGAATTTGGCACTGATGTGCACCATCACGACGGCGTGCTCTGTTCGGCGATACTTCACGAAGACCACGATATTCCCATTGCTACCCGCAGTGGCTCATGGCCGGCTGTTGATCAATGCCACGCCAATCAAGCATTGGCTTCCGCTCAAGGGTGCGTCGTTTGTGCCCTTGTCTTAAGACCTCCCGCAACGGGGCCGCCCCCAATCTAAAGCCCTCAACGACCCATTATTTTCGCTCTGTTGACTGTGGCAACGTGTATTCGCTGGCCGCGCTTTTTGAGTGGGAACTTGGCAAGTCAGCGAATGCCATTTGGGCCGGGTCTGTGGCCGTTGCCATGGGCATTCTCTCGATTGATGTTGAAGCAGGTGGTTCGGGGGTTGTCGATGCCCAAGCGGTTAAGCTGCTTACCGAAGGCTTCAACCGAACCCTGTCTCACCTTGGTATGATCCGGCAGCGGTATCCGTCACCCACGGGTCAGCGCTTTCTATTCGATCGGCAATCGGTCAAGTCTTCGCTTTCAGGTTCTCAGGTCTCGTTAAAAGCAGCAGGGGAGACCGTAATGGCGGGGGAACTGTTGGGTTACGTGACCGATTGGCATGGGCGGGCCGTGTTTGAAGCGCGTTCCCCAAAGGACGGGCTGTTAATGCTCAGGTTGTCGGCCCAGCCTGTTAACCAAGGCGAGACGCTGGTGGTGGTCGGTTCGACAAAGAGCCACGCTGGCGACGCGCCGTCAGAACGTCGCCGTGTTTACTGAGGGCTTTTCAGGTGCCCGCGAAAAACGAATCCCGCCGCCACGATGGCGACAATCAGAAGCGGCGTTAAGCCGAGGAAATAGTCTTCAATTTCGGTGGCGTCGATGCCGCCCAGCAAAAGCGCAGCCATCATCACCTGATAGATCAGCCCAAAACTGCCAAGGGCGATCGACGCTATTTTTTGCGCGTTGGAGCCGCTAAACAAAGGGCCAGCCACCAGCAAGCCGAACAGTGCGTAAAGCCAGAACCCAA
>Ga0181597_10003628_pt1 | contig 15907 bp, 14 predicted proteins | sample 041ome_5_FD_148647 | JGI IMG/M metagenome (GOLD analysis project Ga0181597, IMG submission 148647) | Coastal salt marsh microbial communities from the Groves Creek Marsh, Skidaway Island, Georgia - 041403US metaG (spades assembly) | ecosystem: Environmental > Aquatic > Marine > Intertidal zone... | reverse complement strand
TGGCTTGGAACACAGTCTTTGAATTTGCAGCATCGACTGCACCTACTGTGACTGCCACAGCTAACAAGACTGATATATTCTCGTTTAGATATAACGGTTCAGTCTGGCAAGAAATTGGTAGAACACAAAACATGGCACAAACTTAATAATCTATGGAAGTATTACAACGCACAGCTAATCGTGGAAGTATCGCTACTGATACTGGGTATGATATTACTAACTCTTTGAAGTTTGAACCTGATAACTCTGAAATTTTAAAAAGAACTTATGGGTCAGGTGGAACTGTACAAAAATGGACTTTTAGCACTTGGATTAAAAGAACTGAATTAGTGGGGTGTAGACTTTTTGGTCTTAAAACTAATGGTAACGTATTTTTACAATTATCGGGTGATAAGCTTAGATGGTATGTAAATGGAAACGACCAATATACAGAAGCAGTTTATAGAGATACTGCTGCTTGGTATCATATAATTCTTCAGTTTGATACAACACAAGCCACTGCATCAAACAGAACAAAAATTTATGTCAATGGAGTTCAGCAAACATTAACTGGTAGTTATGTGGGTCAAAATACTAGTGCTATTATTAATAGTGCGGTTATACATGGTCTCGGTGGTAGAGAAGATAACAATACAGAAATATTTGCTGGTTATATGGCAGAAACATATTTTATTGATAATCAAGCATTAGAACCAAGCGATTTTGGTGAATATGATTCAGATAGTGGAATATGGAAACCTAAAGAATATGAAGGCACTTTTGGGACTACTGGTTGGTATTTAGACTTTGAAGATGCAGCTAACTTAGGTGATGATGTTAGTGGTAATAATAATCACTGGACTGAAACAAACATCACATCCGCAGACCAAGCAACTGACACACCTACTAATAATTTTTGTACTGGTAATAATCTTGTTAGATTTACCAATCCAAGTAGCACAGTCGTTGTTGATGGTGCTACCTTTATGCAAAAAGGTGCAAATGGACGTGAAACAATATCAGGAACAATGTATGCTTCATCAGGAAAATGGTATGCTGAAGTTCAACCCATTTATCCTACAGGTAATAATTTTTTGATAGGCGTAATGCCATCAGATAGCCCAATAATATATTTGGGTGGTCAAATTACTAATTTTCCTGGCTCGGCTTCAGGAGATGGGGGTGTTAGTTACATCAGTACTGGAAATAAGTACCTTGATGGTGGTAATTCTTCATATGGAAATGCATACTCAAGCGGAGCAAGTGTCGGTCCTGTTATTGGAATAGCACTGGATATGGATAATGGTAAAGTCTATTTTTCAATATCTAATGTTTGGCAAAACTCTGGAGACCCTACAAGTGGAGCTACTGGTACTGGTGCAATAGACTTACCATCACCTGAAAAATCTTATTCATTTCATGTTTCTATTTATAATAATGGAAATAGTGTTGCTATAAATTATGGTGGTTATACATATTTTACAATCTCAAGCGGTGAAAGTGATGCCAATGGCTACGGAACTTTTGAATACGCACCCCCATCAGGCTACTACGCCTTATGCACTAAAAACTTAGCGGAGTACGGATAATGCCTTATACAAATATAGACGACCCATCTGCACATTTTCAGGCTTTTACTTATACTGGAACTGGCACTACTAATTCCATTACATTAGACGGAAATAGTGATTTGCAGCCTGACCTTTATTGGTATAAAACTAGGTCAAATTCAAATTATCATTACTTAGCTGATTCAAGTAGAGGAACTACCAAGTACATATATCCTAATGACTCTTTGGCAGAAGGAACTGTAAGTTCTTTATATGTTCAATCCTTTGATACAAATGGAGTTACTCTAGGGGCTGGTGATTCAGGAACAAATACAAATGGAACTACTTTTGCAAACTGGGCTTGGAAAGCCAATGGTGGTACAACCTCAAGCAATACGGATGGAACGATTACTTCTACAGTTCAAGCTAATCAAGATGCAGGATTTAGTATTGGAACTTATACAGGAAATGGAACAACAACAACCACAAGCATAGGACATGGATTAGGAGTTAGACCAAATTGTGTAATAATAAAAAATAGAACATCTCTTGCGGACTGGGTTGTAGCACACGATGGGTTAGCTTATAACCATGTTATACGATTAAACATCACTGGGGGTCAAACTGATAGCATTACAGGAAGAGCAGGAATATGGGAAGCTAATAATCAAGGAACTTCAAGTGTTTTTAGTGTCTTTGGTGGTGGAACAGGAGATACAGTTTTAAATACTAATAAAACAAGTAATGATTATGTATTTTACGCTTTCGCAGAAAAACAAGGCTACAGCAAGTTTAACAAGTATGTCGGTAATGGTGCAAACAATGGTCCATTCATCTATACAGGCTTTAAACCTGCTTTTGTATTAACAAAAGGAACTAATGCATCTCAGTGGAGATTATACGATTCTGCAAGAAGTCCTAACAACGTGAATATTAATAGACTTTTTCCATACTCAACTTCAGCAGAAGCAACAGACACAGATGCAGGAATAGATATGTTGTCTAACGGTTTTAAAATAAGAGGCTCTGGTGGCGATTATAATGCTAGTGGTACAACATACATCTATATGGCATTTGCAGACAATCCACTTGTAACATCAACAGGAATCCCAACAACAGCGAGGTAAATTATGTGGGCTTTAGTAGAATCAAATAACGTAACACAAGTCTTTACAAGACCTAAAGGTATAACCGTAGGAGAAGTTAATTACCCTAGTAATATCTTTATGCTTTGGACAGCTTCAGAACTTGAAGCTATAGGGATTTATGAAATCGTTATCGACAACACAAACTTAAAAGATAAAGAGTATTACATCAACACCAATCAAAGCTTTGACTTTGCAGACGGTGTGGTAACAGCTTCATACGGTGTGGCAACTGCTAAACCTTTAGATGATATTCTATGGCAAGAAGGCGATGAAGATATGCCAGAAGATACTTCTGTAGGCGATGTAAAGCAACCGGGAATCCGTCAAGGCTATAAAGACACTATCAACGCACAAGCCGGTGGTATCTTACAAGGCACTGACTGGATGGTTGTCAGAGCTGCAGAAGGTGGTACAGCAGTACCAAGCGATATAGTAACTTGGAGAGCTGCAGTGCGTACAAAGTCTAATGACATGTGTACAATGATTGATGGTGTTGCAGACGTAGATGCTTTAGCAGCTTTATACTCTTATACAAATACAGGTACTGAAGAAAGTCCTGTTTACACAAGACCTTTAGGTGAGTTTCCAGAACTAGGAGCATAACATGGAACTATCAGCATATATCATTTGGAACATCTTTATAACTTTAGTCTTAGCCCCTATCTGGTTTCAGATTAGGCAGAACGCTGGAGAGCTTAGACGACACGATATATTGCTGAACAAAACACGTGAAGAGATTGCAAAGAATTACGTAACCAAAGATGAGTTAAGAAATGATATGACAATCATCATGGAAAGAATGGATAAAATCAGTGAAAAACTTGACAAACTGTTTGAAGTTAAGTAAAATAGGTATATAGGAAATAACTATGTCAAAAAGAAGAAATAGAAAAAGAAGTGGTGGAACAGCTAGACAAGACTATACTAAAGGTGGTAGAGTTGGTTATCAACGTGGAAAGGCTGTATTAGATAGAGAAACTGGTGAAGTTTTAGAAAACTTTAAAGCAATACCTACTAGAACACCTGTTCCTACAAGAACACCTACACCAGCTCCAGCACCTAGACCTGTGAGGGAAGTAGCAGCCCCTGCTCCTGCACCTAGACCAGCTCCTAGACCTGCTCCAACACCTGCACCTAGACCTGCTCCAGTTTATCGACCAGAGCCTATTGATGTGCCAGTTAGCAGAGTACCAACTCCTGCCCCTACACCAAGACCAACTCCGGCACCGACACCTGCTCCACAGCCATTTACATTTGCTAATAGATATGACGAAGAAACAGCATCAGTAGCAGCTCAAGAAGCTGCAAAACAAGCAATGGCTTTTAGTAATGAAGGAGTATCTGCTCCTGCACCCGTTATAAGACCTGAGTTAATTGCAGAAGATTATATGGTACCTGATAGAGAAACTATTCAAAGAATAGGACAGGAAGCTGCTCAGAAAGCTTTTAGAGGTGACTTAGATAGGGGTGGTTATAGATTTACTCCTGAACAACAAGCTGCTATTGAACAAGCTCAACAAAAAGCTGAAGCAGAAAGAAAAGCTGCAGAAACAGCTGCTGCTCAAACACAAGAAGATTTAGTAGATGCTAGAACAAGAGCAGAACAATTAGTATCTGGAGACATGACAGGTGTTCCTCAAATAGATACTCCTCAACAAGTTGAAGTAGGAGAGTTAGGTGTAGCTCAAGAGTTAGCACCTAGAGAAGATTTAGTAGCTGAAACTGCTGCAATGCCAACAGCTCCAGAAGCTGTAACAGCAGAAGCTGCACCAGCAGTAGCTGCTCCTGAACCACTAACTGCTGCACAGATGGAAGCAGCACAGATTACAGAAGCTCCTGAAGTTGCTGTAGCTGAAGGTGAAGTAAGACCTGAAGCATTAGCTGAAGCTGCACAAGTAGAACGTGTAGCTCCTATTGAAGCTGCTGAAGTAGAAATTATTCCCGGTGCTTTAACTGAAAGAATTGTAGGAACAATAAGCCCTAATGCTATGGCAGAAGCTGCTCAAGTAGCAGGTACAACGTTAGCAAGGGTTACAAGGGCTAAGAAACAATTACGAAATGCTGGTGTTAGTGAAGAAGATATAACAACATTAGGTAACGACCCCGAAGACCTAGAAGCTAGGTTAATGGATTTAACAGAAGCTGAACGTGGAGTTATTGCTGGGTTACCTGAAGAAGCTTTAGTATCCAATCAGTTAGACAGTTTATTAAGTGGCATTGAAGAAGGTGAAGTTCCTGCGTGGGCTAGACCTGCTGTAGCTAGTGTTGAAGCTATGTTAGCTCAACGTGGTATGTCAGCATCCACTGTAGGTAGAGATGCCTTGCTCAATGCTATTATACAATCTGCTGTACCTTTAGCACAAGCTAACGCACAAGCAATCCAGCAAAGTGTTGGACAGCAGAAATCAATTGAAGCTCAAGCCGAGTTACAAAATGCTCAGTTTAGACAACAGACAGCACTCGATAACGCTGGTAAAGTTTTTCAAATGGACATGGCTCAGTTTAGTGCTGACCAACAAACAGCATTATCTAACAGTAAATTCTTACAAACTGTAGGTTTAACTGAAGCTAATAACAGACAACAAGCTACAATTCAAAATGCTGTACTAATGTCTCAAGCTAACTTAGCTGAAGCAGACTTCTATCAGAAAGCTCAGATAAATAATGCTAATGCTTTCTTACAAACAGATTTAACTAATCTTAATAACGAGCAACAAGCTAATGTATTAAAAGCTCAACAAGCTCAACAAACGTTATTAAGTAATCAAGCAGCTCAAAATGCTGCAAGACAATTCAATGCTGCTAGTGATAATCAAACACAGCAGTTTATGACAAGTTTAGCTACCCAAGTAGAACAGTTTAATACACAACAAGCTAATACAATGTCTCAGTTTAATGCACAACAAATTAATGCAAGACAAGCTTTAGAGTTTCAAGTAGAAGCAGATTTAGAAAAAGCTAATGCTGCTATGGTAAATAACATTAATCAATTTAATGCTCAAGTAGAATTTGATAGAAGTAAATTTAATGTTGCTAACGCACAGGCAATTGAGCAATCTAATCTAGCATGGAGAAGACAAGCTAACACAATTAATACTGCTGCTGCTAACCAAGTAGCAATGCAAAATGCACAAAATGCATTTAACATGTCTTCACAAGCTCAGTCATTTTTATGGCAAGAGTTAAGAGATCAAGCTAACTACACTTGGCAATCTGCTGAAAATGAAGAAAATAGAAAAGCTCAACTGTATGCTCAAGCACTTGCAAACGAAGGTGCTTCTGCAAAAGACTGGTCTTCTAATGTTAGTAGTGTAAGTCATTTAATTAATAGTTTATTTGGTAATAAAGGTTAACGGAGAATATTATGGGTTTTAATCCTTTTAAAAGTATAAAGAAAATTGTCAAAAGTGTTGGTAAGCGTATCAAAAAAATAGGTAAAGGGCTTAAAAAAATTATGGCTAAGATAGCTAAACCTTTTGCTAAACTTGGACCCTTAGGCTCTATTGCTTTAGGTATGTTAATGCCTTGGGCTGCAGGTGCTATATGGACAGGCATGACGGGAACGACACTTACTCTTGCTAACTTTGGTGCACAAGCTGCAACTAATATTGCTAGTAAAAACTTATTTACCAAAGCAGTTGGGTATGTAATGAAAGGTGTTCATTGGGCAGCTTCTGGAGTTAAAACTGCTTACACAGATATATCAACAAAGATTAGCGAAGGTTTTACAGGATTAAAAAACAAAGCTCAAGAAGTATTTGGTGTTAATGCTGATGCTGGTGACTTAGTTGCAGATGCTGTTAAGAATGGTCCAGAAATAGACACAACTATATTAGATAAAAATTTAGCAGAACAAGCAAGAGAAGCAACCTTAAGTCCCAATGCAACTCTTGGTAAACCTTTAGATGTAAGCGAAGCTGTGTCTTCAGAAGTAAGCGGTAAGGTTTCTGAGGAAGCAGTTAAGAAAAGTTTTTTTGAACAAGCTAAAGACAAAGCTAAAGAAAGTGCATTAGGTGCTATTGGTACAAGTATTGAAGGAGCTATTAATCCTCAAGAACAAACATCAGAAGGCGGTATGCCTTATATAGAGCCTTATAATTTTTTAGGAGACAGTAACACTTATACTAAATATAATGAGCAGCAAACAATGTTACAGAACCAAGGATTTTCTTTTGGTGGACCTGCTTACAGTGCAAATATAGGAGCTTCTAATTTTGGAGAAAGCACTTATTTTAATTGGTTTAATCAGTATGGTGGGGGTAGATAAACATGGAAGAGAATTATAAAGATTACGACCAAGAAGGATTAAAGTTTTTATCTACTAATGGTAGACCTATACCCGGAGAATCTTTAACTAATTCTCCTGATACACCTTATCCTTGGGAACAACCAACTCAGTTTACAGAATTAGAACCTGCTATTGATGCTTTGTTTATAGAGCTTACTGAACCAGAAGCATATCATTCTTTACTAAATTTAATTGAGAATGAAGTTCCTATTGGAGATGTAACTCAAATAGTATTAACAGATGGATTTCAAAAAGGAATGTGGAACCCAGATTTGTTGCTACTTCTTATTGAGCCTACTATGTATATGATAATGGCACTAGCTGAAAAAGCTGGTATGATGGATAATGTAATCTATCAAGGAGAAGAAGAGGATGTAGAAGACCAAGACGAACAATTAAGCAGCATTGAAAAAGCAATTGATATAGCTCAAGATAAAATTGTACCGAAAGCAAGAGCAGGTGTTCTACCTAAAAATATAGAAGAAAAAATAGAAGAGATGACTCCACCGAGAGAACCAAGTTTATTGGAAAAACCTGAATTACAAGAGGATATATAATGGCAATTGAACAATTAGGTGAATCTTTATTAGCTTCTGCTAGAAAGAAACGTAAAAAGCAAGAACGTAGAGCTAAAATTTTTACAGGTCTAACTTTAGGTCTACAAGTAGGTAATCATTTTTTAAGAAAGAAAGCTCAAAAACGTGCTGATGAGTTTTGGACAAGTAATCAAGGACTTATAGACAGACGTGCAGGTCAGTTTACTAAAGGTACAGAGTTTTGGGATAAACACAACACCATGATAAATACTTACGGTGAATCTAAAGACTCTGTAACCGGTGAAAATTGGGTAGATGCTTTAAAACAACAAAAACTTAAGCAGTATCAAGCTGACCCACGATATAGTAAATTATATAATTCTGCCCTAGCAGAAGATCAACTAGAGTTTAATAGATCAGTAGAAAAATTAATACAAGATGATATAGATGCTTATAGACAAAAGGTAAGCGGTTATTCAGATTTTAGAACAATAGGTAAAGATACTAAAGAAACAAGAGCAGCGTACTTAAAACCTTTAAAAGATAAACTACAAAAAGGTGTTGACATTATTAATAAACAAGATAATGTTGGAGGCTGGTTACTTGGAGGCATGGGTTTAAAATCTTCTAACGATCAACTAGGAGATGTTAATGTCACACTGCCTGAAGGATATACTGAACAAGATAAAGCAGAACTAAAAACATTAGTAAATAACACCTTTATTAACATGAATAAAGTTAATAGTGCTTACGGTATTAAAGAGCCTATTCCTGATGTACAGTTAGAATCAATGATTAAGACAAAAGTATTCCAACCCAAAGTTGACCTTACTGAAGAGTTAAAACAAGTGGCTGAGTCAGTATTAACAGGAGAGGGAACATTTAAAAAATCAGATTTTAAAATTGAGATAGGTAAAAAAGAAACAACAGTTGCTAATTTTTTAGAAGAGTTTGAAGACGATAATGGTAAGCATTTAACCGATTCACAAAAACAAAATATTATTAATGATGCTTTAATTATAGCTGATTATCAATTTAAAATATTTAAAAATAACCAAGAAAAATCAGGAGCCGGTCCTTTAATGATTCCTGATGGAGGTATTAAATCTTTTTTTGATACTGCCTTAAAACAAGTTATAGGTTCAGATTTAACATATAAAGTTGGTAAAGGAGGATTTTTATTGATGTCTGAAGAACCTAGGGGAACATATAAACGTACTGCAAGAGAAAATTTTGTTAAAAGTATTTTTAATCCTTCTAAAGATAATATCGAGGTTCCTGCTCCTAATAAAAAAGACGGGACTATTACAGTCGATATAGACGAAGCTCAAAGTTCTATTGATGTACCAGAAGATACTTCTAAAAATCCACTAGACACCCCTGAGACTCCTACATTTGATAGAAATAGAGTAGTAGCAGTTTTAAATGCTCCTGAGTGGAAGGATGGTTCAAGAACAAATGAAGAAAAAGCTGCGTTTTGGAATGGTCTTATTGCACAGTTTCCTGAATCGGCTGATGAGATTGGACAACTTGCAGAAGAATCTGTTAAAGGTCCTACAGGAAAACGAATTGTTGGTATTACTGAAGACGGTACAGCTTACTTAACTAACTATGGAAAAGGAAGTATTTTAATTGATGATGCTCCAATAGACTTAGTAAAAAAATGGACAGAAGAAGGTAAGCCCGGAACACCATCTTCAACTTCTAGTCCTGCTCCAAGCCCTACACCAGCACCTAAAGATTCTTTACTTTCTCCTAGTATACCTACACAGGAAGAACTCGTAAAAGATTTTGAAATCTTAGGAGCTGCGAAAATGTCTTCAGAAGAGATTGACACTCGTTTAAACGAGCTGATAAATCGAAAAGACGATTTTACAACAGACGAATACATTAAGCTTATTACTTATTTAAATTCTAAGAAAGGAATTAGTCCGTCATCTCAGACAGTAGTAAATAAAAAACCTAGTATTTTAGATATGGATTCTGAGGAAGATATAATGAACACTGAAGCAGCACGTAAGGCTTATTCAGAAGCTCCTCAGGCACTGTTATCTATTCTAGGTGCAAGTGACGAACAAGTTAGATTAAGAGTTCTTAAAAAAGCAAACGACTATTTAGAAGGTAATGCTACTTATAACTCTGCTGCAGGAAGCGAGTTTAGGAAGTGGTTACGAGTTAATAATATCAAAGTAAATAACAAAACTTCAGAAAAAAGAAAACAAGAATTAGTTCAACAGTTTGTAGAAACTTTAGCATAGGAAACTAAATGTCCATCCAAACATCTTATGATGATAATTATTTTTTGAACCTGTACAACGCAGATATAAAAGATAATGAAGAAAAAAAAGAAGAGCCTGAAGAAGTACAAGATACAAACTACTTTTTAAATCTTTATAACTCTCCAGACACATCAGTACAAGATGAGGAAGAGGCTCGACTACAAGAAGAGGAAGAAAAAGAAGAAGAACGTATCGAACTTCAAGAGCAGGTACTAGAAGAAGACGTACAGCTAGAAAAGTATGTTGGTGAAAAAGAAACAGTAGAGCAAGAGCCTGTTGTAGAAAAAGGTAATTATTTTTTAAACTTATACAACACCCAACCTTCTGAAGACTTACCAAGTGCTGAACCTACGTTTGCACAGAAAGTAGAATTAGGAGGTAAGTTAGAAAGGCTTACACTCGGAAATCTTTTTAGAACTGTACAAGCAGGAATGGCGACTTTAGGTAACAATAAATCTTTCCAAGATAACATTAAAGAAATAGAAAAAGAAAGAACAGATAAAATTTTTAATGCTATGCAAGAAAAGTATGGTGTAGATTTTAGAGAAAGTGCTGATGATGCTGCCACAATAACAGGTAGAGTAGGAGTTGCTATTGCAGACCCTGTAACATTTTTTATACCTTGGGCAAAGATTGCAAAGTTAGGTAAGATAGGAGCAACTACTACTGGTGCTGCTATAGGTGCAACTGATATGGCACTGTATGAGTACGCTGCTTATGGTGAAGTTAATCCTAATAATGTACTATTTGGAGCTGGTGTAGGTGGAGCTAGTTCTTTATTAGGTTCTGTTATCTCTAATAGATATAGATCACTATCAGATGAAGAAATTAATCTGGGTAAAATAGATAGTCCGGATGCTGACACAATTGTCAAAAGTTCTGTCAAAGATGAGCCAGTTATCAAATTAACTGCTCAAGAAACAGAAGACTTAGAAAAAGTTTTACCAATTGCACTTAAAGAAAACTCAAGTTTTTTAAAAGAGCTAGAAGGCTCATTAGTTTTAAGTAAACTATATATAGCAGCAAACAACACTAGAAAAAAACTAGCAGAAGCAAAATCAGCAAACACTAAGTTTGATAAAAAATCTAGTAAATTAAAAATTGAAGATGTAGGTAAAAAACCTTTTAGCGATAGACAAATTAATAATCTAGAAAAGAAAGCTACAGAAGCTAAAGATTTTTTAGATAACGAATTTTTTACATTAATGGAAAAGTATGCTAAAGGTCAAGCGTATGTAGCTACTGATGGAACTTTAAAAGTTATGCGTAAAAACAACGTAGAAATTACTGATGGTATTTTACAGTCTGTTTTAAATGAAACTTTTAGACCACTAGTAGGGGCTGGTGTTGGTTTTACTGCTGGAACTTTTATAGGTGACGAAGACGATGCAATTAATTATAGTTTAATTGGTGCGGGTATGACTTTTGGATTTGTTTATAATAGAGTTAAAGATGCTGATTATCTGTTAGCTGGTCAAAAAGAAAAGGCTTTTGGTATTATTAACAATAATGCTATGAGAGTTTTACATAATTTTTTAAAAGTTAAAGGGTCTGGTACTACCGCTACTCGTGGTGTAAATCACGGTGGTGAAAACGAAATACTGTCTCGTTTAATGTTTCATCAAATGGACGGAAGACATAAAAACATTATAGGAGCTGAAGAAGCTTCTGATTTTTTAACAAGTTTGTGGGGTAGAAGAATATCAGAAGTTGTTCAAGGTGGAACAGAAATTGAAAGAGTGGCAGCAGCTAAGATTATTAGGCAGCTAGGTACGAGAGCAGAAGTAAAAAACACTTACAAACTAACTCCAGAAAATATGCAAAACGTAGATAACTTAGTTAAAAATGCTAAGATATATGTTAAAGAAATGAATAACTATGTCGGAGAAGTTATTAGTTTTGATAAAATAAAAAACTATGATCTTCCTCAGATATGGAGTGTTAATAAATTATTTTCTGATATGAACGGTGCTAAGTCTATAGTTGAAAAAGCTTTAAAAGTTGAATATCCTAAATGGAAAGTAGAGAAAATAGAAAAGGTAGCTGAAGAGATAGTAGATAATGTAACAGGAAACGGAGTTGAAAAGGTTTTTAAAAAATCTAATTTTGGAAACGGTAAGTTAGGTACGTTTACTGGAGTTCCTCAATTAAAAAACTATCAGAAAGAAAGAATGTTTAAGAGTATTGAAGCTAGAAAAATTTTAGAACCTATTTTAGAAGATGATCTTAGTAGAGTATTAAGTGTATGGACAACTAACACGGTAAAAGGTGTAGAGTTTGCTAGAAAGTTTGGACAAAACGGAGAAGTTTTACAGTCTTTAAAAAGAAGTTTGAGTCAGAAATATGCAGACGGTTTAATTACAAAAAAAGAATATGCTTCTAAAATTAAATTAATGGGTAATAGTGTTAATGCTTACTTTGGTATGCTTCACAAAGCTGCTAATGACCCGTTTCAAAGTAACTTAGGTAAGAATGGGTTTGCTTTACTAACATTTTTATCTAACTCTACTATGTTACCACGTTCTATTATACCACAGTTAGGAGACTTTTTACAACCGTTTCAAAATAGTAGTTCATGGTCAGCGTTTAAAGGATTTAGTCAAGCATGGAAAAAGGACGGAGTTCCTGCCATGTATGGTATCGGAGGAACAAGGGCTACTGATATTGGCTCTACTGTTATAAAAGATTTGGAAGGAGCTTTCTCGGCTGGGGTGCACCCTACAACTAAGTTTCAAGAAAAGTTAGGAGAGTGGACAAAAACATTTTTTAAATACAACGGTATGGCTCCAGCAACTAACTTTGCAGCAAAGGTTGCTTTTAGTTCTGGGATAGATGAAATATTTACTATATCAAAAAAAATTGGTAATCGTAAAAACATAAGTAAGTCTTTGAGTACTCGTTTAAAATATTATGGTTTAGATTTAAAAGACATAAAAGGTTTAAATAAGTTTAAAAGTGTTCAAGAGGCTTTAGCTTCTCCAACTGGTGAAAGTATTTTAATTAAAGCAGGTAACAAAGCAATGAAACGAGATGTTGGATTACCGGGAGTTGGTAATAGAATGTTATTTTCTCAATCTAATAATCCTCTAGTAAAATCTGTTGGTTTATTTTTATCTTGGGCACAGTATAAAGTTGCTCAAATGAATGGCTTAATTAAAAGAGTTGAAGACGGAGATTTAAAACTTGCTATAAAAATGCTGGGGACAATAACAATTTTTGGTGGTCTTAGAGAGTTACAAATGGAGCTAAGTCCTGCTAGAGAGTTTTACAAGGAAAACGAACCAGAAAATTTTGGTGCTAAATGGTGGGCACAAGGTGCTGGACTAGCGGGTTTTACAGATTGGAGAGTAGAGAAAATAGCTAGAGTAGCGGGAAATTGGTCAGGTAATGGTTGGGGCAATGCTACTTCTAATATATCTCCTTTGTTTAGTCAGGTAGATAGAATTTGGAATGGTTTTGGAAAAACCTATAGAAACTTTGAAGCAGGAGACTACTCAGGAGCTGCTGTAACTACTCTTAAAACACTTCCTTTAGGTTCAGAATTGGTAGATTATACTAACAGAGCATCAGAAATGTTAACTGAAGAACAATTATTTATTGATAAACCAAACATAAAAAATACTAAAAAAACTAATTTATATGGGTTTTCAAAAGGAGGACTAGTCGGTGAAGAAACTATTGAAGGTCCTCAAGTACCTTTTACACAGGATAACGCTGCTGATAGAATCAACCCCATCACAGGATTACCCTACAATCAACCCCTTATTAAGTACCAATAGTATGAACATAGAACAATGTAAGGTTGAAATCAAACGACACGAGGGCGAAGTCCTAGAGATTTATATGGATAGTTTAGGCTATAAGACTCTAGGAGTTGGTCATCTATGTCAACCTAATGACCCTGAATATGATTGGGAAGTTGGTACACCTGTATCTCAAGAGGTTGTAGATAGATACTACACCATAGACTTTGATAGACACTATGCAGAAGCTATACATGTGTTTGGTGATAAAGAAGAATTTTATAAACTACCTGAAAAGATACAGCATGTGTTAGTCAACATGTGTTTTAACTTAGGTGGTACAAGGCTTTCAAAGTTTCGCAAGATGCTACAGGCTTGTAGAGAACACAACTGGAAAGAAATGTCAGCTCAAATGCAAGACAGTCGTTGGTTTACACAAGTAGGTAGACGTAGTATTGAACTACAACAAGTTGTTCTGGACCAAATATAATGTTACTTTACACAGAGAAACAATTAGACAAAGCTTACAGAATAGATTGTAAAGCTCGTACAATTTGTAACGAGCCTTGGATACAGCGAGAAGACTTTAGACCGTTGTATGAAGACCTTATAGAGTCTTATATGATTGCATACAACGAAGATGATATACTCGGTGCAGATGTACCAGAGTATTTATTAGATTCTATAAACGATTTACTGGAATCAACTTTAACTTTGGATTGATATGGGTTTTCCTTTTGAAATAATTACAATGCTTGGTTCCACTTTACTAAGTGGATTGCTTAGTCTATGGTCTCAACGTATGAAGGCTAAACAAGAAGAACAGAAAATGTTGATTGCTAGAACTGAAGTTCAAAATGCTGCTATCTCAGATGCTAGAACTTATGAGAACAAGGGATTTCAATGGACAAGAAGAATCATAGCATTGACAGCAATTTTTTCTATTGTATTACTTCCAAAGCTTGTACCTTTGTTTTATCCTGAAGTTTTAGTAACCGTTGGTTATACCAATTGGAAGCCCGGATTTTTATTTTTTACTGATGGACAAGAAATATTTGAATGGGTTTCATTTAATGGATTAGTTATTACACAATTAGATACTAACCTTGTATCAGCTATTATTGGCATGTACTTTGGTGGTAGTTTAGTTAAAAAATAATAGAGGTATAAATGAATAACAATATAGGTATGGGTGGCTTTAGTGGAGACATGGATAGAAACGAGGTCGAAATGGACCTTAATAAATTCATGGCTTTGCTACAAGAAAAGTCAGAACTTAAAGACCGTATTAGGGAATTAGAAGATGAGACTATGGTCAACCCATATCAGAAATGGATATTTATTGCTCAGACTGTAGATAGTTGGAGATTAATTCCAAGAGCATTTTTAACTGTGTATATGTATTTATTATATTATACTACGTTTTGGTTTATGGGATTAGAAAATCCAACTATGGAGCAATCCGGATTAATATCTGTAGTCGTAGGTGCAGGGGCAGCTTGGTTTGGTTTGTATGCAAATACATCTAAATCTAAAGCAGACTTTTCTCCTAAAAAATAATTTATAATTTAAGATGCTACAAGCTCTTGAATTTTAAAGGTATGACCGTATAAAGGTTGTATCATTGGAAGCTCTTAGGAAGGCTCTCAGAGGTTTCTAGGGGTATAATTAACTTGCTTAGAAAAGGAGTATATTATGACAAGCAAAAAATATATGCTGGACTTAAATCATCCAGCTTTCACAACTAACTTTGTAGGTTTTGACAGACTGTTCAGAGAACTGTTTGCTCAACAAACTCTACAAAAATCCACACCAAGTTATCCACCTTACAATCTTGTAAAGGATGGAGATACTTACACAATTGAAATGGCTATGGCAGGATTAACTGACAAAGACATTGATGTTGTTCTTGAAGATGGAACTTTGACTATATCGTATGAGAAAAACGAAGGCGAGTCTAAAGATGTATTGCATCAAGGATTAGCAAACAGGTCGTTTAAAAGAAGTTTTAATCTTGCAGAAGATATTGAAGTGCAAAAGGCAACTTTAAAAAATGGATTGCTTTCTATTGTTATGGAAAGAATTATTCCTGAAGAAAAGAAACCTAGAACTATTAAGATATCTAAGTAAACTTGTAGGGTAGGCTTTCGGGTTTACCCTTCAATCATTATTATTTCAAAACGTTTAACTCTCTTTGAAAGAAGTTATGTAAATCTCCAAGCTTATGCTTACCGTTACGGAGAATTGTTTTAATTATGTCTCTCTCATCTTTGGGAAAGATTTCATCAACCATATCCTCCGGTAACATACTAAACTCTGTAACGATTTCATTGTTACGTGTAAGAAGCACTTTAAAACTTACTAAGTTAGCTTCACTTTTATTA
>Ga0181597_10003616_pt1 | contig 15950 bp, 13 predicted proteins | sample 041ome_5_FD_148647 | JGI IMG/M metagenome (GOLD analysis project Ga0181597, IMG submission 148647) | Coastal salt marsh microbial communities from the Groves Creek Marsh, Skidaway Island, Georgia - 041403US metaG (spades assembly) | ecosystem: Environmental > Aquatic > Marine > Intertidal zone... | reverse complement strand
CTGCTAAGAACCAATTTCGGAAGACAAAGGTATGAAACACCCATTCAAACACAACCAATTGCGCGGTGCGCAGCGCGATCACCTCAAATTTTGTCTGGGACTCGTAAATGACAATTATGTCCATATACTCAGCAAGATATACATACAACGCAGTCGATAATGACGCCGAAAATATCGTGCCGATAATCGAATAATACACCACAGGGCGCGCTGAAGGCGTAAAAAGCAATAGTCCTGCGACAAACGCCAAATGGCCGCTAATGTAAAACAAAGAACAAAACGCCATAAGTGCAAAAAGAGCGCTCGCAATATAAATGCTTTGCATTTCAAGCATGCCAAAGACCGAATAAACAATCATAACAGAAGCTACATACTTTACGAACAAAGGCTCTTTGATCATTTGCCGCTCAGCACGATAGCTGGCAACTTGCGTTTTGCAAGTCGGGAATTTAACTAAAATATCCCGCTCTATATTGTTCATATCAACGCCATCCCCATTCCGCAACGTTCGAATTGACGAACACAATCAATAAAAAAACTCTATATAACGATCAAACTATAGCCTTGGCACGTATCTATAGATTCGAAAAATAGGGTCAACCGTTTGGATGAAAATAAGTTTAATATCGACCTGAAAACTATGGTTTGCCTTGTTGTTTGAAGATTTCAGCGTTAAACGCAACGGCAGATGAACAAAGTAAAGGCCGCACTATGATCCCTCGCTATTCCCGCCCAGACATGGTTGCTATTTGGTCGCCTGAAACCAAATTTCGCATCTGGTATGAAATCGAAGCAAACGCATGTGATGCGATGGCCGACCTAGGCGTCATCCCGCGCGAAAATGCTGATGCGGTTTGGAAAGCCAAAAATGTTGAGTTTGATGTGGCCCGCATCGATGAAATAGAATCGGTGACAAAACATGACGTTATTGCGTTCTTAACCCATCTTGCTGAGCATATCGGATCTGACGAAGCACGCTTTGTACACCAAGGAATGACAAGCTCGGACGTGTTGGATACTTGTTTTAACGTTCAATTGGTGCGCGCCGCAGATATTCTGATCGCCGATATGGAAGGGTTGCTTGCCGCCTTAAAACGTCGTGCCTATGAACATAAAGACACAGTTCGCATCGGCAGAAGCCACGGCATCCACGCCGAACCCACCACCATGGGTTTAACATTTGCGCGTTTTTATGCGGAAATGGATCGCAACCTCACTCGCCTCAAAACAGCGCGAGACGAAATTTCAACCGGTGCAATTTCCGGCGCGGTTGGGACCTTTGCAAATATTGATCCACGTGTCGAAGAACACGTCTGCGCAAAATTGGGCCTGACACCAGAACCGATTTCAACGCAGGTCATTCCACGTGATCGGCACGCCGCCTTTTTCGCGACACTCGGTGTGGTCGCAAGTTCGATTGAAAACGTTGCGATTGAAATTCGCCATATGCAGCGGACAGAGGTCCTTGAGGCTGAGGAATTCTTTTCCAAAGGTCAAAAAGGGTCGTCTGCGATGCCGCACAAACGTAACCCTGTGTTGACTGAAAACCTGACAGGTCTTGCACGACTGGTGCGTATGGCGGTTGTTCCCGCGATGGAAAACGTGGCGCTGTGGCATGAGCGCGATATCTCACACAGCTCCGTTGAACGAAACATCGGCCCCGATACCACCATCACACTTGATTTTGCATTATCGCGCCTGACATCTGTCATCGACAACCTTGTCGTATATCCAGAAAACATGTTGAAAAATATGAATAAATTTCGCGGCTTGGTCATGTCGCAGCGCGTTCTACTGGCGCTCACCCAAGCTGGCGTCAGCCGCGAAGATGCCTATCGTCTGGTTCAACGCAATGCGATGAAAGTTTGGGAACACGGTGCCGACTTTAAAACCGAACTTCTTGCCGATGCCGACGTCACATCAGCATTGACGCCTGCAGAGATCGAAGAAAAATTCGATCTTGGATATCATACGAAACACGTGGATACAATTTTCAAGCGCGTTTTTGGCGAGTAAAGGAAATGGGGGCGTTGCCCCCGCCGATTTACATCGGCTCCCCCAGGATATTTAATAGACAGAAAATGAAAGCTTAGTTCTCATTTTCTGTCTCAAAATATCCTCGCCGAAGGCGAAATATTACATATGGATTGCGCGACCGTAGGCGTCTAGAACGGATTCGTGCATCATTTCCGACAAGGTTGGATGCGGGAAGACTGTATGCATCAAATCTTCTTCGGTCGTTTCCAACTGACGTCCAATGACATATCCTTGGATCATTTCTGTAACTTCAGCGCCGACCATATGTGCGCCAAGCAATTCACCGGTTTTCGCATCAAATACTGTTTTTATCATGCCTTCTGGTTCGCCAAGTGCAATGGCTTTGCCATTGCCAATAAATGGGAAGCGGCCGACTTTGATGTCAAAACCAGCATCTTTTGCTTTGGCTTCGGTAAGACCGACAGAAGCGACTTGGGGATGGCAGTAGGTGCAGCCCGCAATTGTATTCGGCTTAATCGGATGAACATGATGTCCAGCAATGAGTTCGGCAACCATGACGCCTTCGTGGCTTGCTTTATGCGCAAGCCAAGGCGCCCCTGCGATGTCACCTATAGCATAGAGGCCATCAATGCCTGTCCGGCAATATTCATCCACAACCACATGTGTTCTGTCGATCTTGACGCCCAAAGCTTCCAGCCCTAGATTTTCAACGTTGCCAACGATACCAACTGCCGAGATCACGGTGTCAAATTCTTCGGTCGTCGTTTTTCCATTTGCTTCGATATGCGCAACAACTTTACCTTGGCCACGGTCTAGTTTCTTTACCGAAGTTTTTTCGCGGATTTTCATGCCCTGCTTTTCAAACTGCTTTTTGGCGAATTTTGAAATTTCTTCATCTTCGACAGGCAGAACGCGATCCATGACCTCAACCACGGTCGTGTCTGCACCGAGTGTATTGTAAAAGCTGGCAAATTCGATCCCAATTGCGCCCGATCCAATAACCAACAATTTTTTCGGCATCCGCTTTGGTGTCAACGCATGTTTATAGGTCCAAACCAAATCACCTTCCGCCTCAAGCCCGGGCAATTCGCGCGCGCGCGCGCCCGTTGCCAAAACGATGTTTTTTGCGGTGATTTCTTCGGTCCCCTTATCCGAGGTAACAGTGACTTTACCTTTGGATGGGATTGTTGCAGTTCCCATAAATACCGTCACTTTGTTTTTCTTCATCAAGTGGCCGATACCTTGGTTAAGTTGCTTGGACACACCGCGAGAGCGCTGCACAACCGCATCAAGATCAAATCCGATTTTATCTGCGCTTAAGCCAAATTCTTTGGCGCGATGCATCAAATGAAATACGTCTGCGGACCGCAACAGGGCTTTGGTCGGGATACATCCCCAGTTAAGACAAATGCCACCCATGTGTTCGCGTTCAACGATTGCGGCTTTTAAACCCAATTGTGCTGCGCGGATAGCGGCGACATAACCGCCGGGACCTGCACCGATTACGACGACATCAAAAGACTGTGTGGACATGCTCAACCTCGGAAAAATGAATTCCGTTTAACGTTAAACTATTTTATTTTTCGGATCAATAAGCGAGCTATGATTAACTCGCCTTAGCGAGTTGTTGGTACGTCATAGCATACCCGCCGCTGTCCATGTAATCAGATTCAATCTGCGTTGATGTCCGCGCAAGAGCTGCGTTGCGATATGGAAAGCGTCCGAACAAGCGGATGACTTCTCGATGAACACGTGCGTGCATCAGCGAGTTTTCCCCCGTTTCAGGCATCCGCGTTTTCATCAACCGCACACAACGTTCTTGATCACAAAGGTTCTCGGAGTGCATCAATGGCAGGTAAAAGAACTGTCGCGCGGGTTCATCGATGCGCATATCCCAATTGTGATCAATTGCGGATTTGGCCGCCGATAGCGCAATGCGATCGGATGAGAATGCGCGCGCCTCATTGCGGAACATGTTTCGCGAGAATTGATCAGCAACGATAATATAGGCAAGCGTCCCAGATGGATATGTCAACCACATCCCCATCTTGCCCGCCATGATGTCTTGCCACACAGGCAGAAAACGTTCCCGAATTTCGGCATCCAAGGCATCTGACGCCTCGTACCAGACTTGCGGACCAACTTCATCAAGCCAAAAATTTAACACCTGCTCAGACGACATTATTGTACCCTCACGTTGCGCCTCTTGGGTTTAGGTTTGCATACTGACCGAAAAACCCAAGTAATAATGTGTTACATACCTGTTACGAAATGTGAGGGGAATTTTTAATCCGCGTCCTCATTTGCAGAAACGATTGCGTATTCTTGCGCAAGCTCAAGTGCAACGGGCGACCCTGTCGGCATCACAGCTGTGTAGGATGTTGTATCCGTTGCCGCCGCACGGCGCGTCATGCGATAAATCGCATAAAGGCCCAAGAACACGAAGAGCGCAATCAAAATCACGAAATATCCATATGCGCCCATCAGGTCCATCATCTTACCCAAAACGATTGGGCCTGCGATGGCACCTAAGCCATTGATAAATAACAACCCACTAGAGGCAGCGGCCATATCTTCGTATTCGAGAAAGTCGTTGGTGTGGGCAATCAATAGGGAATAGAGCGGGTTTGACATTCCGCCAATCAAAAGCGCCGAGACCAGCAGCATGTAAAAATTACCTGCAAATGTCCACGGAAGCACACAACCAATCGCCCCGATAAAGGCACAAATCATGATCAACCGGCGACGATCCATGTGATCAGACAACCACCCGATTGGGATTTGTAACAACATGGCACCGATGTAAAAAAACGACACAAAAATAGAAATCTGTCCCAAGCTTAGGCCAATCTTTGACCCAAATATCGCAGACATACCAAATTGCGCGGCAAAAACACCCCCCAATAGAAACATACCTGCGCATCCCAAGGGAGAGGTTTTGATGAGATTTTTTAAGCTCATCGGTTTTGTCGTATCAAAGGCCGGTGTCGGGCTGATCGATAACAAGATGGGCGCAAAGGACACAGACACCAAGACCGAAATAATGATAAACAACGTATAGCCCGCGGGATCAGCCAAGAGCAGCAGCCCTTGCGCCGCAATGATCCCGACGGTTTGCGCGATCATATAGACCGACAAGGCCTGCCCGCGCGTTTCATTGGTTGCAGCATTGTTCAACCAGCTTTCTGCCGTGACATAGACGCCGCAGAACGAAAACCCGATAATCACGCGCCCGATGGACCATGCGATGGGATGGGGAATAGCAGGATACAACACCAATACAGCCGAAATAAAGGATGCCAAGGCCGCAAATACCCGAACATGCCCCACGCGGCGGATCATTTCAGGAACAACGCGGCTCGCGCCAAGGAACCCTACAAAATAGGAGGACATAACAACCGACATTTCGAGTGTTGAAAAACCCTCGATCTCACCGCGAACACCGATAAGCGTGCCTTGAAGACCATTGCCCATCATCAACAAAAGCATGCCAAGCAGCAGTGCCCAAGAATTCTTTAATACAGAAAGCATTTAAGCTATGTCCCTAATTTTGTTCGAGTGTGCCAAGTTTTACGAGCATTACCAAATAATTATTAAAGGTCGGGGATCAAAAACGACGAATCCCCGTATGAAAAGAACCTATATCTATTTTCAATTGCGTGTTTGTAGATGTCTTTCACGCGATCAGCACCCATAAGCGCCGACACCAACATCACCAAGGTTGATTTTGGCAAATGGAAATTCGTCATCAATCCATCGGCGACATGAAATTTAAATCCGGGGTAGATAAAGATATCAGTGGCGCCAGACCATGGTTCGATTGTCCCGCTTTCGCTTGCGGCTGTTTCAATTAATCGCAGTGCAGTGGTCCCCACCGGTATTACCCGACCGCCGCGGTCTTTGGTCGCTTGTATTTCGCGCGCGGCTTGCTCAGACACCTCGCCGATTTCGGCATGCATTTTATGGGTCGTGATGTCATCGACTTTTACGGGCAGAAATGTCCCTGCCCCAACATGCAGCGTCACTTGGGTGAAATCGACACCATGCGCGCGGAGCGCCGTCAAAAGGTCATCGTCAAAATGCAAAGATGCCGTCGGCGCGGCAACCGATCCGCGATGTTGTGCAAAAACGGTTTGATAGTCTGATTTGTCGGCATCATCTGCCGCCCGTTTCGACGCAATATAGGGCGGCAATGGCATCGCCCCTGCCTCATCCAAGGCCGCATCAAAATCGGCGCCCGAAAGGTTAAAAGAAATCTCGGCTTGGCCATCGGATTTTGCAATCAGTTCGGCGTAAAATTCTAAGGTAAAGTGAATAATCTCGCCCTCATTCACTTTGCGAAGTGGTTTTATCAAACACCGCCACGTCCCTGTTGGTGTGGGTTCTAACAAGGTCACTTCGATCTTTGCGTGACCGCTGCCGCTTTGGCTTGTATCGCGACGGCGTGTCCCAAATAAACGTGCCGGGATCACCTTGGTGTTGTTGATCACCAACCGATCACCTGGGTTCAAGACATCCACCAAATCGCGCACGATCTTATCTTCTATCCCGCCATTTCGGGCCACCAGCATCCGCGCAGATGATCGCGGTGACACAGGCCGTGTGGCGATCAATTCCTGTGGAAGATCGAAATCAAAATCAGACAACTGCATGTTTTATTCCAATTTAGGAGGTGGACGGCGAAAGATGTCGCGAAACATCGCTGGCGTAAAGATCGACAAAGGATTGACGCTGACGGTGGGCTTATCAGCAACGCCATCGATGTTAAAGTTAAATCCAATAAACCCTTCGCCCTTTTTCGAAAAAATAGATCCAATCCCATTCAATACATAGAGTGGCGACAAGACACCTTGGAAATCCATGGATGTATTAGATTTATTGTAAAAGCCGTCCACGGTAATACCCAGAGACGGTCCAAACATGGATGCGTTTTCGACGATGATTTGCTGAGCATTTGACCGGAATTTTGCGTTGATTTCATTTGCAACCAAACCGCCCCCCGTCAATTGATCCAGCAATCCCACAACGCTAATTGCGTTTAACAGTTCAATCAATACGGGGGCGTTTTGAATGCGTACATTGCGCACTGACAACACTCCGTCAAATTCACCGGATCGACCTGTTCCTGTGATTCCCAATTCCAATGTGCCACCGGATGCCCGCTTCATCGCGCCCGCGGACACCAATGCTTTGCCCGCATTTCGAGACGTGATTGTGACAGACATATTGCCGTTTTGACGCCCAATGCGCCCCGATATGGCAGCATCACCATTCACAAGACCGGTAAATGACCCACGGTTCGACGCATTGAGCGATAGGTCCAAATTCCGAACATGAACCTTGTCGGTTACATCCAAACGATCCAAGCGAACTTTGGTTTCTCCACCTGACGACGCAGTTCCCGATCCAGCGTTGAACCGTTTTAAGAACGCAGATAGATCAGAACGCCCACCCGTAACCGCAATTGCACCGTTTTGTGCGATTTCTAGGCTGCCTCGAAACGCTGGGCCAATTTCGATGCGATCAAGGACCAGTTTTTGAAACTTGTTTGATTGAAACGCCCCCTTACCAGAAAGGGATGCGCCCGCGCCCGAAAACTCAAGACGCTTTAGAACATTGACGCCGTCAAATTGCCCTTCTGCGATAAAATTTGCCTTGGATGATTTTGGCTTTGACCATGACATTTGCGGAACACGCAGCTCTGCCCCGACAAGCGAAGATGTCGCAGTATAGTTTGGGGCAACCCCTTTTGGAAATTGCGCCAAAAACGCAACAGGGGTTTGCCCCGACACCAACCATACCGGCAATGAAATGCCCAATGCGGCCAAATCATCACGGCCCACGGTCGCATTGACGCTCAGCTCACCTGCGCGATCCTGATAGGTTGGCCCGAGATAGGCGGTAAATTCCCCCTGTCCTGCCACATCGTTCAAAGACGCGGTCCCCGAAATGGAAAGCACGTCTTTTTCAATCGATAGGGCCAGAATATTTGCCGCCAATGACCGATTTGGAACAAGCGTGTCAGATGTCACATCGCGTAAATCTGCCATCACGCGATAGGACACTTCGTTCGGCTTCAGCCCCTGTTTCAATATAAAATCCGCCCGCGCGCTGGCCGTTGCAAAACCAGAGACGAAATTAGCGTCACGCTTCAACCTGTCTAAAACGATGAATGGTTTGTTATTCAAAGTTTTCAAAATATCAGGGATCTGCCCTTTTGCAGAAACTTCGGTCCATGCGGGGCTCGGTTTGATGCGGGAATCAGGAATGACAAAGCTTGTTCCCGCCAAATCGATCGGTGCGCTGACATCTTGCGCGATTTGCCCTGCGTGCAAAACGACAGAGGTACGGTAGTCTTGGGAGGCAAATATACCGCGTGCGCCTGTGACCAAAGGCATATCAGGCATGAACAAAAACGATGTGTCCGAAAATGAAAAACTGATCGCTGCCTCTGGGCGTTCTTGGTTTTTTGCCCGCATCGAAAAGGACACGTCTTCCAGCACGCCCTCTTTGATATTTTGCGCAACCCATGTACGCGGTTTGTCTTTGAACGCTTCGGGCCAATATCCCATGACTGTGTCGATCGAAACGCGTGGCACCGATGCGCTAAGCCCGATGTTCCAGCCTGCCGCATCCGCCCGTAGATCGCCTTGGGCAATGACATGGGATTGGCTGCGTTGATCTTGGATAAATATCTGCGGCAATTCCACCAAAAACGGATCGAGCGACAGACGAAAATCAGCGCTGGCTTTCGATGTGGTGATGGGGCTGGGGAAAAGGCCGAACGGATTTGCATCCAATTTCGACACTTGGAGCTGGCCCGTAAACTGCGTGTTGCCTGATGGGTCGGTTCGAATGGTGGAATAGCCCGTCGCAGACACGGTCACATCGCGGCTTTTCACCGAAATATCGGTAAATCGGATTTCTTGGTTCTTGGGATCAAAGGCGAAATACGTCTGTGCGCCATCAAATGGAATGGGGCGCACGGTGTCATTTGGTCGAACAAAGCCTGATGAGATTTGCAAGGTGCCATTGATTTGCGTCAATTGCCCCGCATCCGTCAGCCCAGACCGCAGCGCGCCCGAAATGGTTGCCTGCAACGGATCAAGCCATTCCAAAACCTTGGATTGGCTGGCCAAGGTTTCGGCGGGCATATCGGTCAACAAAACGCCAAATTCGGCCGCACGTGTTCCAATCGCGCTTTTGTAATTCAACGCAAGCGTTGATACCCCCGCACCACCATTCAGTAACGCAAGGTCAGACCGCATCAGGATAACATTGTTCTCGCGCGATAAACTAAAGCGCGCGCCATCCACGATAAACGCTTGGTCAGATAGCATGTCATCATATTGCAGCGTCAAACCAAACAGATCGAACCGTTCAAATCGGGACAGTTCAACGCGGTTTGCAGCGGTATCAATACTGTCTAAAACCGCGAGTAAATCAAAACTTTTTGTGTTATCAGTGTTTAGCGCACCAAAACGAAGCGTCACCTCGCCCGTTTCGGATCGGCGTACCGCGATATTTGCGCCGTCAATGCTTAGGGTCGAGACCCTGAAATCCCCGCGCAAGATGTCGTCAAGCGCCATCTGCGTCTTGATGGCCCCCAGATTGACAAAGGCGGGATTGCCATTTTGCGACAATGACACTTGGTTAAAGTCAAATTGTGGCTGCCACGTGTCACTAAGCCCGACTGTTATGTCGCTAAAATCTATATCAACATGTGGGATCAAAGATTTAAATTCCACCGCGATGCGGTCTTGGACGATTTGCGGCACCCGCAGATCACGCCCCTTCATCACCAAGACAAAGGCGCCGCCCACCAATATCAACGTCACGCATAACGCCACCGATGTTCCCAAAATTGCTCGGACAATCGGATGCTTTCGTAACCAGACCATCGCTGTGACGACGCGCTTTACCAAATCTGTGAACTTTCTCTTTTAATTTTCTTCTGTCACATTAGATTAGGACGGTACCCTATTCCAGTGAAAGGATAATACAGTGTCATCTTTACCTTATCTAGCACCGACAGTCGAATTGCCACGTGACGGCGGTGAAACGCTGAATATTGCGGATTTGCGCCCAAACAAAGTGGTTTTGTTCTTTTATCCCAAAGATAACACGCCCGGCTGCACAAAAGAAGCCATTGGATTTACCGAAGCTGCAGAAGAGTTTGCAAAACTTGGTGTGACACTGGTTGGTGTTTCCAAGGATTCGGTCAAGTCGCATGAAAAATTCATCGAAAAGCAAAACCTGAACGTGATCTTGTTATCGGATGAAAATGGCACCGTTTGCGAAGATTTTGGCGTTTGGGCCGAAAAATCTATGTATGGCAAAACATATATGGGCATCGAACGGTCAACATTTCTAATTGATGGTAACGGACATGTGCAGCGCGAATGGCGCAAGGTCAAAGTACCCGGACATGTTGAAGATGTATTAGAAGCGGCAAAAAACCTGTGACACCAACGACGCTAACAGAAATGGCAACTGCCGTCTTGAACACCAAAGACGGGAGGGAAAAAACCGCACTGTCCAAAACCTACGCAGAAACATGGTTTGCGGCGCGTGCAGCAGGAACCGATATTGCCATTGGAACATCAACCCCGCCCTTGCACCCCGCGCGCCCTGACAAGCCTGAATTGCTGTCACCGCGTGATGTGCCACGGCGCAGAACGGGGTCGCAAGCGGGGCGTATTGCCTTGCTGCATGCGGTCGCACATATCGAATTGAACGCGGTTGATTTGCATTGGGATATCATCGCACGGTTCGGCCACATCAAAATGCCCATTGGTTTTTATGATGATTGGGTCAAATCCGCAGCCGAAGAAAGCAAGCACTATAACCTCGTCTGTGATTGCCTTGAGTCAATCGGGAGCTTTTATGGCGCCTTGCCAGCGCATGCATTCATGTGGCAAGCCGCAGAAGACACCCGCGACGATCTATTGGGGCGCCTTGCGGTTGTTCCCATGGTTCTTGAGGCGCGCGGTTTGGATGTCACCCCCGGCATGATTGAGCTTTTTGAAAAAGCAGGCGTGACCCAAGCCGTTGACGCATTGAATGTGATTTACGCCGAAGAGGTTGCGCATGTCGCGTATGGTTCCAAATGGTTTAATTTCCTGTGTGGACGGGACAATTTGGACCCAAAAGATGTGTTTCATGACCTTGTTCGCAAATACTTTCGCGGGGCGCTAAAGCCCCCCTTTAACGAAGAAAAACGGGCCGATGCAGGCCTTCCGCCCGATTTTTATTGGCCGCTTGCGGATCAAATGGGGGTGCGGTTGTAAATCGCAAATGGCCCCTGCGTGGGCCATTTTCCGCACATGAGCGTTTAAAATTGTTGCACAACAGAACATTGGACGGTACCCAATGTGCCAACATGGGATGAGACACGGGGACGTCTGAGTGAGACAACGCATTACACAACGCATTGATCGTTTTTGGTCGCGCTATTTTCCAGAACGGCGTGTGTTCTTGAAATCTGACGAAGACACGCGTTTCATTCGCTTGCGTCCTTCTGTACAAGCCTCTGTGTTTTTTGTGCTCGCCTCTCTTTTGGCTTGGGTCATCATCGCCACATCGATATTGGTGATGGACAATATTGGCGCTGGAAATTTCCGTGAACAAGCGCTGCGCGATCAGGAATCTTATCAACAACGGCTTCAGTATATGTCGCAAGAACGCGATATTCGTGCCGAAGAAGCCACCAAGGCGCAGCGTCGATTTGACGAAGCCCTTGAACAAGTGTCGATCATGCAAACTGAATTGCTGGAGGCCGATCTAAAGCGGCGTGAATTGATCGCCGCATTGGAAACAACCCAAACCAAAATGCGCCGTGTCTTACAAGACAGCAATGCCGCAAAACAAGAGCTTTCGATTTTGAAATCCGACAATCCCGAATTGGTTGCGCAATTAAACCAATCGAATTCGGGCGCAAACTCTGACCAACTGAGTTTTCTGACTAAAACGTTAAATGATACGGCATCAGAACGCGACCGATTGGAAAGAGAAGCCCAAGCTGCCTTGGACAAGGTCAATGAGATCGAAATGGAACTGCGTTTGGCCGAAGAGCGCAATGAACAGATCTTTCGTCAAATCGAAGAGGCGATGACCGTCTCGATCGAGCCGTTGAACAAAATGTTCCGCGCGGTTGGTAAAAACCCCGATACGATTATTGATGTGATCCGCAAAGGATATTCTGGATATGGCGGTCCGATGACAAAACTGTCGTCACATGGAAGCGATCCCACGATGGAAGAACTGCGGGCAAATGCGATCTTGAATGATTTGGATGAAATGAACATCTATCGCATCGCGGTCGAAAAAATTCCCTTCGCCAACCCTTTGAAAAGCGCCTATCGCTATACGTCTGGTTATGGGCGTCGTTGGGGCCGCATGCATTACGGAACCGATTTCGCAGCCCCCCACGGTACGCCGATTTACGCAAGCGCGGATGGTGTCGTCGTTCACGCAGGTTGGGCATCGGGCTATGGGCGGTTGATAAAAATCAGACATGAGTTTGGTTATGAAACCCGTTTCGGCCATCTGTCGAAAATTCGCGTAAATGTCGGACAAAAAGTCTCGCGCGGGGAACGGATCGGTGATATGGGAAATACTGGACGATCAACTGGAACGCATTTACACTACGAAATCCGTATTAATGGGAATGCGATTAATCCAATGAAATACCTAGAGGCTGGACATGATGTTTTCTAAAAGCAAAATCAACGACCCTGCACCAAAAGAGGAGGCAGCAAAGCCTGCCATCCCAGCAGTAAGTGAAAAACCTGTGATGCCTAGCTCATCGCCAAAACCCAAACCCGCGGCATCTGTTTTGTCTGCTGACCTTCATGTCACAGGCAACATCAAAACAACGGGCGATATCCAAGTCGAAGGCGTCGTCGAAGGCGATATTCGCGCGCATCTTTTGACGATCGGCGAAACCGCCACCATCAAAGGCGAAGTGATTGCCGATGATATCGTCGTGAACGGCCGCGTGATTGGTCGCGTTCGCGGATTGAAAGTGCGTTTGACAGCGACGGCAAAGGTTGAGGGCGACATCATTCACAAGACCATCGCAATCGAATCCGGGGCCCATTTTGAGGGATCTGTTCAGCGTCAAGATGATCCGCTAAGTGCGGGTGCCAAGGCAAAAGCCGCGCCCGCGGCAGAGAAACCTGCGTCATAAACGCAAGGATAGATCAAAGAAATGTCTGCCCCGCCAATCGGTGGGGCATTTTTTATTGCGGTCAGTTATCCAGCAACTGGTGGAATGGAATAGGTCAGTGATGCCCGCGCGACAGGTACAGCTAAGCCATCCGAATAAATCAACGCATCCCCAACCGCCAAGACGCGCCCCAATTTGTGAATGCGGCATTCTGCAATAATATCAGTATTCGCAACAGGTTTTCGCATAAAGTCGATGGAACAGTTCGTGGTCACCGCTAAAGCCTGTGGACCAATACGCGCCAAGACGGCCATATACATCGCACAATCTGCCAATGTGAACATCGAGGGTCCTGACACCGTCCCCCCGGGCCGAAGATGTTTGTCAGAGATCTTCATCCGAACGCGGGTCATGTCATCATCCAAGACCTCGATCACAAAGTCGTCAATGACTTGTGGAAAAACATCAACCAAAAAATTCTGCAATTCTGCGATGGTGAAACGTAACGGCATTCTTTTCCCCTGTTCGATTTGTGTCTATGTTTTGTGAAAATCTAGCGGAGGACAAGATGGCAATTTTGGAACGTAACGACACAAATGCAATTGCGCATTTAAAATTGAATTCGCCCGAACGCTTAAACGCGCTTTCTGACGAAATGCTGGCAGCGCTGCAATCAGAATTTGATGCTCTCAAATCTGACACGTCCATCCGTGCTGTGATCCTGTCTGGCGAGGGCAAAGTGTTCTGCGCAGGTCATGACCTAAAACAGATGACCACAGGCCGTCAGGCCGAAGATGGTGGGAAAGCGTATTTCAAGGATCTGTTTGATCGCTGCGCTGCAATGATGATGTCCATCCGCGCCCTGCCCCAACCTGTGATCGCCCAAGTGCACGGCATCGCAACGGCGGCAGGATGCCAGTTGGTGGCAAGCTGTGATATGGCCGTTGCCGCCGAAGGAACACGCTTTGGCGTGAATGGTGTCAATATTGGCCTGTTCTGTTCAACCCCCATGGTTGCGCTGTCGCGCAATATCCCGCGCAAGATTGCCTTTGAAATGCTTTCAACAGGTGAATTCATCGACACCACCCGTGCGCGTGAATTGGGCCTGATCAACCGTGTTGTGGCCCATGACGATTTGTCGACTGCAACGCATGCGCTTGCCGAAACAATTGCGGCAAAATTAGGCGCGGCAGTGAAAATCGGCAAAGAGGCGTTTTATGCGCAGTCCGAAATGTCGTTGGTAGATGCTTATGCGTATACAGGCGACGTGATGGTGCAAAATATGCTCTATCGTGACACCGAAGAAGGCATTGCCGCTTTCTTGGAAAAGCGTCCGCCGAACTGGGACCAATAAGGTTTGCACGGCAGGATTTTTGAGTATTTTTGCAAAGATGAAAGATGTGGTTTCTCTATCTTGACCAACCACATCTTTCCGATGTATCGGGAATTTGCGCGGGTATGATGTAATGGTAGCCTGTCAGCTTCCCAAGCTGAACGCGCGGGTTCGATTCCCGCTACCCGCTCCAATCCCTTCTGACTTTTGATATGATGCGTCCCTTTGATCGGGTCAGATCTTAACCCAGAGCATATCCGGCACCGCGTATCGTGCGGATAGGATCCGTATGGCCATCAAGCACCAACGCCTTGCGCAAGCGACCGACATGGACATCGACGGTTCGGGTGTCGACATAGATATCGCGCCCCCACACATCATCCAGCAATTGATCACGGGACAAAACACGGCCCTGTTTTTCCAAGAATGTCGACAAGAGACGAAATTCCAATGGGCCTAACTTTATCTCAACACCATCGCGATAGACACGATGTGCCGTTGCATCCAGAATAATGTCGTCATACACCAACTGTTGCCCGACCAAAGATCCACGGTGTCGACGCAGTTGTGTTTTGATCCGTGCCATCAATTCAGACAGTGAATAGGGTTTCGTGACATAGTCATCCGCGCCAATTTCTAGCCCGCGCACCTTGTCTGCGTCTTCGGAGCGTGCGGTCAACAAGATAATCGGAATTTCCTTCGTCGATGGTTTTGCACGCAATTGGCGGCAGGCTTCGATGCCGGACAGCTTTGGCATCATCCAATCCAGAATGATGACATCGGGTTCATTTTCATAGGCAAGGACAACGCCGTCTTCGCCATTATCCGCCCAAATCGCGTCATAGCCTGCCGCCTCAACGTTATATAACAGAATTTCACGTTGGGGTGCTTCGTCTTCGATTATTAAGATCTGCGGACGCTGTGCCATCGTTAACCTTTTGAAAGATTTACATTGGTTGATGTTTGATCTGCCTTATCGCGAGGTTCGGCAGGCATTTCGCCTGTCACCAAGAACACGACTTGTTCGGCGATGGACGTCACGTGATCCCCCATGCGTTCGATGTTTTTCGCAATGAAATGTAAATGCATGCAGGCCGTGATATTGCGCGGGTCTTCCATCATATAGGTCAGGAATTCGCGAAACAGGGAATTGTACAATTCGTCCACGTCAGTGTCGCGCGAGATGACATCATGCGCCATATCCGTATCGCGCCGGACATAGGCGTCGAGCGCGTCTTTGAGCATCAGTTGCACTTCGCGCGACAGATTGCGCAAAGCAGCGGGTGAATTTTCGATCATTGGCATCTGCAGCAAGACGTTCGTGCGTTTTGCCATGTTCTTGGCGTAATCGCCAATACGCTCTAGATTGGCGGACACTTTCAGGATCGAAAGCAAGGTGCGCAAATCGCTTGCGGCAGGTGATTGCAAGGCAATGATGCGGGTGACTTC